>Ga0233425_10008686_pt1 | contig 13312 bp, 11 predicted proteins | sample Watercolumn_Towu_2_FD_181712 | JGI IMG/M metagenome (GOLD analysis project Ga0233425, IMG submission 181712) | Freshwater microbial communities from Lake Towuti, South Sulawesi, Indonesia - Watercolumn_Towuti2014_140_MG | ecosystem: Environmental > Aquatic > Freshwater > Lake | place...
CAATCAAGGAAATATTCCGTCAAGCAAATGGTTTGGACATTATAGTTTGACGTCAGAGACCTGTCAAGAAAATTTTTAAACTTATACCAAAAATCAGCGTTCAAAACAGACACCCATATTCACTTCCTCTAAGAATCAATAGCAATGTTTACCTGCTGAGCCATGAATAACGCCTGTTATTTTAGTGGTGTCTAACAACGCTCTCCATAAAAAGCATTTTTTTATGTTATACGTAATTGGACTTAATAGCAAAAAAAATACCCATTATCCCCGCAAATCCTGTGGCATTTTCGAACTACTTATAAATCACAAGCTTACAAAAAATTCAGGCAATCTAATTAGGTAAGCAGCCAAACAAACAAACGATAGAACGTTTCAAAGACGAAACACCCCTTGCAATACTTAACACTAACCACACCAAGGAATGTCACTGGTTTTACGCAAGGCATAATTTTTTGCCTTATCAGTTGTTCCGATATCAGCAATGGAATATCTGCCCTTAATTCTAAATACAAGTACAATACAACCTCACCATCAAGAACGAGTGCGGCATAATTAACTCTCAAAACACTAAATGTTTTTAATTTTTTGTTGACCTGACAAAAACAAGTTTTTATAATGATGACCTTTGTTAACATAATCGTTAGTTTTTAAACATCTTAAGCCGAAAAGAGTAACTATGGATAAGGATTTTAAACCAAAAACCAAACACTATCACATTTACCGCAAAGCCAGCGTCGCGATAATTACCATAATGATAATTGTCGGCGGTATATATGGAGGCAGAGAATTAAGCTGGAAGGAAATAGCCGCTGACGAAGTAGCAGTAATTGTTAACAATCTGACCGGTGGCATCAAACTTATCAACCGGGCAGGCGCCGTACTGTATTATCCATTCATACAAGACATATATGTTTTGGATAAACGCGAGCAAGTGCTGAAGTTGACCGCCGCCGAAATAGACGAAAAGCACCCACAAGGTAATCCTCTTACGATAAAATCTATTGATGGCGGTGACATTGTTTTAGATTTACAGTTGCAATATATGCTCAAGCCGGATATTGCAGTGCATATCGTCCAAAATACGGGAGTTGGTAATATTTACAAGCAAAAATGGGTATACGATTACGCCCGCACCATCTGCTATTATTGCTATGGCGAATTAACGCTCAGCGAATTTCCGGTCGCATCTATGCGTGACACTAAAGCTCAAAAGGCCAGAGATGAGATTAACGAAATGCTAGAGAAACATGGCCTTTTTGTAACCTCTATCAATCTTACTGATTATCGATATTACAAGGAATATGCCGAAAAAATCCAGGAAAGAAGGCTGGCTGACAAAGAAGTAGAAGAACAAAAAACCAGGGCATCGGCAGCCAGAGAAAATCAGAAAAAGGTAGTCGTAGAAGAAACAAAGAAACTGGATGTAGAAGTTGCAAGATTCAGGGGAGAATGCGACAAACGTATAATGGATGCAAGAGGCGCATCGGAAGCAAAAAAACAAGATGCCGATGCATACTTAATTCAAAAAAGATATGAAGCCGACGCTGAGTTTGAAAGGCTCGCCAAAGAAGCCGAAGCCGTTCTTGCTACGGTAAGGGCGGACGCCGGCGGTCTTAAGGCTTTGAGAGACGCCCTGGATGGGGACGGAGGCAGAAATTTAGTAAGGCTAGAATATGCAAAACGTTTGAAACAGGCTATTGTTCGTGGTCTACCTATTATCAGACAAGGTATAGAAACACCACAAAGCATTCAGAGGTTTAAGTACATAGAAGATGCACCAAAAATTGATTACATGTTCCCAGAACCTCCGGACGCTGCTATAGTAAGCCCTTTAAAACCAGGCACGGACAGAACACCTTAAAAAGCAAGGAGCTAAAGTTAAAATGCATTTAGGAAAGGTTGCCGCAAAATATATTATTCCAAGCGGAATTTTTTTGAGTATTGTATTGGCTGTAATTGGGATTAAATTTTTTGTTATAAAGGTAAGCGTGGATCAGATTGGCGTTAGAACGCGTATATGGGGTGTAGCCAGAGGTATTGTCAAAAAAGATTACGGTCCGGGATGGCATAGAGCTATATCGGCTATCGATCAATGGGATTTATACGATGGCACTGTTCAAACCATGGAACTTGCGAAAGAGCATTCTCTAATTGGACATGACGAACGAAAGGAAGCGGCTATTCGTACGGCAGACGACTATGATGTCTCTGTAGATATGATTGTAAAATATCAAATCAGAAAAGGGGAGGCTTGGCAACTCCGTCAAGATATCGGTGTCGGCGAACGGTACAAAATCATCGTTGAAAATGAAGTAAGAGACGTGGCAAGGAGCGTTTTCGGTATGATGGTCGAGCGCGACTTATATAACCCGATAGAGAAAAGAAAACGGGCAATAGAATGTAAAGAAAAGCTTACGGAAAGGCTCACTCATCGCCACATAGATGTTATTGAAGTACTCATTCTGGAAATGAGATTTGACCAACAATTGGAAAGGAAAATCAAAAACATCAAGTTGGCAGAACTTGATAACTTGCTCAACAAATCAAAAGCGCTTGCTGCAGAACAGAGAGGTATTACACAGACCATAGATGCTGATACGGAAGCCATTGCACAAAAAATCGTCGGCGACAAACAACGCGCTATTACTGTATTGGACGCAGAAACAACAAAAAAAACTATCGAACTTCTTGCAGAGGCCGACAAATATCTTGTACAAAAAAAGGCTGAAGGTAATTTGTATAAAGAACAACGCACAGCGCAGGGCACGTTACTCATAAAAGAAGCTAAGGCTGAGGGTGAACGGCTAAGAAGAGAAGCCCTCGTTGGCATGGGTGGAGAAATTATAATTGCCATGGAAGCCGCACGTAATATCAATCTTGCAGATGTTGGGATATCAACCCTCGATTTAAATTTGCTTGATGTAGATGATATGGCTACCCGACTCGGCGTATCAGACGTCAAGGGGAGGCTTCGCGTAGACACAAAGACCTTCAAGCAGGTTCAGGAAATGCTTAATCAACCAAAGGAAGCAGACAAAGCAAAGCCCAAATAACATTTCTTATAGTTGAAGAACCAAAACGGTCGAATTGCACCGATTTTCTCGTGAATATGTATTGAAAAAATACACCAAGACACGCCTAAGTTGCTCACAACTAATCAGTTATTTTAACACAGAAACCAAGGAACAGATTTTGCTATTCATAATAAACTTTACCATATATAAATAAATACATTCTATTAAAAGTTTACCCTCTTTTTACAATTTTGAGAGTACTTTATCTATGTATACAAAAAAACTCGTACTATTTCTTTGTGCATTGATTATTTATAGTTCTCTAATGAGCATTTCCAACGCATCGGATGAGCCGCCTGAAGGTAAAAAAGCGAAAAAAACGGTTAAATACTCTACCTTTTTTAAAGAAAAATCACAGTGGTGCGATGCGCTTGTAATTACCTGCACCGACTTTCGGTTTACATCTGCCACACAGGAATTCGTAAACGAACGGCTGGGACTAAAAGGCAATTATGATTACATTTCCATTCCCGGCTCAATACGCAACATGCTGGATTCAAATACCAGAGATCTCGTTCTCAACAAATTTGGTATCTCATTCCGATTGCATCATGTGAAACGAGTAATTATCCTCGCACACCAGGATTGCAGTACTGGCTACGGCGGATCAACGAGATTTGAAAATCCGGAAAAAGAATATAAAACTATTTGTAAGGACTTAAAAAAGGCAAGAATGTTATTAGGATTACGGTTTCCCCATCTCAGGATCTACCTGTATTACAGCACGGTACTTTTCAAGGACCATCAGCGCATTCATAACTTTAAGCAAATTTTATAAAATTTATTTTTACATTAACCCATTCGATTCAGAGAGTTTCTTCTATGGCCAAAATTTGGAGAGATGTGACGGCAGTTATGTTTCTGTTTAGTGCCTTCTTTTGCGGTTGTGCTTATACACGGTCAGAGTCTCCAGATATTTTAGTTGACAACCAACAAATAGTAACAACTGTAAGCACAGAACTATCCCGGTCGGATTGTGATACCTTAGTAATTTCCTGCATTGATTACCGCTATGCCCTGGCAAATCAGGAATTTATAAATAATACGCTAGGACTGAGAGATAATTACGACCACGTTTCAATTCCTGGCAGCATATTGAACCTTGTAAACCAGGAAACACAAGCGCTTGTCTTTAGCAAATTTGCACTCTCAGTAAGGCTGCATAATATTAAAAGAGTCATTATTATTGCCCATATAGATTGCGGCGGATACGGCGGTTCCGCGTCGTTTGGATCAGAGTTGGCAGAACACGAAACACTCTGTAACGATTTACGGGAGGCGAGAAAATTTTTCCTTGAACAATATCCTACGCTGGAAGTCAATCTGTTCCTTGAATCCCTATCACAAGATGGTGAGAAGATTAAGGTAAATTTTGAAAAAATACCTTAAATTTCCAGTTTATCTGGTACATAACAATATACTATGTCATTTGTTTTTAACCGGGTGACGTTCAATTCTCGGGTGTTTTGGCGCAACGAAATCCTATTTGCGGACTCGTCGCATACCATGGTACGCGATAACGAGCAGCGCACCGCGCATAATGTCCGAGATAAAGAAAGCCTCCTCCACGAACAACTCTTTGTAAGCCTCCTTCAGGGCCTTTCGGGTTTTTTCTCGGTGATACAGAATAGTAATTCTGGTCATAGTAATCAGAACACCATTCCCATACATTACCCGCCATTTCATAACAACCATAAGGACTCACGCCTTTTTCATAGCTTCCCACAGGTTTTGTCATTTTCAGTTTTGATTCCCAGACATTGCAGCACTTATCATGATCAAGCTTATTTCCCCAAGGCCACAATCGTTTGTCCGTCCCCCTCGCAGCCTTTTCCCATTCAGCCTCGGTAGGCAAACGCTTGCCAGCCCACTGGCTAAATGCAACAGCATCTTCCCAGGTAACACCAACCACAGGATTTTTTGGCCCATTGAATCTGGAATCGTTCCAGCAAGAAGGCTCACGATGGCCTGTATCTTCAACAAATTTCCTATACTGTTCGTTCGTTACCTCATACTTGTCTATATAATAATCTTCCAAATAAACACTATGCTCGGGACCATCGTAAATATTATAGGCCAGCGTAAAAACATGATTATAATAGGTACTATCTCCCATTACGAATTCACCGGCAGGAACAAGTACCATTCCGGGATACTTTTCTTCAGATGCCGGAACTTTTTCCACCCGCTTCGACTTCTCTTTCTCTGGCTCAGAACGAACAGTATCCTTCTCAGGAACAGATGATTTAGCGGTTTCCGACGAACGCAAACCCTCTTTTTCTTCGGCTGGCAATATCCCGGCAGAAAACACCCCTAGCAGAACAAACAGGCCTATCAATATGAAACTTTTATATCTTATCACCTTAATATTTCCTCTTTGGTTCAATTTCATATTTTGAAATTTCTAACGGTTTATAACCGGATATTATCTCACCAAAAGTTCTTACTTCGCCTTTTTTAAATGTCTTGACAGAAAAATCCTGGCTAAACAAGAGTACATTTGCATCGTTATAAACCCGCACAACGAAAGGTGCAAGGCTATGGTCTTTATCTGTTAAGTTTTTTATTTCGCCCGAGATCTTCGATGACGACCCAAAAAGCGAGAGATTTACGTTTCGCACATAAAAACCTTCTCCTATCCCCTGGAAACCCTCCGCCTCCGGAGATGGAACAACGGCCTTTTCCTCAGAAACTTCCCTTTTTTCAGCCTCTGCGACCTTTGCCGTCTCAGTGCCGACAGGCGCTTGAACTACCGCCGGTACTGCTGCAACCTCCGCTGTTATCGTGCCAACAACAACAGACGACCCTGGTCTTTCCAGGTTTTTAATCCGTGACTCCAAACCGGAAATATCTTGAATACGCCCCCCTAAATTTTTCATTGAAGTCTCAACTGACGTTACGCTGGATTTGATATTTTCCTCTGCGGAAGAGATCCTTTTATCCTGAGCTTCAAGCTTTCCCGTCACCAGTTTTTTCACTTCTTCAATAGCCTTTTTCACAGGTTCCAAAGGTGTCTGAGCTTCAAGATATTTTTTCTCGAGTACGGCAGTCTTCACCTCCTGGTCCTCTACATTTTTCTTAAGGTCCGAAAATAATTTTTTCATTACCTCCAAGGTTTTATTAAAAGATTCGATCTCGTTTTTTACACCTTCCAAAGATGAAGTTTTCTCAATAACTTCAATCTTGGACATCACCGTATTGAGCTTGGCTTCTAATCCCTTCATCGTCTTATCAAAGTTTTCCAAAGGAGCCAAACGATCACTTAGAGTTTTCTGAATTGTACCAAACTGCGTTCTCAAAGAATCCAGATTTTTCATCCAATTCGAAAGCGACCGCTGAAAATCATCCAGTTCCTTCATCACCTCCTGCGCACCGTCATCTTCTGCATAACTTGCTTTTGCACAACCGAAGAACAAACAGAGCCCTAAAATTACATACCCTATTAATTTCATTAACAACACTCCAATAAAATAAAAATGTAACCTAACCGGAAAACCCTTACAAATGCAATCTCATTATACCTGACACTCTTACAGAAGAAATACAAAGTAGTTTAAAATTGATTTTAAATTATGAAATTGCTAAAATGCTTTTTTGCTATTTTGTACCGGAACATTATAATTTTAATCTGGAAAATTTCCACAAATTTTCCCGATGTATATAGTTAAACGTTTGTAATGTAAGAATTGTTTCACTTATTATATTAACTATTTTTAAGGAAGGATGACATGCAGGTATTAATTGCGGATGAGCTTCCGGATATATGTATCAACATTCTCGAGAAAGCCGGGTTAAAAACAGTAAAGAAAGCTGGCATAAAAGCAGACGAGCTAGCAACAATTATCAATGGCTACGAAGGCATCATATTGCGAAGCGGCACAAAAATTACAGCCCCTTTGCTTGGAAAAGCAAATAAACTAAAAGCAATCTGTCGCGCCGGTGTTGGCGTGGATAATGTAGACGTCTCGGCAGCCACCAAAAAAGGCATCGTCGTTATGAACACTCCGGAAGGAAATATTACATCAACAGCCGAACACACAATCGCCATGATATTTTCTTTGTCACGTTTTATCCCACAAGCCTGCGCTTCTTTGAAGGCAGGGAAATGGGAAAGAAAAAATTACACGGGAATTCAAATTGCCGGTAAAACTTTAGGCATCATTGGGCTTGGCAGGGTTGGCAGACAGGTAGCAAAACGCGCTGTATCTCTGGAAATGAAGCTCATAGGTTATGACCCTTTCATTTCCCCCGAAATCACTTCACAATACAGTATCCATATTGCAAAAAATCTCAACGAGTTACTTACTCAGGCTGACTACATTACCTTGCATATCCCCATGAATAATGATACGAAAAATCTTATCACACAAAAAGAGTTTGCCCTTATGAAAAAAGGAGTTCGAATTATTAATTGTGCCCGGGGAGGAATAATTTCCGAAGAAGATCTTTACCATGCTATAAAAGATGGACGTGTCTCCGGAGCAGCAATTGATGTCTTTGACGTAGAACCCCCCGTTGGAAACAAATTACTGGAATTGGACCAGGTTATCGCAACTCCCCATCTCGGTGCGTCAACAGAAGAGGCGCAATACGCAGTCGCCATAGAAGCGGCAGAGCAAATGGCAGATGCCCTTACAGGAAAAGGATTTAAGAACGCTGTTAATCTCCCCCCATATAATCCGGAGGAGTACGCAACATTACAATCTTACATAAACCTGGCGGAAAGAATGGGATCGCTTCTCAGCCAAATATCTCCCGGCGGCATGCAAACAATAAATATTACCTATACAGGCGAAATTTGTAAAAAAAATACTCGGCTTGTAACCGATAGCCTTATGGTGGGATTGCTTAAACCAACACTGGAAGAAGGTGTTAACATGGTTAGTGCGCCTACGCTATTAGCTGAGAGAGGCATAAAGGTAAACGTAACGACAAGCAGCGGTGTCAGCGATTACACGAGCCTTGTTACGGCAAAGATTAACACTTCCGCAGGAGAAACAATAATCTCCGGCTCAGTTTTCGGGAAAAACGAGCCGAGACTCGTTGATATTAATGGCTATGGGGTTGAAGCTATACTAGACGAACACATGCTCATTCTCTTTGGCAAGGATAAACCGGGAGTTATTGGAAACATCGGAGGTGTCTTGGGCAGTAAAAAAATAAATATTGCTCACATGACCTTTGGCAGGAAAAAAAGTGAGGGAAATGCTATTACCATCGTTAATGTAGATGCATCTATACCCCAAGAGTGCCTTAAGCAAATAGGACAGTTAGAAAACATAGAAGCCGTTTATAACATTACACTTTAATACAAAGTGCTTGGGACTCAGAACATACACTAAAGCACCATCTAACTTAGATAGAATAGGTACTCAACCTGCGGGCATTGACTTTTGGCAAATGCGCCGAATGGATTTTTTTGACAGCATCATTAACGTTGTATTTAATACGTCTAATCTCAATCGTCATTTTTTCGGCATTATAAATGACAAAAGATGGTCTATTATCCCAATCCCTGGGCTGTCCCACACTACCAACGTTAATGATAGCTTTATCTACACCCTTCAAGTCAATGAGTGGGCCTCTTTCCACACGAACGTCCCCCTCTCTCAAGAGGAATACCGCGGGTACATGAGTATGGCCGTAAAAACAAACCCGTGTTCCAAGAATATCAAGATTTAATTGAGCATCAAGCCCCGTTGTAATATAATCAAAAAGTTCAGGACGGTTCAGTGAAGCGTGAACCAGGGTAATGTCTTGCAACTCTCTTTTCAGAGGTAAACTTTCCAGAAAACTTATTTGGTCTGACGAGAGCTGTTCAATCGTCCACAAAACAGTCGTTCTGGCATCAGGATTAAAATAACTCAGAGGGAATTTTCCTGCTACGGCATAATCGTGATTTCCAGCCACAATCGTACAGTTCAATTCGCGTATCACATCAATACATTTAGCCGGATCCGCAGCATAACCCACAATATCTCCTACGCACAGGATATCATGTATCCCTTCCCTGCGAAATTCACCAATAACTGCGGTCAATGCCTCATAGTTACTATGGATGTCACCTATTACACCGTAAATCAAAAACCTCTCCCTGCAAAAAATCAACTACATTCCTTACATTCGAATAACCTACATGCCGTTGCTATAATAAACGTTGTATATAAAATGGCATACATTATCATCAATGTCACATATTTTATGCTATACAACCCAATATCGCCCCCCATACCAACCATACCAATCCCTTCCAGGTTTGGAAAAAACACACAAAGGATAGAGAAAAGCCATGAGAAACTACCGTCAGCACTTTGAAATAAACCGTGGAAATAGTGTATCAAATTTCCTGCAATGTAAACAAACAAACAACAACAAAGATTCGAGGCCATAGGTAGATAAATAGAACCGGCAATAGCAATTGCACACATTATAGCAACTTGCAAAAATGAAGCTATCAATGAAAGTGCTATCGAACATCCTACACTAAAAAGAGTGCTTTTGATGCCATCATGAACATCTGATAATTGCCGTATATACAGAGCGATCAATAATAGTACACTCATCACACCAAAAACAAGAAATACGGCCGATAATATCCCAAAAAACTTCCCTACTATTACATATCTTCTGCTCACAGGTTTTGACAATAAAGTAATAAGCGTCCCTTTTTCTATTTCTTTGGAAACTGAACCGGCAGCACTCAATGCAGCAAGACATAAACAACAGATAGTGATTGTAGACACACCCATTTCCTTTATCATCCTCAACTCTTCGCCAAAGGCAAACAAAGTAAAAGAAAAAGACAAAAGAATACACAAAGCGCCTCCGCCTCCAATAAAAAAAAATATCGGCTGTCGCACAATCTCTCTTGCAGTATTAAATGCAATAACAAAAATTCGGTTATTCACAAAAAATCCTTGCAATTAGAAAAAAATTACCTACACTAACATCCACCGTAGATAATGTTTCACGTGAAACATCTACTTTTCAAGCAACTAGCAAAACAACATATTCCCTTTTACCCGAAAGATGATTTGCCATACATTTTAAACCTTACCCTACAGAATACTAGCACCATTAACTTTGGAATGCAATAGAAATTCAAGCACAAAGAGGAGGCAAAACTATGTCCAAAAAAGAAAAGCTCAGCAGAAGCTTGCAGTCGCTGCTCGGAGGTGTTATAGGAATAGAAACAGAAGCAGGAAGAGATGCAATTGTCAAATTAAACCCCAGCGATATACAGCCAAGCAACCTTCAACCCCGCCATGTTTTTAACGAAGAAGAAATGCAAGGCCTTGTCGAATCAATACATAAACATGGTATCTTACAGCCTGTTATCGTTAGACCCCTCCAGCACGGGTATATGTTGATTGCCGGAGAACGACGGTGGAGAGCGGCAAAACAACTGGGATTAAAAGAAATTCCGGCAATCGTTCGGCACACCGACGACACAAACACCCTGGAAATCGCTTTAATAGAGAACATACAAAGAGAAGACCTTAATCCTATCGATAAGGCCAGAGGCTTCAAAGAGTTGATCGGCAAATTCGGGCTTAACCAGGAACAGGTTGCAAGCGCGCTCGGCAAAGACCGCAGCTCTGTAAGTAATTACATACGGCTCCTGGATCTACCGCAAAAAATCCAGGATGGCGTTTCACGTGGAACACTATCGATGGGACATGCGCGGGCACTGCTGGCAATCCCGGAGAAAGATGCTCAGCTAAAACTCTTCGAACACATAATAAAAGAAGGCCTTTCCGTCAGAGACGTTGAAGCAATAGTCTCTTCAGGGAAAAAACAGGCCGGAGGCAACAAGCCAGTCTCAAAAAAAGCACTTTCCCCAAATATTATGGATCTGGAAGACCGTTTTAGGAAACTTTTGGGAGCGAAGGTAAGCATTAAAGAGAGAAACGGACGCGGAAAAATTACGATTTCTTTTCACAACAACGATGAGTTTGGACGCATTGCGAAAACCCTGGGAATCCATTTATAGACATTGACACCTATACCAAGCTGTCCGGCACACCTTATTCCCCTCATTAGGTTATAACGTCAGGCCGATCAATCACCATATTCCAAAGATTCTCTTATAAATTCCCTGAACAATGGATGCGGATTCGTAGGTTTTGACTTAAATTCCGGATGAAACTGAACACAGACAAACCACGGATGATCTTTGAGTTCCATAACTTCCACCAATTGTTCGTCCGGAGAATGTCCGCTAAAAACCATACCGCTGGCCAAAAATATCTCTTTATAGGCATTATTAAATTCGTACCTGTGTCTGTGCCGTTCCGATATACTTTGTCTCGCATACGCCTTCGCTGCTTTTGAACCGGCCTGGAGAATACAAGGTTGTGCTCCGAGTCTCATCGTCCCACCCTTACAAACCAATTTCTTTTGTTCTTCCAGCAAACTTATCACCGGGTGAGGTGTATTCACGTCGAACTCTGTACTATTCGCACCCTTAAGATTACATACATTTCTGGCAAATTCAATAGACGCACATTGCATACCCAGACAAATCCCGAAAAAGGGTATCTTGTTTTCCCTTGCGTATCGTATCGCTTCTATCTTGCCTTCAACTCCACGCTCACCAAAGCCGCCAGGCACCAGCATACCATTCACGCCTTCTAGTAAAGACTTTGCACCGTACTTTTCAACATCTTCAGACTCGATTCTCCGCACCCGAACCCTTGCATTATTGCCAATACCCCCATGAATGAGAGCCTCGTAAATAGACTCATAAGCAGACTGGTGGCAAATATATTTCCCTACAATAGCAATTTCTGTAGCCCGTTGGGGGTTTTTTAATATTTCCAACAACGACAACCACTTATCAATATTATTACCATCTGTTTTTAGATTTAATTTCCTGACGATAAGCTTATCAAGACCCTGATCGACAAGGATCAGCGGTATTTCATACAGATACGGCTTTACGTCCTTCTCCTCAATAATAGCCGTCTTATCTACATTGCAAAAGAGCGATAACTTTTCCTTTATTTCTGCATTTATCTGTTTTTCCGTCCTGCAAATTATTATATCCGGCTGGATACCCGCCTGCCTCAGCATCCCTACGCTATGTTGGGTCGGTTTTGTCTTGATCTCCTCTGCAGCGCTTAAATACGGAATAAGCGTCAAGTGAATGTACAACACATGTTCTCTTCCCACCTTTTGACCAAACTGCCGGATAGCTTCAAGAAACGGTTGGTTTTCTATATCGCCAACTATCCCTCCGATCTCAGAAATAACAACATCCGTATCAGGGCCATCCAGTTTTTGTATACACTCGATAATCTCGTTCGTAATATGGGGAATCACCTGCACAGTCTTGCCTAAATATTCACCTTTCCGCTCCTTCATAATAACGGAATAATAAATCGAACCTGTGGTAAAATTGCAGTATCTGTTTGTCTCAGTATTTGTAAACCTTTCATAATGTCCCAGGTCAAGGTCTGTCTCTGCTCCATCCTCCGTTACATAAACCTCTCCATGTTCATAAGGGCTCATCGTTCCCGGGTCCACATTTATATAAGGATCGAATTTCTGTAACCTCACCTTCAACCCCCTGCTTTCCAACAGCATGGCAATAGAGGCGGCATTGAGGCCTTTCCCTAAGGAAGAAACCACGCCACCCGTCACAAATATATGTTTAGTCATGTTTATGTCTTTCCAAGAATGAGTTTAAATCTTCTCTTGTATCAATACCCTTGAAAGCGCTGTCTGTAATTGCAACTTTTATTTTATATCCATTAGTAAGCGCCCGAAGTTGCTCCAGCTTCTCACTGTTTTCTAAGGGAGAAACCGGCAACCTGATGTATTTTAGTAAAAAATCCCTTCTATACGCATAGATACCCAAATGCCTCAAAAATATAATACCCGGCTCTTCAATGGGACACTTGCTATCCCGCACATAAGGAATCTGAGAACGGGAAAAATAGAGCGCATATCCGTTATTATCCAAAACAACCTTCACGACATTTGGATTGACAAGTTCCTCAGCATCTTCTATCCTGCTTGCCAGGGTTGACATTACGGCTTCCGTATTTTTCAACAAAACATCTGCAACCTGCTCCACCATCACCGCACTTACTTCCGGCTCATCACCCTGCACATTTACGATAATATCATCTGCCAACCTCTCTGCCACCTCTGCAATTCGGTCTGTCCCTGAGGCGTGAGACATAGAAGTCATCTCTGCTTCTCCCCCAAATCCTTTCACAATATCGTAA
>Ga0233425_10008687_pt1 | contig 13310 bp, 15 predicted proteins | sample Watercolumn_Towu_2_FD_181712 | JGI IMG/M metagenome (GOLD analysis project Ga0233425, IMG submission 181712) | Freshwater microbial communities from Lake Towuti, South Sulawesi, Indonesia - Watercolumn_Towuti2014_140_MG | ecosystem: Environmental > Aquatic > Freshwater > Lake | place...
GAAATTACACAACTATTTGATTTATATATAAATTTAAAAAAACCGTGGTGGCTACATTATTGTTATCTTCGTAACCATCTGATTTATTAAAACAAATTTTTTTAATTATTGCAACATATTTTTGTTGGGTTAGTGGCTACAAATTCTTTGAAAAAATGAGTTAGGTATTTGTTTTATATGGTTTTTTAACAAAATTGGTCGGGAAGATCCGTTACAAAATATGTGCGGTATAGAATATTTTCGACTACGTCGAAAATATAAAAAAAACGCCATTCTCAACTTTTTTAATGCATTGATTTTAAATGCTTGAGAATAAGAGCTATGGCAATTTTTAAAAACCATATAAAATAAATTATTAATAAAATCAATGCATTAAAAAAGTAATGCCAAAAAAAGTTGAGAATCACGTAAAAAAAGGATTTTTCTAGAGAAAATGCGTTGATTTAGTCGCTTATTTCGCTAATATTCACGAATTCACGCAATTTTCAATTTGTTAATTGACGTAAATTTATTAATAAGCACTGGAGAAAACTATGGCTGTTCACAAGAGTCGAAAAACCCGCTCATGTCGCGGTATGCGCCGTTCACATGACGCGCTTACTAAACCGACTTTATCTATTGACGCGACTACCGGCGAAACTCATCGTCGCCATCATGTAACTCGCGATGGTTATTATCGTGGTAAGCAGATTATTGAACCTAAAAAAAACGAAACTGCAGAAGAGTAAAACAACATGATCGTGATTTCAATTGACGCCATGGGTGGTGATTATGGTCCTGATGTTACGGTACCAGCTGCAATTGCAGTGTTAAAGCGCCATCCTGAGTTAAAACTTGTATTAGTTGGCGATCAGGAAGTACTGCAGAAAAAGATTGCTAAATTGAATTACGTTAATGATGGACGGCTTACCATTCAACATGCATCTGAACAGGTTGCAATGGATGAATCTCCCGCTAAAGCGCTGCGCACGAAAAAAGACTCTTCAATGCGTGTTGCGATTAATTTAGTAAAAGAGGGGGCAACGCAAGCTGTGGTTAGCGCTGGTAATACTGGCGCTTTAATGGCTACCGCGCGTTTTGTGTTAAAAACTATCTCTGGGGTTGATCGCCCGGCAATTATGGTTTCACTACCAACTTTTAATCCCGTGAAGACCGTGCGCGTATTGGATTTGGGTGCTAATGTCGATTCTGATGTCAATCACTTATATCAATTTGCGGTGATGGGATCGGTTTTGGTTAAAGCGGTTGACGGTATTGCAAAACCCCGCGTTGGTTTGTTAAATATAGGGTCCGAGGACATTAAAGGCAACGAGCAAGTTAAACAAGCGGGAAATCTTTTGGCTCAAGATCAGAAATTAAATTATATTGGCTATATCGAAGGCGATGCGATGTTTAAGGGAGAAGTTGACGTTGTGGTTTGTGATGGTTTCATTGGCAATGTAGCGCTTAAATGTGTGGAAGGTATAGCGAAATTAATTGCGCATTACGTCAAGCGCGCTTTTACTAAAAATTTATTTACTAAACTTATTGCCCTAATTGCTTTACCGGTTTTAAAGCCTTTAGCTGAGGATTTGGATCCTGGGCGCAGAAATGGTGCGAGCCTTATTGGTTTGCAAGGCATAGTGATTAAAAGCCATGGTGGTGCGAAAACTCTTGCTTTTGCGCAGGCGATTGAAGAAGCTATTTTAGAAGTAGAAAAAAACGTGCCGCAGTTGATTGGTGAAGAAGTTAGTAAGCAATTAGAAAATGTATCCCAAACAAATATATGAATTATACTAAGATTTTAGGTACGGGCAGTTATGCTCCTGCGCGCATTCTCAGCAATGCGGATTTGGAAAAAATGGTGGATACTTCGGATGAATGGATTACGGAGCGTAGCGGCATTAAGCGGCGCCATTTGTTAGCGGAAGGTGAATCAGTAACCAGCATGGCTTTGGCTGCAGCGCAAAATGCTCTCGCGGCATCTGAAATTGCTGCAAATCAAATTGATTTGCTTATGGTTGCGACATCGACTCCCGATTATTTGTTTCCTAATACTGCTAGTTGTTTGCACTATGCTTTGCAATTATCGCAAAATTGTCCTGTTTTGGATTTAAGTGCTGCTTGTGCGGGTTTTGTTTATGCGCTAAACGTCGCTGATAATTATATTAAGACAGGTGCGGCAAAACATCCGTTGGTAATCGGAGTTGAAGCTTTAAGTCGAGTTGTGGATTGGACTGATCGCAGCACTTGCGTTTTATTTGGTGATGGTGCGGGAGCGGCGGTTTTAGGAAGTTCTAAAACACCGGGGATTTATTCGACATTATTACGCGCTGATGGCAGTTTTACTGATTTGCTTAAAATGTCCGAAGGTCCGCATAATCCCAAGCCTAGTTATATTATGATGCGTGGCAATGAAGTGTTTAAAGTAGCTGTTAAAAAGTTAGGCGAAGTTGCTGAAGAAATTCTGGAACAAAATAAAATTAAAAAGAGTGAAATTGATTGGCTTATTCCACATCAGGCGAATTTACGCATTATTCAAGGAACGGCAAGAAAATTGAATATACCAATGGAGAGAGTGATTGTAACGATTCAGGAATATGGTAATACTTCGTCTTCTTCGATCCCGCTTGCTTTGGATACTGGTATCCGTGATGGCAGAATCAAGCGCGGCGATCTTTTATTGTTGGAAGCTTTTGGCGCTGGTTTTGTCTGGGGAGCGACGTTAATCAGGTATTAAAAAGTAATCTTACTTTCTGTACCTACTCTTAATCTTTGAATATTATCCCAATGGCGCCATACCAAAATGCCGCTGATAATCAAAATCGGGAAAAAGTATGCAAATTTCCCAGCGACTAAAACCGTAATGGGCGCGGCTATCATTGCAGTTAATGCTGCCAGCGAAGAATAGCGCGAAATAGCTGCAACAATTAACCAAACTATAATAGCGACAATACCGACAATAGGGGATAGAGCAAGTAAAACACCTAAAGCAGTGGCGACGCCTTTTCCACCCTCGAATTTGAAAAATGCGGGCAAAATATGTCCCATCAAAGCAGCAATGCCAATTACGCCAAGCATGAATGGATTTATTCCAATTAAATGACCGACTAACACGGGAATGAAGCCTTTCAGGCCATCTCCCAAAAGGGTAATTAATGCAGGTACTTTACCGCCAATGCGTAAGACATTGGTGGCTCCGGGATTGCCCGAGCCTTGAGTTCTTGGGTCTGGCAAATTCATTGCTTTGCATACTAAAATAGCGCTGGATAATGATCCAATTAAATAAGCAATGACTATCATGAAAATTGTTGTTACCATAAAGCATTCTCCTTGGATTACAATTAGGCTGAATTCTACGCCCATAGAGAGAGCTTGTAAATTCTAAATTTAGGAATTGCATATGAAGGTAAATTCGAATTTGATTTGGATTGATTTGGAAATGACGGGTTTGGATCCTGATCATGACCACATTCTTGAAATCGCGACGGTGGTAACTGATAAACATCTGAATGTTTTGGCAGAGGGGCCGGTTATTGCTGTACATCAAAAACCGCATGTATTAGACAAAATGGACGAGTGGAATGTTAAGCAGCATGGAAAATCGGGACTGATTGATAGGGTTAAGGTAAGTAAAATTACTGAAGAGGATGCATCAACGCAAACCATTGATTTTATATCAAAATATGTCCAGGAAAAGAAATCTCCAATGTGCGGTAATTCGATTTGTCAGGATCGGCGTTTTTTATATCGCTATATGCCAAAATTGGAGAAATATTTTCATTATCGCAATTTGGACGTGAGTGTGCTCAAGATTTTGGCAAAAAGTTGGTATCCGGACATAGCCAAGGGATTTAAGAAAGAAAGCCGCCATGTTGCCTTGACCGATATCTATGATTCCATTAATGAATTAAAATATTATCGGGATAATATTTTAAAAAAGCAATGAATAATTAATAAAGCAATGAATAATTAATTATTCATTGCTTTTTGAAAGGTTTCTTCGCCACTGTTGGTAATTTAATCGTTCTAATGCAGTAGTTTGGGTTTTTTCGTTAAAGGTTTTTTCATCCCATTGTTTTAGGTCTTCTAGAGTGGAGTCGCGCCATTGCGATAAGCGCATAAATTTTTGCTCTTTGGTTATTTTACTAAAACGATTCCACGGGCACGCTTGTTGGCATGTATCGCAACCGAAAATTTTTCCGTGCAATTTTTGGGTAAAGTTATGTTTATATTCGGTGGTTAAATAGGAAAGGCAGTGGCGCGCGTCGAGCTTATAAGGTGCGATTAAAGCGTGATTGGGACAAGCTTGAAGACAGCGTTGGCAATTACCGCAGCGCGGTTTGATTGGTTTATCTAAAGGTAATCCCAAATCAGTAAAGATAAATCCCAATACAACGTATGAACCAAGTTTTGGATTTATCAACAAAGTGTTTTTGCCGATCCAGCCTAAACCGGCTTTTTGGGCCAATGTTTTTTCTAAAATCGGGGCGCTATCGCAAAATATACGGTAATTAAAGTTGCCAATTTGAACTTGAATTTTCTTTACCAATTGTTTTAATTTCTCGCGCACGATTTGATGATAATCATATCCTAAAGCGTATTTCGCGATTAATGTCGGAGTTTGGTGGGGTAGCGGTAAATAGTTTATGCTGCAGCAAATAATGCTTTGAGCGTCGGGCATTATTTTTTGAGGATGGAGGCGTTGTGCACAATTTTTTTCTAAATAGCGCATTTCACCGTGATATTTATGTTTAAGCCAGTCAGCGAAAAAGCGCGCATCGAGCGAATTGGTATCAGTAATGCCAATCTGTGTGAAACCAATTTCTTTACCCCAAGTTTTTATGCTGTGTTTTATGGACATATCAAGATGCTAAATGCTGTTAGCATATTAATCATATCTCAAAACCCAGGTTTTGATAAGTGGGCATTGAATGTATAAACTATTTGGCATTGGAATTTCTATATTTTGCAGTTATAATAACTTTAAAAGATACAGAGCAAAACCATGCAGGATCATACAAAATTATTATATTCAGCCAGTGCGATTCGTAAATTAGAGCAACTAGCGATTAAAAATTATAATCTTGGTGTTGCAACTTTAATGGAAAGGGCGGGAACGGCAGTATTACGCGAATTGAAAAAACATTGGGAAAAAGCGCATAAAATTGTTGTAGTGTGTGGCAAAGGCAATAATGCAGGTGATGGCTATGTAGTGGCTCGGTTAGCGCGTACCGCGGGGTTGGATGTTACGGTTTTAGCCTTGTCGCCATTAGATCAATTAACCGGGATAACTCGTAAAATGGCGCAATTATGTTTGAATGCAAGAGTTCCGGTTATTCCATTTAGCGCCGAAAAGCTTAACGGCGCTGATGTTATTGTGGATGCTTTATTGGGGATTGGTGTTTTGGGTGCGGTGCGTGATGATTATCGCAATGCAATTGCTAGCATTAATGAAACAAAAATTCCAGTTGTAGCGATTGATATTCCATCAGGACTAAATGCTGATACGGGCGAAATTTTGGGTGGTGCAATCGTAGCTGACTTAACTGTAACTTTTATCGGATTAAAGCAAGGTTTGGTGACTTTAGATGGTTTGGATTGTTGTGGAGTGACGATTTGTGATGAGTTAAAATTACCGCGAGAATTATACGCCGAAATTGCATCCAGCGGTAAACAATTAACGCTGGCGGCAGCAAAATTGGCTTTGAAGCCACGTAAGCGCAATCAGGATAAGTGGTGTTTTGGTCATGTTTTAATTGTGGGGGGCGATGCGGGGATGAGCGGCGCAGTACGTATGGCGGCGGAAGCGGCTTTGCGAGTTGGGGCGGGATTGGTAACGGTTGCTACTGCTGCAGAACACGCTGCCTTGATCAATTGCAATCGTCCGGAGATTATGAGTTATAGCATTAAAAGTGCTTCACAGTTAGACGAATTATTGGCACGCGCAACCGTGGTGGTTTTAGGTCCAGGATTGGGCAGGTCGGCATGGTCTAAGAAAATGTGGCATAAAGTTATTACTACTGATAAACCATTGGTAGTGGATGCTGACGGATTAAATTTATTGGCGCAACATCATAGGAAAATAAAACGTTATAGTAATCGTATTTTTACTCCACATGTTCGCGAAACAGCAAGGCTTTTGGGTGTGGAATTTTTGGTAGTGCAGAGAGATCGTTTTGCGGCTATTAGATTACTGCAGGAAAAATACGGCGGTATATGTATTTTAAAAGGAGCGGGTATGTTGGTTAAGGGAGAAGATGATCAGGTTGGCGTATGCACCTATGGGAATTCAGGTATGGCAAGTGGCGGGATGGGAGATGTTTTAAGTGGTGTGATTGCCGGTATTTTAGCGCAAGGGGTTTCGCCAAAAGAAGCGGCAGAATTGGGTGCGTTATTGCATGCTCGCGCAGGAGATTTGGCAGCTACGGAAGGAAAACGCGGGTTGATCGCAACAGATCTATTTCCTTATTTAAGGCAATTGGTTAATTAACGTTAGCTAAACAAAAAAGGCGCATTTAAGCGCCTTTTTTGCAAGATTGAAATTAAATTAAACAGTCAATTTGCCTTCAAGCTTTTTGATTGATTTTGCTTTGAAGCATTTGATCTTGGCTAAGTCATCAACAGATTTGAATTCGCCATTCTCTGTACGATATTTGACGATCGCTTCTGCCTTTTTCTTGCCAATGCCTTTTACTTTTTCTAAGGTTTTGACGTCAGCGGTGTTGATGTTTACTTTTTCAACGACTGCTGCTTTGGTAACTGCAGCTTTTTCAACTGGGGCTTTTTCGACCACGGCTGCTTTGTCAGCTGGTGCGGCTTGATCGGCTGGTTTAGCTACTTCAGTAGCTGCATTTGCTGCAAAAGCTATGCCGACTGCTGCGCATAATACTAGTAATTTACGTAACATGTTAGTTGTCCTCATTATTTAATAAAAATAAAAATAAATAAAATAAAGCTCAAATGAGCTTCGGGGATGTTAACAGGTTTTTATGGTTTGTCTATACAGGGTACAGCGATTTTTGGGGTGTTTTTTTGTTAGTGTTTAACCAATGCTTTTCTAATTAATTGATTTTATTATATTTTTTATTTGCATGGTTTAGCAAAAATAGGGAATTTTCGACTGTGTCGAAAATGTAAAAGATTTTTATTTAGTTTAAGGTCTGTTTTGTGGTTTAATTTCCTTGGTTTTAGTTGGTAATGATTAAAGAGGAGTGGATTATGTCATCAGTAAAAGTTGCGGTGACTGGGGCTGCAGGGCAGTTGGCTTATGCTTTTTTATTTCGTTTAGCGGCGGGGGAGGTTTTTGGTCGTGAGGTCGCTATTGATTTGCGCTTACTTGAAGTGGATGCGGCGCTGACGCGTGCGCGTGGAGTGCAAATGGAACTTGAAGATTGTGCTTTTCCTTTATTGCAGAACGTTATTTGTACTTCTGATGTTTGCGATGCGATGCAAAATATAGACTGGGCGGTTTTAATCGGCGCTTTTCCCCGCAAGCCAGGCATGGAACGCGCTGATCTTTTGAGCGCTAATGCCGGAATTTTTCGCGAACAAGGTCAAGCTTTAAACGCTTATGCTCTACCTCATGCGCGGGTGTTGGTGGTGGGGAATCCCTGTAATACTAATTGTTTGGTGGCGCTTCATTATGCGCCACGGTTAAATCCACGGCATTTTTATGCCATGACTAAGTTGGACGAATTGCGCGCTAAATTTAAATTAGCGCAGAAGGCTGCGGTTGCATCCAGGTTGGTCACTGATTTGGTTGTATGGGGCAATCATTCGGCGACGCAATATCCCGACTTTTATCATGCTAAAATTGACGGTAAACATTGTACGAGTGTGATTTCTCCATCTTGGTTGCAGCGCGATTTTATTCAGCAAGTAAAAGAACGCGGTACGGAAATTTTGCAAGCTCGTGGCGTTTCTTCGGGCGCATCAGCGTCTAATGCCATCGTTGAAAGTGTTAAAGATATTTTATTTGATACTAAACAAATGTATTCTTTGGCGTGTTGCTCACATGGTGAGTATGGCATTGATCAGGGATTGGTTTTTTCTTATCCATGTATAACTCAACAAGGTGAAGTGAAAATATTAACTACAATTGAGCATAATGATTTTGGTAAGCAACAATTGGAGGCAACTCTTTTAGAACTGCAGAAAGAAAGAGCAACGGTTAAATACTTGGGTTTTTTGTGAAGTCAGCACACATACGCTACGCTGGAAAGTCCCGATTTTAAAGTTCGCATCTTCAGGGGCGGGCGATTAAGGTAATGTTGCCGTCTTTTACAACTCGGTCTGCTTCAGGAAATAACAATGAGGGACCGCTTTCATTCCAACGAGGGCAACTATCAGCATGTTGTCTTAACGGTGTGGTCATCAAATGTTGGGAAATATTCGGAGTTAATTCCTCGTCCCTTCTACTAAAAATTTCTTCCCATAATTCCTGATTGGGAATTAAAGGTGGTGATTCGGAAGAGCTGGGGGACAGGCTGTCTAAAATTAAGGTTTTTTTTGGTAGTTGAGCACCTAATTGTATATTGGTTTCGTCTTTGAGCGGGGATGCGTTTTTTGTTGGTTCTAATTGCGGTTTTTCAAGTAAGCCAAGTTCCTCCCATGATTTTTGATCGGCTTCTGAGAATAAAGTTTGAATAGGTGTTTTTGTGATAGTTGTATGACGCTTACCATGCTTGGGTTGTTTCCTGGCCGGAACTAGAGAGTTTAAAATAGTCTTTGTAGTTAGTGTGAGTTCAGGAGTATTATATTTTTGAATAATATTGTGTTTGGTCCTGTGGGCGGTTTTTTTGTCACCCTTTTTGTGCTTCATATGTAACCTTTATTTTTATTGTTATTGGTAATTACGTTATAATGCTAATCTAGCATTTTTTTACGATCACGCCTTAAGACATAATTAAGGGTATGAATTTTTTAGTGGTTTTAATGTATTTTTGTTAAAAGAATAATTAACATTTAATGAAGAGTAAGTTATGCCATGTAAACCAAAAACTCGTGCGGTGCATTATCGAGCGCCGCGGCCGTTAACAGTTGCTGAAATTGACTGCGATGCGCATAAAAGGGTATCGCTAGTGCACAAAGAATTTAAGCGCGGTTTTGCTTTTATTCGCAAGTATCCTAAATCCGTAAGTATTTTTGGTTCATCCATGATTACGGATCAAGATCCTTATTATCGGAAGGCGACACAGCTTGCCGCAAAAATTGCCAAAGCTGGTTATACCATCGTAACCGGCGGCGGGCCGGGAATTATGGAGGCGGCTAATCGCGGTGCTTTTATGGCAGGAGGACAGTCGGTGGGGTTAAATATAAAACTGCCGCATGAGCAAGTTCGCAATCGTTATCTTACGGATTATCTTGAGTTTTATTATTTTTTCGCGCGCAAAGTCATGTTGTCATTTGCAGCGGAAGCATATATTTTTTTCCCAGGAGGTTATGGCACGTTGGATGAGTTTTTTGAAATTGCAACATTAGTGCAAACTAATCGCATTAATATGGCGGTGCCGTTGATTCTTTTTGGGAAAGAGTTTTGGCGTCCGATGGATAAGCTTATTAGGAATAATTTACTGCGCAAGCATCGTACGATCCTTAAAACAGATCCGTCCATTTATTGTGTTGCAGAAGATGAGAAGAAAATATTGGAAATTATCGCCCGTTCGCCAATTGTTGAAACCATACCATTTACTTATCAGGGGAAATAATTGCGGAGATGAGATATGTTGCTAAATAGTCTAAAAAAAATGCCGGTAGATATTGTTTACGATGAATTACCTTCGCCATTGGGGAAGGTAATGGTATTGGCATCAAACCGTGGAATATATGCGATTTTTTTTGCGCATCGGACATCAAAAAAAACCATCGCGCATTTTAAAAAAGCTAATAAACATCGAATGATTCAGGCGATTAAAACACAATTGCAAGAATACTTTCAGCATAAGCGCAAGCATTTTACTGTCCCTGTGATTTTATTGGGTACGCCATTTCAAGTAAAAGCATGGCGGGAATTAAAAAAAATTCCTTATGGTAAAACTATTTCCTACGAAGAACAGGCGCGGAGAATCGGTAATCGCAACAAAGCGCGAGCGGTCGGTATGGCAAATGCGCGTAATCCCATTGCGATTGTTATTCCTTGTCATCGTGTAATTGGTAAAAATGGCAAGCTGACCGGTTTTGCCGGTGGTTTAAATAAAAAGCAATATTTATTGGATTTAGAAGCGAAGACTTAAAAACTGTCATGATATTTTTTAGAGATTAAATAATTTCATTAAAATCACAAGCATACTTAAGCTTGCTGCAATCATTCCGCCTAGTTTAATTGTCATACGTGATTCCAATTCTTGCATATCCCGTTTGGTAGCTAATCTCAATTCTTGTAAATCTTGCTTGTTGGCTAATTGGTCGGTTACTAATTCTGCAAGAGCCTCGGCTTGTGCTTCTGCTTGTTGAGCAGGAACACCAACGGTTTTTAGTTTGTTTGCATATTTTAATGTATCGAATGCTAGAGTCATATAAGTCATTTTGTTTTACTCCGCTAAGTTTAGCATAATTCTTATACGAAAAATATAATTTATGCAATACCGTGTTTTTATTTAATTTTGGTTTTTTGGTATTTAATGGGAAATATCGCTTTTATTGTATAAACTGTTGAATTATAACAATAATTTTTTATAAAATCACACCCAGATAGCAACCAGCGCCATCAAGGTTATGCCAATTATGAGTGAGAGCAATTCTCCGATATGTTCGAATGATTTTGCTCCTTCGATGATATGTGCAGTTCCTAAGTAGAGAAAGGTTCCTGTTGCAACTGCGTTAAAAGTAGCCTCGAGCATAGCTCCAGAATTTGTTTGCAATAAATATTTGGTAATCGATGCAGCAAAAACGCCCAATGGTGTCATCAATGAGAAAATCAAAATAATACGCGTGATGTTTGGTAACGAAATGTTATAGCGGTGCAGATTGGCGGAGAGAGCAAAACTTTCTGATCCCTTGTGTGCAATAATAGCAAGATAAATGACAAAAGCTCCAGCAAAACTAGCGCTAATGCCGATTGCGGCTCCTTCAACAAATGAATGTACGGTTAATACTAAAGTTAATAAAAATGGTGTGGTAAGAGTGCCATTGGGTTGGTGCGCATGTCCGTAAATTAAAACGCCGCGTTCCATTAATAGCAGCACAATGAAAGTTATAACGCAAATCAATTGTGCGGCAGGGTAGTTAATTGCGCCTAAAACATGACGGAATCCTTCTTCTGATTCGGGTAATAAATGTAGCAACGCCGCACTTAAAAATACCCCGCTTGCAAATGCATCGCCAAAATGCAGCAAGTGTGTATATCTTTTTGCTAACCGTAATGGCCAAAGGCCAGCAATAATTGTGAGAAATAAAATGCTTAAAGCGGCTAAGATTTTAAAGCTTATAATGGACATTTTTTACCTTCTAGCGTGATAAAAACAATTAGTGTACAATACAATACAGATATTTGAAACATGTGGGTTTGGGGAGTGAGGCTCGGACCATGCAAATAAAAAACATAATAAAATCAATGAGTTAGAAAAAATGAACCTCGATTTTTTAGATTTTGAGCAACCAATTGCTGAACTTGAAGCTAAAATTGAAGAATTGCGGCATGTCAGCACCGACACTGATATTAATATCAGTGAAGAAATCGCGCGCCTGGAAGGGAAAAGCCGCGAGCTTACAAGCACTATCTTTTCTTCATTGACGGCAATGCAAATTGTAAAATTGGCGCGACATCCGCAAAGGCCGCATATGCTGGATTACGTTACTAAGATTTTTACCGATTTTGATGAATTATTTGGCGATCGGCATTTTGCCAAAGGTACGGCAATTATTGGCGGAACCGCGTGTTTGGATAATCTGCCGGTGATGATTATTGGCCATCAGAAAGGGCGTACGACTAAGGAAAACATTGAACGCAATTTTGCTATGGCGCATCCTGAAGAATATCGCAAAGCATTGCGCCTGATGGAAATGGCTGAGAAATTTCAACTGCCGATTTTTACTTTTATTGATACTCCAGGCGCCTATCCTGGAATTGGTGCAGAAGAGCGTAATCAAAGTGAAGCGATTGCGCGTAATCTTGCGATAATGTCCAAGTTACGTACACCGATTATTTGTACGGTTATTGGCGAGGGCGGTTCGGGTGGAGCACTGGCTTTGGGTGTTGGTGATCGCGTGATTATGTTGCAGTATAGTATTTATGCGACGATTTCTCCCGAAGGTTGTGCGTCAATTTTGTGGCGCAGTCAGGATAAAGTTAGTGATGCAGCAGAAACCATGCATTTAACCGCAGATCGATTATTAAAGTTAAAGTTAATTGATCAAATTGTTGTAGAGCCCTTGGGCGGAGCGCATCGCGATCTAGATAAAATGGCGGCAAGTCTTAAAAAGGCATTAACCGATAATTTACGGCAATTGAATAAGATTACGTTAGATCAATTACTAGAGAAACGTTTCCAACATTTGATGTCTTTTGGCCGCTGATGAATTCTTTTACCATCAATAAACTTTATTCTCGTTTGCGACAAATTAGTGATGCTAATGAATTTTGGGTGGCGTATAGCGGCGGTGTTGATTCGCATGTTTTGTTGCATAGTTTGGCCTCTTTACGCAAAAATCATCCAGAATTAAAAATTACGGCTATTCACATTAATCATTCATTAAGCAAGAATGCGGCGTCATGGAATGAACATTGCCGTAAAATTTGCTTACCACTTAAGATCGATTTTGTAAGCAGAACTATTGACGTTAAAGCGGCACATAAAAAAAAGCAAAGTTTGGAGGCAGTTGCGCGCAAATTACGCTATCTTGTATTTGCTGAAACATTGCCGCAGCATGCAGTATTATTAACGGCGCATCACGCCGATGATCAGGCGGAGACGGTATTATTGCAATTATTGCGCGGTTGTGGAGTTAAGGGTTTGGCGGGAATCGCGGTAAAAAATACTTTAGGGAAAGGTTATTTAGTACGGCCTTTGTTACAATTTGCGCGCGCTGATTTAGTTATATATGCGAAACAGCATCGCTTAAAGTGGCGAGAAGACGAAAGTAATTTAAATCTAAAAATTAGCCGTAATTATGTGCGGCATAAATTATTGCCGCTAATCGCAAAGCATTGGTTAGGTGCGCATAAAACTTTGGCGCAAGCAGCACAAAATGCCATTGATGCTAACGAATTGTTGGACACGTTAGCGGCAATGGATTATAAAAAAACTACTGGCAGCGTTGCTAATACTTTATCAGTTACCAAGTTATTAAATTTAAGTGCATCACGCCAGCGCAATGTCATACGTTTTTGG
>Ga0233425_10008688_pt1 | contig 13310 bp, 14 predicted proteins | sample Watercolumn_Towu_2_FD_181712 | JGI IMG/M metagenome (GOLD analysis project Ga0233425, IMG submission 181712) | Freshwater microbial communities from Lake Towuti, South Sulawesi, Indonesia - Watercolumn_Towuti2014_140_MG | ecosystem: Environmental > Aquatic > Freshwater > Lake | place...
CGCTCGTACGCGAATAATCGGTGCTTCATCGACATCGAATGGCCCCAGAATTCACGTAGAAACGCCGATATGGAGCAAGATGTGCTCATCCCTGCACTTTTTTCGGAAAGTCCGACAGACTCCTAGTGCATTTTTACCACCTTCATGCCCTGGACTGGGTCAATCCGGTCAACGCCCTGAAGGCCGACCCCAAGGCCACCTCGGAACTGGCCCAGAGCATTTCCTCCTGGCCCAAGTCGTCCCCGGGCTACTTTCGCGACACCCAGAACCGGCTGAAGAAATTCGTCGAGAGCGGGCAGTTGGGACCGTTCAAGAACGGCTACTGGACCAACCCCGCCTACAAGCTGCCGCCGGAGGCGGACCTAATGGCGGTGACCCACTATCTGGAGGCCTTGGATTTCCAGAAGGACATCATGAAGATCCGCACCATTTTCGGTGGCAAGGACCCCCACCCCAACTGGCTGGTGGGAGGGGTTCCCTGCGCCATCAATGTCGACGGCGAAGGAGCGGTGGGCGCCATCAACATGGAGCGGCTCAACTTCGTGTCTTCCATCATCGACGCCACCAACGAATTCATCAACCAGGTCTACATTCCGGACCTGCTGGCGATCGCCGGCTTCTACAAGGGCTGGCTGTATGGCGGCGGGCTTTCCGGCAAGAGCGTCCTGGCCTACGGCGACATCCCCGACAAGGCCAACGACTATTCGCCCAAGAACCTGCTGATGCCCCACGGCGCCATCATCAACGGCAATCTGAAGGAGGTCCACGATGTCGATCTGAAGGATCCCGGACAGATCCAGGAATTCGTCCCCCACTCGTGGTACACCTATGCGGACGAGTCCAAGGGACTGCACCCCTTCGATGGCGTCACCCAGCCCCATTACGCCCTGGGTCCCAGGGCGAAAGGCAGCAGAACCAACATCCAGCAGATCGACGAAGGCGCCAAGTACTCCTGGATCAAGGCCCCGCGCTGGCGCGGCCACGCCATGGAGGTGGGGCCGTTGGCCCGCTATGTGGTGGGCTATGCCCGCGGCAATCAGGAGATCACCGAACAAATCCAGTTCGTGCTGAAAACGCTGGACGTCCCGGTGGAAGCGCTCTTCTCCACCCTCGGACGCACCGCCGCCCGCGGCCTGGAATGCCAGTGGGCGGCCCGCAAGATGCGTTATTTCATGGACAAGCTGATGGCCAGCATCAAGGCCGGGGATACCGCCACCGCCAACGTCGCCAACTGGGATCCCTCCACCTGGCCGGCGGAGGCCAAGGGTGCCGGATTCACCGAGGCCCCCCGCGGCGCCCTCGCCCACTGGCTCAAGATCAAGGACACCAAGATCGACAACTACCAGTGCGTGGTGCCAACCACCTGGAATGGTTTCCCCCGCGACAACCAGGGCAACATCGGCGCATTCGAGGCGGCATTGATGAACACCAAGGTGGAGCGCGCCGAGGAGCCGATGGAGATCCTTCGTACCCTGCACAGCTTCGATCCCTGTCTGGCCTGCTCCACCCACGTGATGGGCGAGGACGGCCGCGAACTGGCTGAAGTGAAAGTCCGTTAAGACCTCCGGAGACAACCATGTACAAGAGCATTCTGCAAGCCGCGTTCCTGGCGGCCTTCGCCGCCCCCGCCATGGCCCATACCGGCCTCGAACTGGGCGGCATTGGCGCCGGTCTCTTACATCCCCTCCTGGGCCTGGATCATCTGGCTGTGATGCTGGCGGTGGGGGCCTGGGCCGGGGTGACCTGCGGCCGGCTGGCCTGGCTGCCGCAGATCGCATTCCCGCTGTTCATGGCGGCCGGCGCCGTCCTGGCATACTGGGGCCTGCCGCTGGCTGGCACCGAAACCGGCATCGCCGGATCGGTGCTGGTGGTGGGCCTGCTGTTGCTGGGTCTGGTGCGCTTGCCGGCGGCGGCGGCGGGCCTGCTGGTGGCCCTGTTCGCAGTACTGCACGGTTCCGCCCACGGCGCCGAGATGCCTGAAGCGGCCCGGCCCTGGGCCTATGGGCTCGGTTTCATCGCCGCCACAGCCGTGTTGCATCTGGGTGGTTTCGCCCTGGCCAAGGCACTGGAGCGGTTCCATGCCACAGCCCTGCTACGGGGCACCGGTGCCGTCGTCGGTCTGTTCGGCGCCTGGCTGGTCTGGGCGGGATAATTTCCCGTGGGGTGGGTTCGGCGCACACAGGTTTCGCCACCGTTACGGAATGGTCCCGATGTGCGCCGTAACCCACCGGTCGAGATCCCGATAACAGGCTACGGCGGGTTACGACGCGCCCAAGCCTCGTGGATTACCTGGGAAGCTTCCACGATCGCGCGTCTAACCCACCCTACACGAGAACGAAGGCACCCCGTATGAACAAAACCCTTAACCCGGCGGAAGGGAATGCCGTCTATGTCTACGAACTGCCCGTGCGGCTGTGGCACTGGATCACCGCCCTGGCCATCGTCGTGCTGGCCATCACCGGCTATCTGATCGCCGACCCCTTGGCATCGCCACCGGGCGAGGCCAGCGCCAATTACCAGATGGGCTACATCCGTTTCGCCCATTTCGCCGCCGGCTACATCCTCGCCATCGGCCTCCTGTTTCGCGTCTACTGGGTCTTTGCCGGCAACCAGCACGCCCGCCAGCTGTTTCTGCCGGCGATCCTTTCCGCCAAGTTCTGGCGCGGCGTGGTCCACGAGGCACTGTGGTACGCCTTCGTGGTCAGGGAGCCCGGCAAGTACATCGGCCACAATCCCCTGGCCGTCCTCGCCATTCATATCCTGTTCCTGTGGGGCACCCTGTTCCTGATCGTCACCGGCTTCGCCCTCTACGGCGAGGGGGAAGGCATGGGTAGCTGGCAGTACCGCTGGTTCAGTTCCTGGGTGATCCCATTGTTCGGCCAGAGTCAGGATGTCCACACCTGGCACCATCTCGCCATGTGGGGCATGGTCCTCTTCGTGGTCGTCCACGTCTACGTGGCGGTCCGCGAATCCATCCTGTCCCGCCAGACACTGACCACAACCATGATCAGCGGCTGGCGCTATTTCCGCGACGACCGTCCCGCCGACGACGCCCATTGAGCGCATGACCGATCAGCCCTCCGTCCTGATCCTGGGCATCGGCAACCTGCTGTGGGCCGATGAAGGCTTCGGTGTGCGCGCCGTGGAAGTTCTACAAGCCCGCTACCGTTTCCCCGAGAACGTCCGGGTACTGGACGGCGGCACCCAGGGGCTTTATCTGGTGGAGCACGTCCAGGCAGCCGCCATTCTGGTGGTGTTCGATGCCGTGGACTACGGCCTGCCGCCGGGTACCCTGAAGCGGGTAGAAGACGACGAGGTGCCGAAGTTCCTCGGGGTCAAGAAGATCAGCCTGCACCAGACCGGCTTCCAGGAGGTGCTGGCCACTGCTGAACTGCTGGGCCGCTACCCTTCGCACCTGCTGCTGATCGGAGTGCAGCCGGTGGAACTGGACGATTACGGCGGCAGCCTGCGGGAGGCGGTGAAGGCGCAGATCGACCCGGCCATCGATCTGGCCCTGGCCTACCTGGCCGGTTTCGGGATTGCCCCGGCGCGCCGCGACGATGACCCGCTTTGCTCCGGCGCACTGGACCTCGCCCGCTACGAGGCCGAGCGCCCCAGTCCCGAACTGGCCTGCCGGTCGGGCGATGCCCGCCTCTTTCCGGCCAGCGTAGAATCCTGATGTGCATCGGCCTCCCCATGCAGGTGCTGAGCGTGGAGCCTGGTCATGCCCTGTGCCAAGGCATGGGTGAAACACGGCGGGTGGACACCTGGCTCATCGACGGGCCCCACGCTGGGGATTGGCTGCTGGTGTTTGCCGATAGCGCCAGGGAAATCCTGGAACCCGAACGAGCCCGCCAAATCGCCGCTGCCCTACGAGCCGCGACCTTGGCGCTGGCGGGGGAAACCGAACTGGACCGCTGGTTTCCCGATCTGGCGGAGCGGGAACCGCAATTGCCCGACTTTCTGAAACCCGCCCCACAGGAAAGCTGAATGCCTGCGACTCCGCTCCACCGCCTGCGGGAACTGCTGCCCGTCGTCGGCTTGCCCGGCGTCGACGCCTGGCTTGCCGATCAGGAACATTCTCTGCTGTTCTTCGCCGGCGACCCGGCCCGCTATCCGGAGACCGACGATGTGGCGGTGATCCTGCCGGAACTGTTGAAGCGCTTCGAGGGACGCATCGCCGCCGCCCTGGTCGACTCCGCCGCCGAGACCGAACTGCAGGCACGTTTCCGCTTCGACGCCTGGCCGGCCCTGGTGTTGCTGCGGCGCGGCGCCTACCTCGGCGCCATCACCCGCATCCGCAGCTGGGCCGAGTACCTGGCGGAACTGGAAGCGCTGCTGGCTGCCGAGCCCAAGCCTTCCCCCGGCTTCAAGATCCCGCTGGTCGCCGAGCCCGCCGAACGCTGTCACTAAGCCTAAACCATTGACTGCCGCCATGACCGCCATCCGCATCCCCCTCGTGCCGGTCGGTCCCGGAACCCAGCCGGCCGACGCCGACGGCGCCGAGCTGGACCTGATCACCCTGCCCGACTCCATGGTCACCTACACCATGCCGGATCTGCCGGAACCGGAGCAGGCCGCCGTTCTACCGGAGGCGATGGCGGTCTTGCGGCGGGCGCTGGAACTGCTCGAAGAGGCGACTTCGGAAGGCGGCGGGTCGGATCTCCGGGATTGCCTTCGTTCATCCCGGCCTGCATCCGGCGCGATCGACCTGGTGGGCCTCGACGCCGCCAATCTGGCCCTGGTCAACCAGACCCTGGGTGAGGGTGAAGTGAGCGTCATCGGTCTCGATCTAGCCATTCAGGAATCGGTGCTGGCGGGTGTCTGGCGGGTGCAGCAAACCCGGACCGATGGCCATGGCACCGATACCGTCGAGGTCGGGCCCATTCCGGCCGCGGTTTTTACAGCCGCGGAGTCGGCTCCCCAGAGCACCCTCCGCCTCCAGCCGGAGCAATTGCCGCCGGGACTACAGAACGCCCCGTCCCTGATCGCCGAGCTGAACCAGGCCATCGCCTCCCGAACCGTCGAGGGAGAGCCTTACGTCATCAACCTGAGCCTGCTGCCCCACACCCCCGAGGACCTGCTGTGGCTCGCGGAGATCCTGGGAGCGGGAACTCTGACCATCCTGTCCCGCGGCTACGGCAACTGCCGCATCACCAGCACCGCGACCCGCCACGTCTGGTGGGTGCAGTACTTCAACTCCCAGGACCTGCTCATCCTCAATACCCTGGAAGTGACGCCGGTACCGCTGGCGGCCTGCGCCTCGCGGGAGGACCTCGAGGACAGCCGGGAACGGCTGCAGGAAATCCTCCAGGTCATCGGGTGAGCGGATCCTTCTTCGCCGGCTCCTTCGGCGGCGACGGCGCCCGTCTCGGCCCGGCCACCCGGCTGGAGTGCCGGGTGTGCTGGTATCTCTACGATCCGGTGGCGGGCGACGAACTGCATCAAATCGCGCCCGGCACGCCCTTCGCGGAGCTGCCGGCCGACTGGAGCTGCCCCCATTGCGGAGGCGAGCGGCACGCCTTTCTGGTGGTCGCCGAAGACTGATGGAAGCGGCGCAGGAACCCGCAGCCACGCTGGAACGGCGCTACCGCCGAATCCTGGCCGAGCGCATGGCGGATCTACCTTTCCTCAACCCGCACCTGAGCGTCCGTGCCATCGGCTTTCAGCCCTGGAACGGCGACCTGCTGGGGGTGATGCTGACCCCCTGGTTCATGAACCTGATGCTGCTGCCGGGGCCGCAGGGCTGGAGCGGGCGGACGGCGGGCCAGCAGCTGCTCCAGAGCTTCCCTTCCGGTGACTACCGTTTCACCGTGGGAGCGGAGCCGGACATCGGCGTCTATCAGATGTGCTCCCTGTTTTCTCCCGCCCTCCAGTTTCCGGACCAGGAGACCGCCGAGGCGGTGGCCCGCCAGATTCTGCTGGATCTGCTGCGTGCCCCGGAATCTGCCGGCATCAGCCGCCGCCGGCTGCTGCAGGGCCGCTTCCGCGACCACGGAGGGAGCGCCGGGTGAATCTGGAAGGCCGGCTCTTCATCGAGCTTGCGCCCGGCGTCCCGGTTCGCATCGAGTCCCGCCGTCCGGTGGCCGTCACCCGCCTGTTTCTGGGAAAGACCCCCGATCAGCTGCAGCAGCTCATCCCCCTGCTTCTCCCCCTGTGCGGCACTGCCCACAGCCATTGCGCACTGCAGGCCTGCCGCCAAGCCCTGGGCGCAACGGCCGCCCCGGAAATCCGGGCTGCCCAGTGCCGGTTGGCGGACGTGGAGACCCTGCGCGAGCATGGTCTGCGGATGCTGCTGGACTGGGCCCGCTTCCTCGGCGAACCGGCCGCGGCCGAACCGCTCCGGATCCTTGCCGGTTCCCTGACCCGGTGCCGCAGCGCCTGGTTCGGCGGTGACCCGGCTTTCCCCTTGGACGGCCCGGTGGTGGTCGAGCCGGACGCCGCCGACGATCCGCTTCCCGCCCTGACCGATGTCCTGTCCCGCAGCCTGTTCGGTGCAAGACCGGATCAATGGCGCGCCACCATCAGCGGCTGGCGCGAACTGCAAGCCTGGGCGGAACAAGGGGAAACCGTTGCCGCAAGGCTGCTCCGCTTCGTCTTCGATCGGGGCTGGCAGCCGGCGGGCGGTGACGACCTGCCCCACCTGCCGCCGCTGGGCGATGCCGAACTGGCGGAGCGTCTGGCCCGGCCCGATGCCGGCGACTTCTGCCGGGCGCCCTGCTGGCAGGGGCAGCCCCGTGAGACCACCTGCCTGTCGCGGCAACAGCAGCAGCCCCTGATTGCGGATCTGCTGCTCCGCTATGGCAAGGGTTTGCTGACCCGCTTGACGGCGCGGATCGTCGAGGCGGCGACGCTGGCGGCCGGCCTGAACCATGGCGGAACGCAACTCTCCGATCCGTCGCCAGCGCCGAACTCCCAGGGCTTCTGCATCGGCCAGGCGGAAGCCGCTCGCGGCCGGCTCGTCCATGGGCTGGTTCTGGAACAGGGCCGGGTCGCCCGTTACCACGTCGTCGCCCCCACGGAATGGAACTTCCACCCTCGGGGTCCCGCCGCCCGTGCCCTCGCCGCGCTGGCGCCGGGCAGCGACCGTCGGCGCCAGGCGGAACTGCTGATCCAAGCCATCGATCCCTGCGTCGGGTTCGATCTCCGGGTCGAGGGCTGACGCCACTGCCGGGCCGATGACCTAAGCTTTAGGCTCTCCGCCCGGATTCCAGCGATGGCCGAAGACTCCGATCAAGAGCGCAGCGAAGAGCCCACTTCCAAGCGCCTCAGCGAGGCGCGCAAGCGGGGTCAGATTCCGCGCTCCAAGGAGTTGAACGCGTTCGCCCTCACCGTCGCGGCGGCGGCGGCTCTGGCGCTATTGGGCGGCTATGTGGCGGAACACCTGACGGTGCTGCTGCAGGGTGATTTCCGGCTCACCCGCGACGACATCTTCGAGCCGCGCGCGGTGCTGGAGCACGTGCGGCATGATGCCATCCTCGCCGCCAAACTGCTGGCTCCCTTTCTCGGCATCATGCTGGCGCTGGCCCTCGCTGCCCCCCTCAGCGTCGGCGGCTGGAACTTCAGCCACGAGGCCTATCAGCCCAAGTGGGACAAGCTCGATCCCATCAAGGGCCTGGGCCGCATGGTGTCGCCCCAGGCGCTGCTGGAACTGGTCAAGGCGCTGCTCAAGTTTCTACTGGTGGCGGGGGTGACGGTCTGGCTGTTCAGCCGCTATTTCGACCGCTTCCTGGCGCTCAACCGGCAGAACCTGGAGACCGCCCTCGCCGATTCCGTCCTGCTGATCGTCACCTGCCTACTCCATCTTTGCGGCTCCCTCGCCCTCATCGCCCTCATCGACGTGCCCTTCCAGTTGTGGAACTACAAGCGCCAGCTGATGATGACCCGCCAGGAAGTACGCGATGAGATGCGCGACATCGAGGGTAGGCCGGAGGTGAAAAGCCGCATCCGCCAGCTACAGATGGAATATGCCCGCCGCCGCATGATGCAGGAAGTGCCCAAGGCCGACGTGGTGGTGACCAACCCGACCCATTTTGCGGTCGCTCTCAAGTACGACCAGGTCAGCATGCGGGCGCCCAAGCTGGTGGCCAAGGGCAACGACCTGGTGGCGGCGCAGATCCGCAAGCTCGCCGGCGCCGCCGGCGTGCCGCTGCTGGAGGCGCCAGGCCTGGCGCGCGCCCTCTATTTCTCCACCGCGCTGGACCAGGAAATCCCGGCGGGACTGTATCTGGCGGTGGCCCAGATCCTGGCCTACGTCTATCAGCTCCGTACCGCGCGCCAATCCGGCGGTGACCAACCGCTGCCGCCGCGGCCGGAAGACCTGCCCATTCCCCCTGACCTGCGCAAGGATTGAAATGAACCGCACGCACCGCATCCGCCTGCTGTGGGCCGTCACCGCTGCCTCGCTGCTGCTGCCCTGGCTGTTGCCCCGCATTCCCCAGGACCCTGCCTACCACGCCTTCGCCGATCGCGTTGCCGCCTTGGGTATCGCCAACTTCTGGAACGTGGTTTCCAACCTGCCCTTTCTTGTGGTTGGGATCGCCGGCCTCCGGGCACTGCCCGGAGCCCCCGGAAAACTGCCGGAACTGGACCTCCATTACCGGATCTTCTTCCTCGGAGTCGCCCTGACCGGACTCGGTTCGGCTTACTACCACCTGGCCCCGGACAACGGCACCCTGGTTTGGGACCGGCTGCCCATGACCCCGGCCTTCATGGCATTTTTCACCGTGGTGATCGGTGAACACCTGGATACGGGCCTCGCCAACCGGCTGCTGATGCCACTGCTGGCCTTGGGGGTGGCTTCGGTGGGCTATTGGCACTGGAGCGAATCCGTGGGGCTTGGTGATCTGAGGCCCTATGGCCTGGTGCAATTCCTGCCCATGCTGATGATCCCGCTGATCCTGCTGCTGTTCCCCTCGCGCTTCGACTCGGTCCGCCCGCTGTGGGCGCTGATCGGCTGTTATGCACTGGCAAAGCTGCTGGAGCAGTTCGACCGACCGATCCTGGAGCTGACCGGCGTCATCGGCGGTCATCCCCTCAAGCACCTCGCCGCGGCCGCCGGCGCCGGCTGTCTGGTCGCGGCCCTTAAGCGGCGCCGGCAACGGCGCCGCATCGCTGGTGGAGGTATCCGGTGGGATCGTTGACCGGAGGGCTGTTATGCGGGCCGGTCGGAATGGCGGCCATGCCGTCCTGGTCCGGGCAATATGGGGTTCTGCCTATGCTTTCGTCGGCAGCGATGGCATCCTGGGTGTGGCACACGCCGCACTCCATCCCTAGGAGTCTGTCGGACTTTCCGAAAAATGTGCCGGGATGAGCACATCTTGGTCCATATCGGCGTTTCTACGTGAATTCTGCGGCCATTCGATGTCGGTGAAGCACCGATTATTCGCGTACGAGCGCCTCGTTCGCCTAAGTCCGACAGACTCCTAGGGAAGCTCTGAATCAATCCATCCTGGATTTCTCAGCGCCCACTAGCGCGCCCCCGAACCGGACTGGAGTTGCTGTTCGACCTGGCTGCGCACCTGGAGCCCCTCGAGGATGGCGCTGACTGACCGGCGCGGCAGCGCGGATTCGTAGCCCTGCGGCCATTCCCAGCCGTAACCCCAGCGCCACGGCGCCGGCAGCCAGGGCATGCCGCCGAGCCGCACCCCCAGGTACATCAATCCACTCAGGCCGGGACACCGCTCGTCCACGCAGCGTTCCAGCCACTGGTCCGCTTCCTTCCGATCGTCCGCGCTCCCCCCGCACCAATAGGCGATATCGTGGACGACGCAGCAGGCGGCGTAGCCGTCGTCCGGCCAGCGGGAACAGCCGTCGGTGGTGAACAGGTAGACGGGAATCCGGTCGCCGGCTCCGCGCTTGTCCCGGCAATAGGCTTCCGCCAGGAGTTCCAGGCCGTCGCGACTGTCGCGAAACTTGGTATAGGGCTCGATGGAGGTAGTGGCAAGCAAGCCGGTGCAGCCGGACAGCAGCGAGGTCGCCGCGGCAACCGCCAGGACGCGCGCGAACACGCCGCCGCCATCCCTTAGCCCGGTCATCTTCATGATCTCCTCCGTCGGCGCCGGAACTCCCGGCAGGAAACACGTGAGACGTCGCACCACTCCTCCGGAATCCCGGGCTCTCGCTGCTACAGCTTGCCGCCGACCGTTCCGTCGACATCCACCCACACATGGGGGAGGCCGAGGCTTTCGAGCCAGGCCGGCCCCTCCTTTTCCAGCAGCATGGCGATGGTGCAGGCGCTGCCGGCCACCACGCAATGCTCGGCCACGACGCTGACCGCGGCGAGACGGCGCACCGGCCAGCCGGTGCGGGGATTCAGCACGTGGCTGTAACGCACGCCGTCGACCACCAGACAGCGCTGGTAGTCGCCACTGCTGGCCACCGCACCCTGGCGCAGGGACAGGGTTTCCAGGACCTGCCCCGGCTGCCGCGGGTGAGCCAGTCCCACCCGCCAGGACGAGCCGTCGGCGCGGGGGCCGAGCACCCGGATATCGCCGCCGAGGTTGATCACTCCCCCGTGCAGGCCGCGGCACAGGCCGGCGGCGCGGTCCACCGCGTATTCCTTGACGATTCCGCCGAAATCCAGCTCCAGGCCGGGTTCAGGGAACTCCAGGGACGGCACCACCCAGCGCAGCCGGTGCCAACCGACCCGCCCCAGCAGTGCGCTCACCTCCTGGGTATCCGGCAGTTTCCCGCTACCGAAGCGCCAGGCTGCCCGCAGCACGCCGGAAGTGATGTCGAACAGGCCGTTGCTCTGGGTATGACAGGTGGCGGCGTAGTCCAGCAGGCTGGCGGTTTCGGCGTCGACCGTGACGCGGCCGCCGCGGGCGGCGACGGCATTGATCGCGGAAAGCAGACTGTCGTCCCGGTAGCGGGAATATTTCTCCTCCAACCGCCGCACGTCGGCGACGACCGCATCGAAGGCACTGCGGGCCGTAGCAACATCGGCGGCCACCAGCTGGATTTCGCAGGGACAGCCCATGGCTTTGAAATCGTGACGGTAATGCTGCACGGTACGGCGCTCCGCTAGTCCAGAGAAAGTCTCGAGTCAGTCGGATTTGCCCCCGGCGCCAAAGCTGGCATCGTCACACAGCTCCCAAAGACTCCGCGATCTGCCACAGTGGTCTCCCAAACAATCACCGGAGCCACCTCCGGCGCGGGCCTCCGGAATTCCACTGGGGGCCGCACCGCTGCGTCATTTCCAGCACCATTGTGTGACCTGCCGCACCACCGCGCCGCCCCAAACCGGGCTTGCTGCCGGGAGGAAAGCGCCAACCCGCCGAGAAATCGATCCCGATCGCTCCCCGAGGCACGGCAGGGCTAGCGCTTCTATAAATGGCATCGATCTTGCTAAGGTTACCCAATCAAATATGGGCTTTTTTTTCCGGCCCGTTCCCGCGTGGGCATCTCCCGCCGGGAAAATGTCCGTGCCGCATTCGGACCGCACCAGTCCCGCCTTCCTGCAACCTGATTCCGGAGTTGATTCCATGAGCGCCAGATCCATTTGGCCAGTCCTGATTTTCTCTACTGCCTCCCTGCTCGGCTGCGGTGGCGCCGAAGAGCGGAAGGCCGACCATCTCCAGAAGGCGGTCCACTTCTATGAACAGGGCAATGCCGAGAAAGCCGCCATCGAGTTGAAGAACGTGCTGCAGATCGACCCGAAGGCGGCCCAGCCTTATTACTACCTGGGCCGAATCCAGGAAGACAAGAAGAACTGGCAGCAGGCCTTCGGTTATTTCCAGAAGGCGGTTGAACTGGATCCCGCCTACCGCGACGCCCAGTTCCACCTGGCGCGCTTCTTGCTAATGGCAAAACAAATCGCCAAAGCCGAGGAATTGCTTGCTCCCGTCGCCAAGGAAAGGCCCAAGGATCAGGATGTACGCATGTTGCAGATCGCCATCGAAAATGCCAAAGGAAACGGTGCCGAAGCACGAAAGGCCTTACGCCGTCTGCTGGCGGAGAAGCCCAACGACCCGGAACCCTTCATCGCCCTGGCCCTGATGTCGTCGCAGAGCGGGGACCCGAAAGGGGCGGAAACGGCACTTCGCGACGGCCTTGCGGTGCTGCCGAAATCCCCGCGGCTGTTGGCCGCGCTGGCCCGATTCTACATGGAACAGAAGCAGAGCGCCGAAGGCGAGCGAGCCATCCGGGAACTCATCGCGGCTGAACCGGGACAATTGCTGCATCGAATCTCTCTATCCCAACTCTATTTTCAACAAAGCCGCTGGGAGGATGTGGAAGCCACCCTGCGCCAGGCAGTAGGTGACTTCCCCAAGGAATCCCAGCCCGTCCTGGCACTCACCGACTTCCATCTGCGCCGCGGCGAACCGAAAAAGGCCGAGGGTGAACTGCGTGCAGGCATGACCGCCCATCCGCAAGCGCTCGACCTGGCCGCCGCCCTGGCCGGGTTGCTGGAGCGCACCGATCAGCCGGACCCAGCGATGGCGGTGTACCGAGACTTCATCGCGGCCAACGAGGACCAACCGCAAGGCGTGAAGGCTCAGGCGAGCCTGGGCGAGCTGCTGGCCCGGCGCGGGCGCCATCCGGAAGCCTTGGCCCTGGCCGAGTCGATCCTGAAAGAGCACCCGCGCGATTTTCATGCTCTGCTGCTTAAGGGCAAGCTGGCCCTCACCCAGGACAACGCCCGCGATGCCATCGACGCCTTCCGCTCGATCCTGAAGGACCAGCCGGAATCGACGGAAGTCCTTGCACTCTTGGCCTCCGCCTTTCAGCTGGACCACAAGCCGGCCCTGGCTCAGGAACAACTGGAACGGGCCGTGCAAATCAAACCCGGCGACTTCGCCCTGCGCCGCAACCTGGTCCAATTCCTGGTCCAGCAGAAGATCCCGTCGCTCGCCATGGATCAGGCCAACGACTTTCTGAAAAGGGAACCGGACAACCTGGATGGACTCAACCTGAAAGCCGACCTGCTCGCTCTAAACCGGGACGAGGCCGGCCTCGAAGCCGCGATCCGGGACATGAAGGCACACTTTGCCGACAAGCCGGTCGCCTATTACCGACTGGGCAATTTGTACACCAGCCGTAAGGACTACGCATCGGCCGCGACCGAATATGAAAGCGCGACCGAGAAATCCGGCAATGCCTACGATCCCCTCAAGGCACTGATCACGACTTACCTCGCGCTAAAACAGCCCGACCGGGCGCAGGCGCGGCTCGAAAAGATCCTGACGAATGACCCGACCCATGCCGGGGCCCAGCAGCTGATGGGGCTGCTGCAGCTGAACCGGAACCGGCCGGAGGAAGGGGTCGCCTTCCTGAACCGGGCCATCGAACTCAACCCCAACTGGTTG
>Ga0233425_10008690_pt1 | contig 13309 bp, 8 predicted proteins | sample Watercolumn_Towu_2_FD_181712 | JGI IMG/M metagenome (GOLD analysis project Ga0233425, IMG submission 181712) | Freshwater microbial communities from Lake Towuti, South Sulawesi, Indonesia - Watercolumn_Towuti2014_140_MG | ecosystem: Environmental > Aquatic > Freshwater > Lake | place: Indonesia...
TTCTTCACAAGCTCGGAGTGTGCCGACTACACTTTTCGCAACCGCGCTGCGGCGTCCTCGGGAGGGACCGGGTTGATGTAGTACCCGCTGCCTAGCTCAAAACCGGCGGTTCTTGCCAAAACCGGCACGAACTCCCAATGCCAATGGTAATAGCCGTCGGCCGATGAGCCAAACGGCACCGTGTGGATAAGATAATTATAGGCAGGCCGGTCCAATACAAGCTCGATTTTCGTAACAACCGATTTCACCACTCCGGCCAGCTCGTCCAAGACCGACTCATCGGTGTCTTCGTAGTGGCTGGCGTGGGCCTTGGGAAGCAACCACGTCTCAAAGGCGAACCGACTGGCGAACGGGCACACGGCCACGAAGTGGGGGCTTTCCAGCACCACGCGGTTTCCCGCTGCCAGTTCCTGACGCACCACTTCGCAGAACACACACCGCCCGTGGCTGCGATGAAACTCCAGCGCACCCGACAGTTCCTCCTGCACGGTCACGGGAACCACGGAAGTGACGATCAATTGGCTGTGGGTATGTTCGATCGAGGCCCCGGCCGCCTCGCCGGCATTCTTGAAGATGAACGGCTGCGCGAGACGCCGATCGCGCCGCAAATCGAGCAGTCGCTGCCGATAGGCGGCGCAGACCTCGGCCACCTCCTCGACCGAGAGGTCCGAGGTGCTCGCCACGTGCCGCGGCGACTCGATAATCACCTCGTGGACCCCAATGCCGGGCATGGACCGAAACAACTCGCCGGCCGCTGCTCCCGGGGACTCCGTGCCGGGCTGGTTTTCCGTCAATTGCAGCGCCGGGAACTTGTTCGGCACCACGCGCACGCGCCAGCCCGGCCGGTTCGGCTCGGTCCCCGCCTGCCGATAGGCGAAGACCTCCGCCGGGGTTTGGCTCTCCTGGCCCTCACAGAAAGGACACGGCTGGGGTTGTTCGCGTCGCGACTGCCGCAGAAAGGCCCCCGGCCGCCGGGCCCGGTTGGCGGCAACGATCACCCAGCGGTTTGTGATCGGGTCCTTCCGAAGATGCGACATTGGAATGGGGAATTGCAAATTGCAAATTGCAAATTGAGATGCGGCACGTCGCCGAAACGGGGACCAACCAGCAGCCAATTTGCAATTTGCAATTATCAATTTGCAATTTGCAATCAAGTCTGCCGGGCACGGGCCTTTGTCTTCTCGTAGAGCCCCACGTACTCCCGCGCGCTCCGCGCCCAGGACCAGTCCTGGCGCATCCCGGTCTGGATCAGTTGCCGCCAGACGTCCGGCTGGTTCTGGTACACCTCCACGGCCTGGCGCAGCGTTTCGCTGAGGGCCAGCGGGCTGTACTCTTGGAAAACGAAGCCGTTGGGCGACGGCCCGGCGGCGTGCCGGCCATTGGCCGACGAGGCTTGCCGGCCGTAGCCGGTGATCGTATCGGCCAACCCGCCCGTCTCGCGCACCAGCGGCACGGCGCCGTATTTCAGGCTGTACATTTGGTTCAACCCGCACGGCTCGAACCGGCTGGGCATGAGGAAGAGGTCGGACCCGGCCTCGATCCGATGGGCCAAGGGGTTGGAGAACTCCAAGCGCACGGCGATTTTTTCGGGATACCGCTGGGCCAGGCCCTCGAACAGGCGATGGTACTTGGGCTGGCCAGTCCCCAGCACCACCCATTGCACCTCGCTGGTTTGCAGCCAGCGCTGGACGACCTCGGCGATCAGGTCGAACCCTTTTTGGTCGGTCAAGCGGCCCACGGTGCCCACCAAGGGCGCCTGGGGCAACTGTGGCAACCCCAACTCCTTCTGCAAAGCGGCCTTGCATACCGGCTTGCCCTCGCCCACCGTGTCCGAGCCGTAGCGCGCGGGCAGGTGCGAGTCCGTCGCCGGGTTCCACTCGCGCACGTCGATGCCGTTGAGGATCCCCGAGAGCACGTCCCGCCGGTGCTGAAGCACGCCCTCCAGACCACAGCCCAACGGGCTGGTCTGGATTTCTTCGGCGTAGCGAGGGCTGACGGTGTTGATCGAGTCGGAAAAGACCATGCCCGTCTTCAGCAGGTTCAACTTGCCGTGGAACTCCATCTGGTGCCAGTTGAAGTACTTCCAGTCGAGGCCCGTCAGCAGCATGTCCCAGTGCCAGAACTGGCCCTGGAAGGCCATGTTGTGGATCGTCAGCAGCGTGGCGATGTTCCGGTAGCGCGGCACGTGGTGGTATTCGACCTTCAGGTACGCCGGCACCAGGCCGGTCTGCCAGTCGTTCGCATGAAGCACGTCGACCTGCAAGTCCAGCAGCCGGATCGCCTCCAACACCGCGCGGCTAAAGAAGACGAAGCGCTCGCAGTTGTCGATATAGTCCTTTCCGTCCACGGAGTAGAGCTGGTCGCGGTCGAAGTACTGGTCCTGTTGCACCAGATAAACCGGGACGGAGGGCCGTGCAGATTGTAGGGGCGACTTCGGTTCGCCCCCGGTCGGCAGATAGCTCCGGGCCAGATGCCCGGTGACCGTCTTGCTGCCGATGGGCACGATGAAGTCGATGCCCAGCGGCTCGATCGGCAGTCCGCAGTAGCGGGTCCCGCGATAGGCCGGCATAATGACCGAGACTTGGTGCCCCAGCCGGGCGAGTTCGATCGGCAGTGCCCCACAGACATCCGCCAACCCCCCGGTCTTGGCAAAGGGGACCGCTTCGCTAGTGGCCAACAGGATATTCACGCGATAGCTCCATCATGGAGGCGAGACACAACAGTTTCCCCACTCTACCAAGTTTACCACACTCCTGACGTGAGGATTACCCGTTTTGCGGCACGCCGACCACTGGAATCTTAGGCGCGCTGGGTAATGATTTCCCAGTCCCCCCAAGAGGGCCGTGGCTAAGAGATCGTGCAGGTCGCAACTTCTCCGAACGCCACCTACCACGCCTTGGTCACGCCCGGCACGGCACAGGGATAGCAGCCGTCCTCCCCGGGCTTGACCAAGGTCTCGGCATCCCAGGCGAGGGTCTTGGGAGTCAGATCCACATTGGACTTGACTGCCTCGTCCCAGGTTACCAGCTTGCCGGAATACGTGGCCATGCGCCCGAGGATGGCGGTCATAGTGCTGTCCGCGGCCCAATCGAGCTCGTTGTAGGCCTTGCCGGCCAGGATCGCGGCAAACAGGTCGTCCATCTCCACTTGGTGGCCGTCGGCCGTCCGCTTCCAGCGCATGGGATCCTTGTCGTCCACGTACAGTGCGCTGCTGCCGTGGCCTTCGATCTCCGCGCGGCCCTTGGTGCCGTGGGCGTGCTCAGAGAACGATCCCCAGCAGTTGTCGATCTGCCGGCAGTAGCTGAACATCTTGACGCCGTCGGGGTAAGTGAATTCCACGGCATGGTGGTCGAAGATCTCGCCCCAATCCTTGCCCGTGCGGACCTGTCGCCCGCCCAGGCCGTTGGCCTCGATGGGGTGGCCCTTGGCGATCCAGTTGCCCACGTCGATGTCGTGGACGTGCTGCTCGCAGATGTGGTCGCCCGAGAGCCAGGTGAAGTAGTACCAGTTGCGGACCTGGTACTGCATTTCGGTCTGGCTGGGCTGGCGGGGCCGCTTCCACAGCAGGCCGGTGTTGAAGTAGACTCGCATGTACTTCAACTCGCCGATCGCCCCGTCGTGGATCCGCTTGATCAGTTCGCGGTGCTTGTCCTCGTGGCGCAGGTGGTGGCCGACGGCCACGAACAGGCCCTTCTTCTTCGCCTCTTCGTTGGCGGCGACGATCTTTCGGTAGCCGGGGGCGTCGGTGGCCACGGGCTTCTCCATGAACACGTGCTTGCCGGCCTTGACCGCGGCCTCGAACTGCATGGGCCGGAAGCCGGGCGGACCGCATAACAGCACCATGTCGGCCGAGGAATCGAGCACCTTCTGGTACGCGTCCAGGCCGATGAATTTCCGCTCGTCGGTCACGTCCACGCGATCTTTGCACCGCGACTCGACGTTCTTCAGGCTGGCGTCGAGGCGGTCGCGGAAGGCGTCGGCCATGGCCACGAGCTTGACATTGGCCTTGGCGGCGTTTTGCAGCGCCTCGACGGCCGCGCCGGTCCCGCGCCCGCCGCAGCCCACCAGGGCAATGCGGATCAGCTCGTTGCCGGCCGCGTGGGCACTCCGCCCGATGCTCAGCGCGCCAGCCAAGCCGGCGCCGGCCAAAGCCGACTTCTTGAGGAATTCACGACGGGAGGGGGTAGTTTGCGGGATGCGGGTCATGGGGGTGGGCTCCGTCAAAGGAAGTGCTCGGGGTTCAGTGGTCAAGAATCAGGGTTCAGAGGTCGGACTGGTCGGACTCGTCAGACAGGCTGGCCGCTGCGACCTGCCTACTCCAGGCTGGGCCGGACCGCTTCGCCGCGCGCCTGGGCGTCGGCACGTTCGTAGGCGCCGAGGAATTCGGAGTTGCAGTCCAGCCACAAGGTAATACGGTGGAAGTCCTCCGCAGACAACTTCACGCCGTGGTGTTCCTCATCCAGATATTGTAACAGGGGCGCTGCTGCCGCTCCAAATCGGCCAGCCAAGGTGCGGCTCCCGCCGTGAACGCCCGCCTTGATCGAGCCGTTGGTCACGTGGAAGTAGAACCCGTACTTGCTTGCCAAGTTGTTGTAGGACCGCGTGAAACCGTTGCGGTCGAGCGTGCCGGCCAATTCGAGGGCCTTCTTCTCTTGATGACAGCCCACGCAATGGCGGTCCAGCACCGGCTGCACCAGGCGAGGGTAGTTGAAGGGGTTGGAACCGTCCACGTCAGGCTCGATCTTCGAGGGGCCGCGGCGGAGCGCGTGGGGCAAGTTTCCAACTTGCCCGTTGTAAGAACGGCTTCTTTCCAGGCCGGGCAGATTGGCCGATTCCCCCGTGCCTGGCAAGTTGGAAACTTGCCCCGCGGAGTGCTTGCGCTCGTGACATCCGGCACACACCAGGCGCTCGCCCGGATGGAGATACGTGGCGGAACGCATGGACTGCACGGCCATGCCTCGCTCGTCCAGGGCCTGGAAATAGACCGCCTTGCCCGGCGGGGCCTCGAAATAAGCACTGCCGTCCGCCTCGACCGGCACGGTGCCAAGCACGGCGCGTGCGTTGGTCTGCTCGGCCACGCCGATCCGCGGTTGGTTCGGCGGCGCGGTCGATTTCGGCAGCACCTGGATCACGCGCAAGGCCGAAATCCTCGTCTTCGATGGCCAGGGAAAGTCGCTGTCGTAGACATTGATGACAGCGACGGTCGCGCGTCCCTCTCCGCCGGCAGATTCGCGGGCCTTGGCCGTCTGGACGGTCTGGTCCGGGAGCACCGGCGGCATGGCTCGCGCACGCAACGGAATCGGATCCTGGCAGGCAATCGCCGGATCGGCGTAGACCAACGCCCTATTTCCATCGCGGTCGATCCAGTAGATCGCGTGGTTCGCCGCTTTGGGGTCGTAGACGCACAGATAATCGTCCTCGCTCAGCGGCCAGGCCGTGGCGTACTGCTGGTACGGCATGATTACCCCGCTGGACTCCGGGAACGGAATGTCGGGCGTGAGCCGCTCGATCTGCGACACGGCCAGGTCGTCCTCGGGCCGCGGGTCGATCAGCACCAGCGAGCCGAAGGCGTGGCCGTGGTGCGAGGCCGCCGTGGCCACGTAGCGGTGCGAGCCGGGAATGGCGCGGATGCTCATCTCCATCCACGGCCGGCTCTCACGGCGCAGCGGGTAATTGCCATGAAAACTCCGCGGGTCGCGCCCGTCCGGGTAGCACGTCCACAGGTGATGGGCAATGTTCGTGTCGCGGTCCACGTAGTCCCACCGCGTGTAGACCAGCATCCCGTCGTTGCTCACGCTCGGGTGCCACTCGTGGGTTTCGTGGAAGCTGAGGTTGATAATGTCGCTGCCGTCCAGCTCCATCGAGTGCAGCGTGTAGACCGGGCAATGCCGGCCGCAGCGCAGGTATCCGCCCCGCCGCTCCGAGACAAACGCGATTCGTCCGCCAGGCAGGAAGCAGGGGTCGAAATCATTCCACGGGCCGTCGGTAAGCTGGACCAAGCCCGTGCCATCGGCATTCACTTTGAAAATGTGGTAGCTGTATTCGGGCGCCCACTGGTAGGTCTGCTTGGCCTTACATTCGCTGTAGGCGAAGAGAACGGTCTTGCCGTCGTACGACACTTCCGGCGAAAGGAACGAGCCGCCGACGAGTTTCTGGCCCTTGAGCCGGCCGTTCTCCACGACGGAGTTCTCTAGCAGATTGACCAGCTTGGGCGCCGGCCCGAACGGCTGACCGAGGACGAACAGTCCGCCGCCCGGCTTGGCGTTGCAGCCGTAGTACTGGTCGCACATGTGGTACGGCCCACCGGCGTCGTGCCGCTTGATGAACAGGAGCTTGTCGATGCCGGTCAACAGTGGATTGGTGAAGGCGATGCGGCGGACCATGTCGCGGACCTCGGCCGTAACGTCCTCTTGGGGCACGCGCTTGCCGACCTGTTCTTTTTCCGCTGCGGCGAGGCGTTGTTCAAGGTTCTGGAGTTCGTCGGCCAACGGCTGTAACTTCGCCGGCTCCGCCATCGGCCGCAGTCGTGCAAGCAGCTTCTTGGCCCGGTCCAGCAATTCCCGCGGGCCCTCCACGGCTGTGACCGGCGGTCCCGGACGCTTGGCAACAAGTCCCGCCGTCCCCGCGGCTTTCTTCACCGCCGCCGGATATGAGAACACCCCCACGCTCTTCTGATCGGCCGGGCAGTCTAGGGCGACATTCTTGGTCGGGTCATCGGCGGCATAGACCTCGACTTCATCCAGTGCAAAGGAGCAGCGCCCCGGCACTTGGAGCCGCACAATGCGTGCCTTGACGTTCTTCTCCTTCAGGCCGACCACCAGCGGTTTGCTTTCCTTGACGCCGAAGAAGACCGTGCCGTCGTGCTGGTACACCTGCTGGAACTGCGTCGGGTCGCTCCCGGCCACGAGGACGCGGAGGTTGCGCGTGCGCGGCGCCGTGTTGCCATCGGTGCGGTTGAAAACGACGATGCGGTCCAGCTTGAACTCTCGCCCGAGGTCGACCTGCCACCACGGGTCCTGTTCGCCGCTGGCGGTATGAAAGCCCCAGGCGCCGGTCTTGATGCCGTCGCAGGCGCCGCGAGCGTCTTCCTGTGTGGTGATCGCAGCCGCAGGCGAAACGCAAGGCGCGGCCACGACGATACCGACACAGCCAAAGATGATCCAAAGGCAGCGTCTCATCGGCGAGGCTCCCGGGGGGAAGGCGGGCAAGGCCCCGGCCGGGGCAACGGATTGCCTGACGCGAGGCCACTACAGGCCGATTATAGACGACGTGCGCGCGGGATGCAAACGGGCGAAGATCCTCCATCAGCGGTCCCGGCCGCTGCCTGCGCCGACCAACTCGGGCTCGGTCTTCTGAGGCGCATGAACGACATGCGGGGCCTTGAGCAGGAACACGGTTCCCGCTGCCAGCACCAGCAGGCCGGCGGCAATGTAGAAGGCGTACGTGAAGGCCCCCGTTTCCTTGTGCAGCCTCCCGATTAACAGCGAAAGCACAAAGCCGCCCACGCCCCACGCCGTGAACACCAAGCCGTAATTCACGCCAAAGCTCTTCAGCCCATAGTAATCCTTGGTGATGGAGGGGAACAACGAAAGGTTGGCCCCGTAGTTGGCGCCGATCAGCGCGGAAATGACGACCATGGCGCGGACGCCGCCGAGCACAGTGTCCTCGTGGGCCATCGAAAGCAAGAGCATGAGCACCGCTTGCACGATGAAGCAGCCGCACATGGTGTTGCCGCGTCCCAGGCGGTCGGACAGGCTTCCGGCCAGAATTCGGCCGGCGCCGTTGCCGATGGCCAGGCTGGCGACCAGGAGAAAGCCGAGTTGCAGCCCCGCCTGCTGATCGGCGATCTTGGCCAGTTTCCCGATAATCATCAGTCCCGCGCCCGAGCCGCAGAAGTACATGAACCACAGGAGGTAGAACTGGACCGTGGCCAGCATCTCCATGGGGGAGAATTCCTCCTTCTTGGCCGCCGCCCCGACGGCCTTTCCTCTGGCCGGACCTCCGGGAGTAAAGCCTTTGGGCGGGGGGGTCAGGAGTTGGGCCAAGCCGACGACCACAATTAGGAACGCGGCGCCCAGGATCAGCATGGTGGAAGGCACGCCGGCGCCCACGCCCAAGCCTTCGACTCCTTGTTGCACGCGCTGCACCGCCGAAGCCAGGGATTGCAGCAGCGCGGACGACTCGGGCGCCGGCGCGCCCGCAATCAGCCAGGTCGTCAACGGCGCCGCATACACCGACGCCAGACCGAACCCCGACACAACAATCCCCGCGATCAAGCCGGTCCGAGCGGCGGAGAACCATTTGACCGCGGGCGGAGTGGCCGAGGCGTATCCGAAACCAATCCCGGTCCCGGCAAGCACGCCGAAGCCGATCACGTATCCCCAGTAGGAAGTGGTAAAGGCGGCAAGGATCATGCCCACGCCCACCAGAAGGCCGCCGAGGGTGGCCACGATCCGCGGCCCGATCTTGTCTTGCAGCCTGCCCGCCGGGACCATCATCACGCTGAACACCAGACAGGCGATGGCGTAGGGCCACGCCCTGTCTTCCTCCGTCCAGTCCGACGGAAGGGCCTTGCTGATCACACTCCAACTATAGAGAATGCCCAGCGCGAGATTGACCCCCACTGCAGCAATCGTAACACGCACCCCAAGGTTCTTGACCGCTCGGTCCATAGACAACACACTCCACCTGCGAAAAATGCGACAAATAAACTTCTGCCCCGTAAGTTGGTGGCAATCCCGCATTATAGCCGAGAATCAGGAATTTGCCTATGCCTGTGTGTCAAAATTAGGCTTGGCAGGGGCGGAAACCAATGGCCCGGTGGGTCCAATTTCGGGCATGGTTCAAAGGTGGGTATCAACTAGTAGGTCCCGCTTGCCGAGCGGGACCTTGCCGCACAGGTCCCGCTCGGCAAGCGGGACCTACAATATGTCACCGGCCAGCGGCGACTCTTGAACCATGTCCCCCACGGCCCTGGCCTTAGCCGTCGGTCTGTTCGCGCGCACGGGCCCAGAATTGATCGAACCGTGCCGCGTAACTCGACTCCACTTGGCGCAAGTGCTCGCGCAAAGACGCCACGGACTCGGGGTTCGCCCGCAGCAGTTCCACGACGTCGCTGTCGTCGCGCGCCCGGCCCGCCGCAAGTTTGAGTTCCACCAACCCGGCAAGGTTGATATAGGTCAAACGCGGCCCGCGCGCGCCCAGGCGAGATGGATGGGGGATGGTGGTGGGGGCCGGACGTGACGGCGTCCCCGGCGTCGCGCCCTCGGGCAAGATGTCCACGTGGACGTCGGACTCCTCGTGCCTCAACTTGGGCCATCGTCCCGCTTGCCGGGGGAGGACCTCAAATCCGCTCATGGCGGCCGCGCGAAGCAGCTCGTCCACGCGGTCGGCCGGCACAACGATGTCCACGTCCTGGGTAACGCGTCCCACATAACCATGACGCCAGACCGCCCAGCCTCCAGCCACGACCGCTTGGCACTCGATGGCGCGCAGCAGCCGATCGAGAGCGTGAATCACTCGCCCGTAACGCCCCGGCAGGTCCTGCGGTTCCCACATCGTTTCCCTCCTGGATTCCAAAATGTCGGCCAGTTCAAGCTGTGCGGCGAGTAGATCAGGTGTAACAATGGTTGACATGATGGCCCTCGCAGCACAGTGCCGAAGAGCGTAATCGGTCGTAACGCCAAGGCCGATTTCCAATCGTACCAGATGGAAAGCGGCACGTCGTTGGCCGCGTTCACCAGCCACTGCCGCGGCAACATCCGGCCTTGCCTGGCCTCGTCGAATTATGGCACGCGGACGGTGGCCCTGCAAGCCAAGGCAGTTCGCATTCCGCCGGCCGAGCTGCGGACCCGTCCCCCGCGCCGATCGCATCCGGATGGGCATGAGTCTGGACCGCGATCGGTTGGCAATGGTCGCGGAAGTCCTTTTGTTCCCCACTTGATCACTTCGAGGAACCGCCGTAAAGTTCGGGTACTCCAATCGACGACGGTCGCGCCAGGCCCGGCGGCGCTGGTCTACTTGTGCCCAATTGGTCATCCCCAGGTCCCATTCATCCAACAATCCAACAATCCCGACCCCATGAAACGCCGCTTCAAAGACCTCTCGCCGCCGGAAGTGTTGGCCCTGGCCATATCTCTGGAAGAGGAAGACGCACGCATCCTGCAGGAGTTCGCGCGCCTGGTGCGCCCCAATTACCCCAAGGCCGCGGCCGATCTCGACGCCATGCGCCAGGAAGAGGACGTGCATCGCCGCCGGCTCGTCGAATTGTTCCGCTCGAAGTACGGCGAAGAAATCCCGCTCATCCGCCGCGAGGACGTGCAAGGGTTCGTGCGCCGCGACCCGCTCCACTCGCCCCAGCCGTGGGACGTGCAGCGAATTCGCCGGGCCGTGGCCTTGATGGAGCTGGAGACGCAGCGGTTCTACAGCCGCGCGGCCGCTGTTACGGCCGACGCCGAAACGCGGCAACTCCTCGACGACCTGGCCGAGGCCGAGCGGCACCACGAGGCACGCTCGGCCGAGATCGCCCCCGACCGCCAGCCGCGCGGCGAACACGAAGAAGAGGCGCGCGTGGCGCGCCAGTTGTTCGTGCTGCAGGTGATCCAGCCGGGACTGGTGGGGCTGATGGACGGATCGGTTTCGACGCTCGCCCCGCTCTTTGCCGCCGCCTTCGCCACCATGCACGACGAGCGCGGGACCTGGCAGACCTTCTTGGTCGGCCTTGCCGCTTCGGTGGGCGCGGCCATCAGCATGGGCTTTGCCGAGGCCCTTTCCGACGACGGCAGCATGACCGGCCGCGGCCGCCCCATCTTGCGCGGCGTGGTCTGCGCCCTGATGACTTTTAGCGGCGGCATCGGCCATGCCCTGCCCTACCTGATCCGTGACTTCTGGACCGCCACGACGATCGCCGTGATTGTGGTCGTGGCGGAGTTGCTGCTCATCGCCTGGATCCGCAACCGCTACATGGAGAGCCGCTTCAGCACCACGGTGATCCAAGTGGTGGTGGGCGGGGCGCTGGTGTTTCTGGCGGGGATTTTGATCGGGAACTCCTGAGTTGGCTTCCGTCGGTTTATGCCGCGTCAACTCCCTACATACTTCGCGTACACCGTCCTCGCCTCCGCGGGATCGTTGGTGCCGCCGACGATCGCACGCGCGTCAGGGAAAATGGTCAGTTCGTACTTGTCCACCGCCAGGCGCAAGAGGAACGGGTTGCGCGTGAGGCGTCCGATGCCCTCCAGGCGGCGCGCGAGGTCATCGAGGCTGATCGTGCAGCCGGGATGGGTCAGTTGCACGGCGTTGCGACCGCAGAGCACGGCCGTTCGGCTGCCCTCGCGCCCGGAAAGCCAGGGGAATTCGCCTCGCTTGCAGGTCGGGCAGTCGGCACGGTCGCGGAGTTGCACCACGTCGATCTGCGGATAGCGGTTCTGCCAGATGTCGATCACCGTGAGGCCCCGGGAGATGGCCTCGCGGTGGCCGCTGAGGATCTTCAGCCCCTCCATCGCTTCCAGCGAGGCGATCACGCCCACGATCGGGGCCAGAACGCCGGCCGTGTCGCAAGTGCGCACGCTGCCCGGTGCCGGGCAATCGGGGATCAGGCAGCGCAGGCAGGGAGTTTCGCCGGGCAGGATGGTCATGGTCTGGCCTTCGGCCCCCACGCAGCCGCCATAGACCCAGGCCAGCTTGCGGCGCACCGCGGCGTCGTTGATCAGGAAGCGGGTTTCGAAATTGTCGGTGCCATCGAGGACTACGTCCATGCCGTCGCAGAACTGCTCGATGTTCTCCGGGCCAATGTCGGCCACGATCGGCTCGATCTCGACGGCCGAATTCACCCGCCGCAGCTTTTCGGCGGCGGCGACAGCCTTGGGCAGCCCCGAGCGAACGTCCTCTTCATTGAACAGCACTTGGCGGTGGAGGTTGCCCAGTTCGACGAAATCGCGGTCCACGATCCGCACGCGGCCCACGCCGGAGCGGACCAGCGTGTTGGCGATCACGGTCCCCAGGGCGCCGCAGCCGCAAACGAGGGCCCGGCCCGCGGTCAATCGCCGCTGGCCGTCCTCGCCCAAAGGGGCAAAACGCACTTGGCGCGCGTAACGGTCAAGACTAGTGGATGGAAAAGCGTTCTCTGCCACGATTCACACCGAACAAATGACCACCCGCTGATCACGCGAGTGAACTTCGGACAAGAAGCTGTTTCAGAACCCGGGCCGAAGGATGGACTTCCAGTCCCTCGCCCCGGTTCCTGACATAGCTACTAAGTCCCATTGGTCGCATAAGTCCTATAAGTCCCAAGCTCCCGGCACAACCACGCCCCCTCCCCGCGATTATACCCCGCTTTGAGGGCAAGGATCAACTATACCCCCAAGGGCGGATACCCGATAGAATAAGAACCTGCCGGCAGGAAATCCCTGTCGCCTGGAACGCCCTCTCCTTGCCATTGCCCCCGGCCATGCCCCGCGAACCGATCTTGCAACAGTCCACCGCGCTGTCGGACGACGACCGCGACCTTCGCCCCCAGCATATGCGGGACATGGTGGGCCAGCAGGAGGTGTACGCTCGCCTGCAAATCGCCGTGGACGCCGCTGGCAAGCGCGGCGAGCCCTTGGGCCACATCCTCTTTGATGGGCCGCCGGGGCTGGGCAAGACCACCTTCGCCACCTGCATCCCGCGGGACCTCGGCGTGCCTTTTCAGTTGGCCAGCGGGGCTGCTTTGGCCGCCCCAAAAGACCTCATTCCCTACCTCACCAACGCCGAGGAACGCTCGGTCCTGTTCATCGACGAGATCCACCGATTGCCCAAGGCGGTGGAGGAGTTTCTTTACCCAGCCATGGAGGATTACCGCATCGACGTGATCCTGGGCGAAGGGGTGAACGCTCGAACGGTGAATATCCCCCTAAAACCCTTCACGCTCATCGGGGCCACCACGCGGAGCGGCATGTTATCCGCGCCGCTGCGGGACCGCTTCCAGATGCGCGAGCACCTCGATTTCTACACGGTGGAGGAGTTGGCCGAAATTGTGGGGCGCAACGCCAAAAAGCTCCGCGTGCAGACGACCGACGATGCGACCGTGGAGATTGCCGTGCGAAGCCGTGGCACCCCCCGGCTGGCGAACAACCGGCTGCGTTGGGTCCGCGATTATGCCCTCAGCCGTGCCGACGGCCGGATCACGCTGGCCGTTGCGCGCGACGCACTGGAAATGCAAGGTATCGACAAGCTAGGGCTCGACACTCAGGACCGGAAGTACCTCGAGACCATGGCCCGGGTGTTTGGCGGCGGGCCCGTGGGGGTCGAGGCCGTGGCCCACACCATGAAT
>Ga0233425_10008691_pt1 | contig 13307 bp, 10 predicted proteins | sample Watercolumn_Towu_2_FD_181712 | JGI IMG/M metagenome (GOLD analysis project Ga0233425, IMG submission 181712) | Freshwater microbial communities from Lake Towuti, South Sulawesi, Indonesia - Watercolumn_Towuti2014_140_MG | ecosystem: Environmental > Aquatic > Freshwater > Lake | place...
TCGGATGTGCTCAAGCTGGACAGCTCCAAGTCCAGCATCCGCCGAAAACGATACCGAGCCAGCCTCAATGATGACTTCCGGCTTCAGGTCCTCGCTACTTCTCGGTAATTCGTGCGGTTGCCCTGCCACCACCCCGGCACCGAGGGATTCGCCCAGGGCCAGCAGCGGTCCGGGGAAGTTCCGGCCGGCCAGGGCCAGGGTGCGGCGGGCATCGGCCACCAGGCTGTTTTCGTCGATGGGTCCGGGCCTGGGGCCATAGCCCGGATATTCCGCCAGGATCACCCTCACCCCCAGTCGGCCGAGCACGGCGGCGTAATAGTCCCGTTCCCCGGCGTGGCCGGCGTTGCCGTGGAACACCACCGCGGTCGCCCGCGCCGGAGTCGCGGGTTCGGCCAGATAGCCGCGCAGCTCCCCCTCCGCCGGCCAGGGTGTCAGGCCTTCCGGCGTCGCCGGGCCGGGGGTGGACGCCGGGAAATACATCAGCTGGCGCTGGAACAGGGCGCAGCCGGCCAGCAGCAGCGCATAGCCTGTGAACAGAGAAAGGACGAGTTTGGTCAGGGTCATGGGCGGGTCCCGTTCCGGCAGGGGGCCATCATGCCACAGCCGGGAGCCGCAGGAACGGCTTAAGCCGCGGAGGTCCACGAAGCCATGGCCCGAGCCGGGCGAAAATCTCTCATGTTTTCCCCGGCACCGACCTATAATGCGCGCTCGTTTTTGCGCCCTTCAGACGCGATGCCGTTGAGAGGGAACTTTCTCCCTCTGGGAGAGGGTATCTACACAAGTCCCTCTCCCTGCGGAGGGCGTCGTAAAAGGTAGGTTGGGCTGAATGCAATGAAGCCCAACATTTTGATTTCGTTGGGTTACGCTGCGCTAACCCAACCTACATTTTCGCTGTTACGACACCCTCCTGCGGGAGAGGGATTTAGGGTGAGGGCCAGGCGCTTGATGTTTCAACGACTTGGTCGCGAGAATTGAGCGCTCCAAGCCCTCACCCCAACCCCTCTCCCGCAGGGCGAGGGGCTCAGCGGCATTGCGCCTGGCCGGGGCGCGTGCAAATCCATATCTCAAGACGAAATACACACATGGTTCAAATCGGTATCGTGATGGGCAGCCACAGCGACTGGGAAGTCATGCGGCACGCCGCCCTGCAGTTGAAGGATCTGGATGTGGCCTACGAGGCCCGCATCGTTTCCGCCCACCGCACCCCGGACTTGCTGTTCGACTACGCCCAGACCGCCGAGCAGCGCGGTTTGCGCTGCATCATCGCAGGAGCCGGTGGCGCCGCCCATCTGCCGGGCATGCTGGCGGCCAAGACCCTGGTGCCGGTGCTGGGGGTGCCGGTGCCTTCCAAATACCTCAAGGGCCACGACTCGCTGTATTCCATCGTGCAGATGCCCAAGGGCATTCCGGTGGCCACCTTCGCCATCGGCGAGGCCGGTGCCGCCAACGCCGCCCTGTTCGCGGCCGCCATGCTGGCCGGCTGCGACGATGCCTTGAACCGGCGCCTCGCCGAATTCCGCCGCCGCCAAACCGAGGCGGTCTTGGCCATGACCCTGCCGGAGGTGGACGCATGAGCCGCCACATCCTCCCCAATGCCATGCTGGGCATCCTCGGCGGCGGCCAGCTGGGCCGCATGTTCACCCTGTCGGCCAAGGCCATGGGTTACCGTGTCACGGTGCTCGATCCCGATCCCGACAGCCCCGCCGGCAGCCTGGCCGACGTGCATCTGCAGGCCGGCTACGACGATCCGGCGGCGCTGCAGACCCTGGCCGAAACCTGCGCCGCGGTGACCACCGAGTTCGAGAACGTGCCCGCCGATTCCATGCGATTCCTGGGACAGCGCATCCGGGTGAGTCCTTCCGCCGAGTGCGTCGCCATCGCCCAGGACCGCATCCGGGAGAAGCGCTTCGTGCGCGAGGCCGGATTGCAGACCGCGCCGTTCCTGGCGGTGGAGTCCGAGGCCGACCTGGATGGCGATCTCTCCGAGTATCTGCCCGGCATCCTCAAGATCTCCCGGCTGGGATACGACGGCAAGGGCCAGCTGCGGGTCGCCGATGCGCGACAAGCCAGGGATGCGTTCCTTCAGATGGGAAGCAAGCCCTGCGTGCTGGAGAAGATGCTGGACCTGAAGCGGGAAATCTCGGTGGTGGTGACCCGCATCGAGACCGGCGAGGCGGTGTGCTTCCCGGCCGCCGAGAACCAGCACGAGTCCGGCATCCTGGATGTCAGCATCGTGCCGGCGCGGGTGAGCGCCGACGTGTCCGAGCGGGCCCGCCGCAAGACCCTGGCGCTGGCGGAAAAGCTCGACTATGTCGGCGTGCTGGCGGTGGAATTCTTCCTGCTGAGCGACGATGAGCTGGTGGTCAACGAGATCGCCCCGCGCCCCCACAACAGCGGTCACTACACCCTGGACGCCACCCTGTTCAGCCAGTTCGACCAGCAGGTGCGGGCCATGTGCGGCCTGCCGCCGGGCGGCACCCGGCTGCTGAGTCCGGTGGTGATGGTCAACCTGCTGGGGGACATCTGGCGCGACGACGAACCGGCCTGGGACAAGCTGCTCAGCGAGCCCAACGTCCATCTCCATCTCTATGGCAAGAAATCCGCCCGCATCGGCCGCAAGATGGGCCATTACAACGTGCTGGCCAGTAACCCCGACGCCGCATTGGCGCAGGCGCTCGCCCTCAAGCAGGAGCTTTCGTAGGTTGGGCACGGCTCTTCGTGCCCGACGCACGGGGTCGTTGGGCAATGCTGCGCTTGCCCAACCTACGGCGGCGCTGCGTGGGTTGGGCACGTCTCTTCGTGCCCGACGCTCGGGGCCGTTGGGCAATGCTGCGCTTGCCCAACCTACGGTGGCGCTGCGTGGGTTGGGCACGTCTCTTCGTGCCCGACGCACGGGGCCGTTGGGCAATGCTGCGCTTGCCCAACCTACGGTGGCGCTGCGTGGGTTGGGCACGTCTCTTCGTGCCCGACGCACGGGGCCGTTGGGGAATGCTGCGCTTGCCCAACCTGCGGTGGCGCTGCGTGGGTTGGGCACGGCTCTTCGTGCCCGACGCTCGGGGGCCGTTGGGCAATGCTGCGCTTGCCCAACCTACGGCGGCGCTGCGTGGGTTGGGCACGGCTCTTCGTGCCCGACGCTCCGGGGCCGTTGGGCAATGCTGCGCTTGCCCAACCTACGGCGGTGCTGCGTGGGTTGGGCACGGCTCTTCGTGCCCAACGCTCGGGATCGTTGGGCAATGCTGCGCTTGCCCAACCTACGGCGGCGCTGCGTGGGTTGGGCACGGCTCTTCGTGCCCAACGCTCGGGACCGTTGGGCAATGCTGCGCTTGCCCAACCTACGGCGGCGCTGCGTGGGTTGGGCACGGCTCTTCGTGCCCAACGCTCGGGACCGTTGGGCAATGCTGCGCTTGCCCAACCTACGGTGGCGCTGCGTGGGTTGGGCACGGCTCTTCGTGCCCAACGCTCGGGGTCGTTGGGCAATGCTGCGCTTGCCCAACCTACGGTGGCGCTGCGTGGGTTGGGCACGTCTCTTCGTGCCCGACGCACGGGGCCGTTGGGCAATGCTGCGCTTGCCCAACCTACGGTGGTGCTGCGTAGGTTGGGCACGGCTCTTCGTGCTGGCGCTCCGGGCTGTTGGGCAATGCTGCGCTTGCCCAACCTACGGTGGTGCTGCGTAGGTTGGGCACGGCTCTTCGTGGCCAACTGCTCGGGCCGGGGTTCAGGGGCTCATCAGCTTGGCCACGGCCGTCAGCAAGCGTTCCGGCTTGAAGGGTTTGACGACCCAGGCCTTGGCACCGGTCCGTTGACCCTCCTGTTTCCACGACTCGTGCCGTTCGGTGGTGAGCACGATGACCGGCGTGAAGCGGTAGCCCGGCAGATTCTTCACTTCCCTCAGCAGCGCCAGCCCGTCCAGATTGGGCATGTAGAGATCGCTGACGATGAGGTTGATCTTCCGCCCGTCCAGTCGATGGAGGGCGTCTTGCCCGTCGCAGGCTTCCAGCACCTCGTATCCGGCATCGCGCAGCGTTGCGCCGAGCTTGTGACGAACCGCGGCGGAGTCGTCGACGATCAGGATGAGTTTGGCCATTCGGCAATCCTCCCAAGTTAGGGCGCCAGGATGCCGATCCGAGTGCTTCCGAACGCGATGTCCGGCAATTCGCCGAAACCAGAGGGCGAACTTGCGGGAGAGCCGTTCGAAGGGTCCGCTGCGAGGCTCTCAGGGTAAGTTCCGCATAACCCGTGCCGCCGCTTCGCCCCTTCGAGCGGCCCGCGGAATGCGGCGCCCGGCGCTCGGGCTGTCACGGAGATCCGGTTCGGCGTGGCAGGTCTGACAGGAATGTCAGCGTCGGACTGACAGGGGCTGCCGGGCGGGGGGAGGATTGCGGGCTCGCCCAACCTGCGGCTCCGATGCCGTTGGGCAACGCTGCGCTCATGCCTAACCTACGGCGGCGTTGCGTAGGTTGGGCACGGCTCTTCGTGCCCAACGCTCGAGGTTCGTTGGGCAACGCTGCGCTCATGCCCAACCTACGGTGGCTGCCGGGCGGGTGGATCGCGGGCGTGCCCAACCGGCGGCGGCGCTGCGTGGGTTGGGGACGGCTCTTCGTGCCGAACGCTCGAGGTTCGTTGGGCAATGCTGCGCTCATGCCCAACCTACGGTGGCCGTTGGGCAATGCCGCTCTTGCCCAACCTACGCGGGCTCTGTGGCGGCGGTTATCGGTTACACTTCACGCGGTCACCCGGCGGCTGCCGGGCAAATAACAAAAATATGAGACCCGTGGCCGATCCCATGCATACCATCCGTTCCTGGCTCACCGACTGGGTCGGCCGCATCCTGCCCAATTCCCAGGCGGTTTCCTTTGCGCTGCTGCTGGTGTTCGGCTGTGTGGCGGTGCTCAGCCTGGGGCGCATCCTGATGCCGGTGTTCGCCGCCGGCATCATCGCCTATCTGCTGGAGGCCCTGGTGGTGATGGGCATGCGCCGCACGCTGCCAAGGCTGATCTCGGTGATCGTGGTCTACATCTTCTTCCTGGCCCTGCTGGTCATCATCATCGTGGGCCTGCTGCCGTTGCTGTACAAGCAGACCGAGCAGCTGATCGGCCAGATCCCCGCCATGGTCAACAGCGGCCAGGCACTGGTCATGCAGCTGCCGGAAAAATATCCCCGTTTCATCACCCAGGACCAGATCAACGAGATCATGGGTTCGGTGCGCCAGGAACTGGTCACCTACGGCCAGACCATGCTCAGCTATTCCTACGCCTCCATCGTCAGTTTCATCGCGATCACCGTTTACCTGGTGCTGGTGCCGCTGCTGGTGTTCTTCTTCATGAAGGACAAGGACCAGATCATCGATTGGGTGTCCCAATACCTGCCCAAGGACAGCAATCTGTCGAGCCGGGTCTGGAAGGAGGTGGACGGCCAGATCGGCAACTACGTGCGCGGCAAGTTCTTCGAGATCGCCGTGCTGCTGGTGGCCAGCTACGTCACCTTCAGCCTCATGGGACTCAACTACTCCCTGCTGCTGGCGGTGCTGATGGGGCTGTCGGTGATCATCCCCTACGTGGGCGCGACCCTGGTGACCTTCCCGGTGATGATCGTCGCCTTCTTCCAGTGGGGGGTGGCCGACGATTTCTGGTACCTGATGCTGGCCTACGGCATCATCCAGACCCTCGACGGCGTGGTGCTGGTGCCCTTGCTGTTCTCCGAAGTGGTCAACCTGCATCCGGTCGCCATCATGGTGGCCATTTTGTTCTTCGGCGGCATCTGGGGGTTCTGGGGCGTGTTCTTCGCCATTCCCCTGGCGACCCTGGTGCAGGCCGTCCTCACCGCCTGGCCCCGGCTGGGCGATGCCGACGACGGCACGGCCCCGCATCGAGCCTGACTTCTTCACTTCCCCTCTCCCTGCGGAGGGTGTCGTAAAAGCGAAAATGTAGGTTGGGTTAGCGCAGCGTAACCCAACGAAATCAAAATGTTGGGCTTCATTGCATTCAGCCCAACCTACCTTTTACGACGCCCTCCTGCGGGAGAGGGGCAGGGGTCAATGCTGTTGAAAAGGAACCCTCTCCCTGCGGGAAGAAGGGAGCGAAACCCACCGGCTTCGCCTGTCGCGTCCCGATCCGCGGATGCAACTGTCGCCTCCACCTGACAATTGCTCTCAATGCCGCTATATTCCTGGGCTCCAGCCCGATGGTGTTGACAAGCCCCTCTTCCCGCGGGGAGCAATGCTGTTGAATTTAGCCCCTCTCCCTGTGGGAGAGGGGTTGGGGTGAGGGCCTGGGCGCCTTGGGCTTGCGATGAACTCGTTGAAACATCAAGCGCTTCAGCCCTCACCCTGCCCTCTCCCGCAGGGAGAGGGTTCCTTATTTCAACAGTATTGGGGGTGGGGGTGAGGGCCTGGGCGCCTTGTGCTTGCGGCGAACTCGTTGAACCGTTAAGCGCTTCAGCCCTCACCCTGCCCTCTCCCAGAGGGAGAGGGTTTCTTGTCGACACCATTAAGGCTCCAGCCCCACCCACCATGGACAACGCGGCTATGAATTTCTACCTTCGCATCCTCACCGTGACGGCCTTCCTGTCCTTCGGCCTGCTGCTTTCGCCGCCCGCGGCGGCGGCGAATACCTGGTGCGGCTACGAGGTCGCCACCCTGAAGGAGGTCCAGGGCGGGGTGGATGCCTATCTCGCCCCCACCAAGACCTGGCAACCGGCCTACGTCAACCTGGGCTTCTGTTTCGGCGACATGCTCAAGACCCGGAAGGACGGCCGTGCCCTGATCACCATGCCCAACGAGACCTACATCCGGGTGCGCCCCAACAGCAGGATGCGGCTGATCGAAAAGCACCAGTCCAAGCCGGGCATGGTGGGGTTGATCGAGGGCTTCCTCTATTTCATCAGCCGTACCCCCTACGAGGTGGACGTCGACACCCCCTTCGTCAATGCGGTCGTCCGCGGCACCGAGTTCTCGGTGGAAGTGACCGACACCGAAAGCCGCATCACCGTGCTGGAAGGCGAGGTGCTGGCCCGCAACGAACTGGGCCAGGTGAGCGTCGGCAGCAACCAGATGGCAGTGGCCCGCAAAGGCCAGGCGCCGCAGCTGAAGCTCAACGTCGATCCGGACGACGCCGTGCAATGGACCCTGCATTACCCAACCGTGTTCAGCACCGACCCGGCCCACTATCGCGCCAGCCCGGCCGCCGCCGCCATCGCCGAGGCCCTGGGCCAGTACCGCGCCGGACGGGCCAGTGAGGCCCTGGAGACCCTGGAACAGGTGCCGGAGGCATCCCGCGACAAGCTGTACCTGGAGCTGCAGTCCGGGCTCTATCTCAGCGTCGGCCGGGTCGAGGAGGCCCGCGCCGCCCTGCTCCAGGCCCACAAGACCGCCCCCGACGACGCCGATATCGAGGCCCAGCTGGCCATCATCGAAGTGGCCCGCAACCGCAAGGAACAGGCCCTGCATTTCGCAGCCGCCGCGGTGCGCGCCGATGCCTCATCGGCCGCCGCCCATCGCGCCAACTCCTACGCCCACCAGGCCCATTTCGACCTGGACAACGCCGCCGCCGCCCGCAAGGTGACCGAGCTGGCGCCCCAGGACACCTCCGGCTGGGCACGGCTGGCGGAGCTGGAGCTGGCCCAAGGCCATCGCCGGGAGGCGCGAGCCGCCGCCGCCAAGGCCGCCGCCATCGCCCCGCAACGCGCCGACGTGCTGACCGTGCAGGGCTTTCTGCGGCTCGACGAGGGCGACCAGGAAGGCGCCCGCAAGGCCTTCGAGCAGGCCGTCGCGGCCGATTCCAGCGATCCCCTGGCCCGCTTCGGGCTGGGCCTGGCCCGCATCAACGGCGGCGAGCTGGACGCCGGCACCGCTGACCTGTCCGAAGCCGCCGGGCTGGATACCCGCAGCTCGCTGATCCGCAGCTATTTGGGCAAGGCCTATTTCGAGCAGAAACGCGGCCGCTTCGCCGAGACCCAGTTCGACCTGGCCAAGCGCTTCGATCCCAAGGACCCCACCCCCTGGTTCTACGGCGCCATCGCGAAGCACACCGTCAACCGCCCGGTGGAAGCCCTGGCCGACATGCAGCAGGCCATCGCCCTCAACGGCAACCGCGCCGTGTACCGCTCCAGGCAGCTGCTGGATTCCGACCTGGCCGCGCGCGGCGCCGCCATCGGCCGCATCTACAACGAGCTGGGCTTCGGCCCTCGCGCCGCGGTGGAAGCCTGGCAGTCCCTGGCCGACGACCCCTCCGACTACACCGCCCACCGGCTGCTGTCCGACTCCCTCGCCGCCATGCCCCGCACCGATCTGGCCCGCACCAGCGAGCTGCTGCAGTCCCAGCTCTTGCAGCCCCTCAACATCACCCCCATCCAGCCGCGCCTGGCGGAGAGCAATTTGTTCCTGGTGGGCAATATGGGGCCCTCGGCGCTGTCCCTCAACGAGTTCAACCCGCTGTTCAACCGCAACCGCTTCACCACCCTGATCTCAGGGCAAGTGGGCAGCAACGACACCTATGCCGACGAGCTGGTGCACGCCGGGCTCTACAAGAACTGGTCCTACAGCCTCGGCCAGTTCCACTACCAGACCGCCGGCTACAAGCGCAACGACGACATCGACGCCAACGTCTACAACGCCTTCGTGCAGGGGCGGATCACCCCGGATTTCAGCGTGCAGGGGGAGTATCGGCATCGGGATGTGGAACATGGCTATCTCAATTCCAGCTTCTTCCCCTTTCCTGCCGGGATCCGGGAGTTCCTGCAGCCGATCCTCGACAACACTCGCCAGCAGACCCACACCGACACCTACCGGCTGGGCTTCAACTGGGCGCCCACCGCCCACTCCAAGTTGCTGGGCTCCTACATTCACCTGGAGCAGAGCGCACCGGTGAAAATCAATCCTTATTTCCTCAATCTGCCGGGCAGTCCACCGATCCCGGTGGAGGCCTACCACGGCAATTTCTTCGCCCGCGGCAATAGTGGAGAAGTTCAGCACCTCTACAGCCGTGACCGCTTCAAGTCCGTCCTGGGCGGTGGCTTCAGCCAGATCGACACCAACGTCAACGCCAACGTCGCCGGCGAATCCAGCCGCCAGCAGCAGGGCAACGGCTATCTCTACACCGATATAAGCTTTCCCGCCTCGGTGAAGTGGACCCTGGGCGGCAGCTTCGACGTGGCCGACGACCGCATCCAGTCCAGGATCGCCCGCGCCTTCAACCCCAAGGGCGGGGTGATGTGGCAGATCACCCCCGACACCCTGCTGCGCGCCGCCGCCTTCCGCACGATGCGGCGCTTCATGCTGTCCGGCCAGACCCTGGAGCCCACCCAGGTGGCCGGCTTCAACCAGTTCTACGACGATCTCAACCAGACCCGTGCCACCCGTTACGGCATCGGCCTGGACCAGCGTATCGCCAAGACCCTGGTCGGCGGTGTCGAGCTTTCCGAGCGCAAGCTCGACGAACCAACGGGCAGTAGCTATTTGCATCATCGAGAGACCCAGTACCGCGGCTATCTGCTGTGGACCCCCCATCCCCGCTGGTCCGCCACCCTGGAATACTACCGGGAGGACTACACCAATCTGGATTTGGAACGCTTGGGTGGCGGCCCCAACAGCACCTGGACCCAGTACATCCCGGTGACCCTGGCCTATTTCGACCCCTCCGGCTTCTTCGCCCGCTTCAAGGCCACCCATTACCGCCAGGAAGTGGCCAATGCCGCCGGCGACCTGGAGCGCGACTACGCCGGCTTCCTCGACCTGGGCCTGGGCTACCGTCTGCCCCAGCGGCTGGGCATCTTCGAGGTCCAGTTGCAGAACCTGCTGGACCAGCATTACCGCTACGAGGGCCTGGGCAACCGCATCGCCTCGGAGAATCTGAGCGGCGGCGTGCCCCCCTATCTGCCGTTTCCGCCGGAGTTCACCGTCTCCGCCCGGCTGACCTTGGCGTTTTGAATTCAGGGAGGCTCGATACTAGGACATCGGTCGCGGATCGGACCGGCAAGGCCGCAGTTCTCCAAGAGAACCCCTCTCCCTGCGGGAGAGGGGCAGGGGTGAGGGCCAAGGCGCCGATGTTTCAAGGCGTTCGTCGCAAGGATTGAGCGCTCCAGGCCCTCACCCTGCCCTCTCCCAGAGGGAGAGGGTTGCTTGCCGCAGGAGAGATCGACGAGAACCAACCCGGCGCCCCGGCGGCGCCCTTCCATCCACTCGAAACGGGAGAAAACCATGCAACACCTCGAAAAACACAAGACCTGGATGATCCTGGGCCTGGCCGCCCTCACCGTGGCCGGCTTCGTGGCCCTGCGCAGCCCGGCCGGTTCCGCCGCCAGTCCCACCGAGACCGCCACATCGGCCGCCGACGAGTTCGATGCCACGAACTGTGGATATTGCACTTCCCAGTCTGGGGCCCGGGTGGATTGCTACAAACCTACCAACCGGTACACCTGCGCTTCCAAGGCGACCCTGTGTAAGACCGGCTCGGTCTGCCAGTAACGGTCCGCCGCCCTTGCCGGGCACCGCCGCTCCCCGCGGCGGCGCCCCGGATGGGTAGAGGCGAAGCCGAAACCCATCATGAGCGAAGCCGAACCCCATCCATCGGTCGGAACGAACCCCATAAACCCCATCGAGGAGGCCACCAAACCCAGCAAAGCCAAAGCACCATGCATCAAACGCCGAACAGATCCACCATCGAACCATTTGGGAGAAATCCATGAAACTACGCTCTGCCGCGCTGTCCATGCTGTTCGCTTTCCTTCTGCCCCCCCCCGCAACCTTCGCCGCTGACACCGCCGCGCTGAACCTGGCACCCTCCACCTGCGTCGCCGACGAAGACACCGCCCGCTGGGTCGACCGCACTGGCGGCACCCTGGGCTTCGCCCCCGGCCGCAAGGGCGGCCGCGGCAAATCCGCGGAAATCTTCGCTCGCTGCGCCGTCGACCATCCCTCCGCCACCTGGAACGCCCTGCGCGTCGGCTACACCGACCCCGACGGCGACAAGGCCGGCTCCGGCGTCGCCGTCACCCTGGTGCGCGTCAAGCCCGGCTCCGCCGAACCGGAAAGCCTCGCCGCCTTCGACAGCAACCAAACCGCCGACCCCGCCGCCGCCTACACCGAGACCAGCCTCGGCTTCACCCACGACTGGCCCGACGACGGCAGCAGCTACTATCTGGAAATCCACCTGACCCAATCCGGCAAATCCCCCGCCCCCTCCGTCGCCGCCCTGACCCTCACCCACGACGACAACCCCGCCGCCAAGGCCCCGAACAGCGCCGTACCGCAATCCACCAGCGGCAATTGCGGCGTGTGTAACAGATCCGATGGAACTCAGGTAAGTTGTTATATACCGACACAAAAATACACGTGCTCCAGTAAGGCGGTACAGTGCGCGACGCCGTGCGTTTGATGCGTGATTTCCAGTCAGCCGAGCGCTGAACCCCTTTGCCGGAAGGTGTGCCGCGACCCGCGGCGGACCTTCCGCAATCTTCCGGAACGACCGGTTTCGGATCCCCACCCCATAAACCCCATCGAGGAGGCCACGAAACCCAGCAAAAGCCAAAGCACCACACGTAAAACGCCGAAGAGATCCACCACCGAACCGTTTAGGAGAAATCCATGAAACTACGCTCTGCCGCGCTGTCCCTGCTGTTCGCTTTCCTTCTGCCCCCCCCGCAACCTTCGCCGCTGACACCGCCGCGCTGAACCTGGCGCCTTCCACCTGCGTCGTCGACGAAAACACCGCCCGCTGGGTCGACCGCACCGGCGGCACCTTGGGCTTCGCCCCCGGCCGCAAGGGCGGTCGCGGCAAATCCGCGGAAATCTTCGCCCGCTGCGCCGTCGACCACCCCGCCGCCACCTGGAACGCCCTGCGCGTCGGCTACACCGACCCCGACGGCGACAAACCCGGCAGCGGCGTCGCCGTCACCCTGGTGCGCGTCAAGCCCGGCTCCGCCGAACCGGAAAGCCTCGCCGCCTTCGACAGCAACCAAACCGCCGACCCCGCCGCCGCCTACACCGAGACCAGCCTCGGCTTCACCCACGACTGGCCCGACGACGGCAGCAGCTATTATCTCGAAGTCCACCTGACCCAGACCGGCAAATCCCCCGCCCCCTCCGTCGCCGCCCTGACCCTCACCCACGACGACAACCTCGCCGCCAAGTCCCTGAATAGCGCCGTACCGCAGGCGGCTGCTGCGAACTGCGGACACTGCCAGAAGGCCAACGGAACCACAGTGGATTGTTACATTCCGACGCAAAGATACACATGCACCACGCGGGCAACCCTCTGCTCCACCACCTGTCAATAATGTTGCGATGCCGGGCCAGGTCGGACTTTCGAGCTGGCTTCCCTTCTTGCCGGGCGCTGCCGCACGTGCGGCAGCGCCCGCAAACTTCCGGAAAACCCGTTCCGGTTCTTTCATCCCCATCGTATGGAAAAAACCATGAAAATACGCTCTGCCGCGCTGTCCATGCTGTTCACCCTGCTGCTGCCCCCCGCAACCTTCGCCGCTGACACCGCCTCGCTGAACCTGGCACCTCCACCTGCGTCGCCGACGAAGAAACCGCCCGCTGGGTCGACCGCAGCGGCGGCACCCTGGGCTTCGCCCCCGGCCGCAAGGGCGGCCGCGGCAAATCCGCCGAAATCTTCGCCCGCTGCGCCGTCGACCATCCTTCCGCCACCTGGAACGCCCTGCGCGTCGGCTACACCGACCCCGACGGCGACAAGGCCGGCAGCGGCGTCACCGTCACCCTGGTGCGCGTCAAGCCCGGCTCCGCCGAACCGGAAAGCCTCGCCGCCTTCGACAGCAACCAGGCCGCCGACCCCGCCGCCGCCTACACCGAGACCACCCTCGGCTTCACCCACGACTGGCCCGACGACGGCAGCAGCTACTATCTGGAAATCCACCTGACCCAAACCGGCAAATCCCCCGCCCCCTCCGTCGCCGCCCTGACCCTCACCCACGACGACAACGCCAAGCCCGTCACCAGCGCCGTACCGCAATCCACCGCCGGTAACTGCGGGCTGTGTAACAGAATGGATGGAACTCAGGTAAGTTGTTACAAGCCAACGCAAAAATACACGTGCACTAGCAAGGCGGTACAGTGCGCGACGCCGTGCGTTTGATGCGTGATTTCCAGCCGGCGTAGGTTGGGCACGGCTCCTCGTGCCCAACGCTCCCCCGGCGGTGCGGAATCGTTGGGCAACGCTGCGCTTTGCCCAACCTTGTATCTTGTTTTCCGTGATGGTTAGCTCCCATCACTTGAGGCGGAGAGAGCTTGAACCCACCCTTAAGGATTAACCTTGTTCCGTAGATCAAGCCCTCTACCTCCCTTCTCACGCCAG
>Ga0233425_10008693_pt1 | contig 13306 bp, 12 predicted proteins | sample Watercolumn_Towu_2_FD_181712 | JGI IMG/M metagenome (GOLD analysis project Ga0233425, IMG submission 181712) | Freshwater microbial communities from Lake Towuti, South Sulawesi, Indonesia - Watercolumn_Towuti2014_140_MG | ecosystem: Environmental > Aquatic > Freshwater > Lake | place...
TGTGTTTCAGAGGGACTCGATCTGCTTTCTGAGGGAAGTGTGTGTGAGGAGTCCCGGCTGAGCGCCGATCACAGAAATCACGCTCGCTGCATTGATGGTACCTGCTTGAAGCGTTTTTCGCAAGGGGAGTCCAGAGAGAATCGCCCATGTCATGGCCGTACCGAACGCATCTCCTGCTCCCGTTGAGTCCACGACGGGAGTGTTCATGATGGGGCAATGCGCTGTCTCCCTGCCGTCCGTCGCCGTCGCACCGCGCGAGCCATCGGTGATGCAGGCGGTGCCGGCCCCTCCTTTTATAAGGGCCGCGAGCGCATTCTCGATATCACCCGTTTTCGTAAATGCGAGCGCCTCCTCCTTATTCAGGAGGATGAGGTCGGTGTGAATGAGGAGTTCTCTGTTTCCCTCATGATGCATGCCCTGCCCAATCTGGCACCCGCCGGGATTCCAGGTGAGCCCGGGACCGTCTTCTACTTTGAGTGCATCCACAAGATCGTCGGTGATTTCGCAAGCCTCTTCCGTGAGATGATTGAGGTACACCCAATCGACGTTCCTCACCGCTGCGCGGTCGAAGGTCGCGTCGTGCAGGTGGGCGTTGGTGCCCGGCTCATAGAGGATCACGCGCTCGCCTCCGGCGGAGAGAATGATTGAAAAACTCGTCGTTTCTCCTTCAACGATCGTCACCGCGTCGGTGTTCACTTTTTCCTTCTTCAGTGCCTCGCAAATCCGCTCGCCCCACTGGTCACTCCCAATGACGCCGCAGAAGGCCGCATCGCATCCAAGGCGCGAAAGTCCCACCGATGTGTTGGCCGCACCGCCGCCGATGGTTTCGATAACCTGACCCGTGCGGATTTTGCCTCCCAGAGGCAGCAGCATTTTTCCGTCTTCAACGGGAACTCCCGGTGTAGCTACGAAGAGATCGTACGTCGCGCCACCGATGGAGAGAGTGCGGGGCATCCAGAGGAGGTCAAGGGGATCAATGGTACCTCTGTTCCATTGTACTCAGAAACGCGAAAGTCTCCCGGCGTCGCTTGAGTGTTCTCCAGAGAATGCCGAAGAATCCGAGGCTTCCAAGGGCGATCAGAAGCCAGCTCATCGGAGGAAGTCCGACTTCGGGCGAGCGAAGTGGCGCGCCGCCGTGGAGCGGTTCTTGTTTTTCGGAAATGACGGGGAGTCCTCCGCCTTGCGCGATGCGAAGGCCGCTGAGCGGCGTGCCTTGGCCTTGGACGGTGAGGTCTTTGAGCTGCACACCTTCCACCGTGATCGGCGTGAGGCGCATGTAGTAGGTGAGGCTCGGCAGGAGATCTTCGAGAACTGCATGACGCGTTTCACCCGGGAAGATTTTCTGCTCGTTGTACTTGCCGCGCTCAACACCGTACTCCAGGAGGAATGATCGCAGAGGAGTCTCTTGGGGGAACACCCAGTCGAGGGTGAGCGCGCTCTGGCGAGCAGTCACCCGGAGTGCGAGTCCCAAGGGCATCGCGGTGACAATGTCGCTCTTCTCTTCGCTCTCCACGTTTCCCTGCACGGCGGTGACGGCAAACACGTACGGAACCCCGGGCTCGAGGCCCCGCACAATCGCCGATGTCGTCGGCTGCTTCGTGTCGAGCGAAGTGGGGAAGTCGCCTTCCTTCTGTCCGATGTACACGCGGTACGAAGTCACTTTGCCTTCAACTGCATCCCATGCGAGCTCGACGCCGCGTGCGACAGGTGTTGCGCGGACGTTCTGTACCTTGGCAAGACCCATTGGATTCACCGTGAGTGCGATGCGCGTTTCGGCGACGTTGCCGGCGGGATCAGTCGCGGCGACAGTCGCTTGGTACGTTGATGCTGGCGGAGCCTTGAAGTATCCCTGATACGTTCCCGGTGCGACCTTGCTTTCGGCGAGCACTTCGTCGCGGTTCGCAAGCGTGACGCGCACGTCTTTCAATTTCGGTTCGCTCGTGACGGAGATAAGCGTGTTCTCCCCTTCGCGAGGAGTCACGGGCGTGAATGTGACGGTTTCGATCACGGGCTTTGCGGAATCCTGCGTGAGGTGCACGACGGCGGGTTCAGCGATGTTCTGTTCGTCGGATACCGTGAGCGTGACGGAGCTCAGCAGCGGGTCGACAGCGACTGTGATCGCGAACGTGCCGTCGCTGTTTGTCGATGCGAGAATGCGTGGCTCTTTCCCGCCGGTGACGATGAGATTTGCGTCGGCCGGTCCGGTTCCCCGGAGCACAATCTGCTGCCCGCTTACTCCCGACTTGTCGGCGGGTTCCGTGATGATGATCATCGGACTGTCGCCACCGCCCTCCGTGCGCGTCACCGTGATCGGCTTGCTTTCCGAACGGATGATGCGGCTTGGGTCCGTGCGATCCTCAATTGTGAGCACGACTGTGCCAGATTTGCGGAAGCGGATGGCGTCGGGGAATGAGTACACGCCCTGTCGGCCTTTGCTGAAGGTTATGACTCCCACACTTTTGCCTGCGAGATCCGAGGGAATATCCTGCGGCAGCCCCGGCAGATCCACTTCGCTCTCCGAACTGATCCACACTTTTCCGACGTAGTTCCTCAGCACGTCACGACTGCCGTCGAGTGCTCTGATCGTAAGGTCGACGCGTTGACCAACTCGCGGGCTTTGGGGCTCGATCGTGATGCCGAAACTCGCGGGAACGCTTCCGGCCCCCTGCGAATCGCTTGTGACATCGGCGAGAAGATCCGCCGAGAGAGGTCCGCCCATGGATGTATTGCCGCGGGTGCTGATTGGCAGGCGCTGCGTGAGAACCGTACTCGTAATGAGATCGATTGCGGTGAGCGTAAACGAGCCAGCAGCCGAACTTCGCACGGAAAATTCCTGCGCGCCCTGCTCATCTGTTTGATTGGTGATTGCGCGCACTTCCTGATTGCCGCCGCTTGCAAGAAGAAGAGCGATGCGGCCGGGGAGAGCATTGCCGAATTTATCTCGCAGAATCACTCTTGCCGTTGCCGCCTCCTTTCCGCCGGCACTGATCACATTGGCGTCGATCTCGATGCTAGATTCGTCGCTGTCCACCGAATCGGGAAACACGGCAAATGTCGTTTGTGCCGACGTCTGTGCCGAACCTTTCACGGAGATTCTGTACATTCCCGCAGTTTCCGTGAGGTTTCCCGGGATCGTCACCTGCGCTTCGCCGAGCGAGTCCGCCGTGACCGGAAAATGTTTGGTGTCTGCTCCGGGTATTGCGACACTCACACTCAGACGATCTGATGCTTTCCAACCGGTGAGCACGATTTCAGCGGGCAGTCCTGCTACGGAACTTTCCGCGGTGACCGCCGTCGCATAGGCAGTAGCAGGCAAAAGGAGGGCACTTGCCGCTGTGAGGAGGCCGATGAGAGTGTGACGCAGAGAAATCTCTTTATTGTAGCAGAAAACGTGGTTTGGCTCAATGCGTTTGAAAGGGGCTTTGGAGTATGATTGGGCTCATGAAAGGTGCCTCAAAACTCCCAGTCCTAGCCTTGAGCCTAGCCCTAGCCCTGAGTGCATGCGGAGGAGGAACCGGAACCTCTGTCTCTTGCAAAGACCAGTATTGGGATGGAACCGTGGGGCTCTGCGTTCCCGTGGGCTGGGCGGCGATGGATCAGGAGACGATGCGTCAACGGGGACTTGGGGAAGAGACGATCGTCGTTCTGCAATCCGATGCGGCGGTGTCGGGACAGTTTCCAACATTCACGGTGACGCGTGAATATCTGGGTGAGGACACCGATGCTCTGACGTACGAAAGCGAAAGTACGAGGCTGATGAAATCCGCAGTCGGAGGCTACAAGCAGATCGATTCGCGCTCCGTCGATCTTGATGGCAAGACCATGCACGTGCACGTCTTCTCCGGACAGCTTCGCGAAGGAAGCCCGCAGCGGCGGTACTATCAGCTTTCCACCGCGGTGAACAAGACAGGTTTCACGTTCATGGTGATGGCGCCCCTAAGCGTTCCCGATACGCTTCAGAAGCAGATCAATCTGATGTTTGATAACGTGAGCTTCAAACAACCGGCGAAGAAATAGGTTGGAGGTGCCGGCGGGAATTGCACCCGCGTATGGAGGTTTTGCAGACCTCTGCCTTACTGCTTGGCTACGGCACCACGGGGAAAATAGTATCAGAGGAAATACCCCTCACCCTATCCCTCTCCCACAAGGGGAGAGGGGAAATATGTTCGTGGAGGGGTGCGCCGCCACGCGGGGGTGAAGGGGTAGCCCAGCCCAAGTTTTCGTAAAAACTGGGGCTGGGCGTGCGGAGTCAAGAGCTTGGCGGCGCCGTCTTTTCTTGGAGTTTATCCTGAGCCTGTCGAAGGATCCCTTTCTTTTGGACGAGCAAAAGAAAGTGGACATACAGGCAACAGAAAGCCCTCAAACCACCACTTGCGTAAATATCAAAAATATGCTTTAATATCAGTACACACACATCTATTTCCTTCCCCCAATTTCTATGGCTATGGCCAATCGTGATGTGGGTATCGCTCTGAGCGGAGTCGTCGTCGGCGTTCTGCTTGGTGCGGGTTCCATTCTCTACGCCCAGGGTGCTGCCCTCGGTGCGGATACTTTTGCGTACACTCCGTACGACTATTCTGCACGGAAGCTCAACAGGGATTCCGTGGAGAAGCACAACAAAGAGCAGATGAAGAAGGCTGCTCCTACGCAGGTTGTTCCGACGATCGCAGACATCGTCGATTCCAAGACCTGCAAGGGTGCCCAAGCTCTCAAGGCTGCTCTTGAAAAAATCCTTCCTCAGAATGATTACCGTTACCTCGAGGAATGGGCCAAGATCAACACGGCTGTCGACGCTGTATGCGGCAACATGGTGAAGCCAGCCGCCCCGGTCGATAACGCCACGGGCATCGTTCCTGTCAAGAAGACTGAGACGAAGTACGTGGACAACGACTGCGAGAAATTCACAGTCGGCGGTCCTCGCTACGCCGCGTGTATGGGTGCAGAGGCTCAAGGCCAGCAGTACTGGTAATCAGTCTTTCTGAACAAAAACAAAAAGACGGTCCGACGGCCGTCTTTTTTTAAGCGTGAGGAGGGGCAAACCTACGGTTTTCCCCCTCACGAGCTCCCCCTTTCCCTCAATGGAATCATTCAGGTTTGGGACCCACAAGACCCAAACCTTCTGATATTTTTTCAGATATTTCTTTGACTTTGTTGGCTTCTATTATTGCCTCGCCTGCCTCGTTTTGCTACGATCGACAAAATACCATGACATCTGCCGCACTTCCCTCATCGAAAAATGCAAAGGACTTCGTCATCGCGACGATGGGCAGCCATTCGGCGTTGCAGATTCTCAAGGGCGCTCGCGACGAGGGCATGCGCAATCTCGTCATCTGCAAGCGCGGCAAGGAAGAGCCATACAAGAGATTTCATGTTGCCGATGAAATCCTGCTCGTCGATGAGTGGGCTGAGTGGAACGACGCGCTCGAAAAAAAATTGCTGGAACGAAACGCGATCGTGATTCCGCATGGATCATTCATTTCATACCTCGGCTATGATCGCGTGCGCACGATGAACGTGATGTACTACGGCACCAAGGAAATCCTCGAGTGGGAGAGCGACCGCCGCATGGAGCGTCAGTGGCTTGAGCAGGCCAAAATTCTCCTGCCGCGAGTTTTTGAAAAGCCCGAAGACATCGACCGTCCCGTCATCGTGAAATTCCACGGCGCCGGCGGTGGGTTCGGGTACTTCGTCGTGAAGTCCGCCGAGCAGTTCTACGAAGTGAAGAACCGCAAGTACCCCGATGAGAATGATTTTGTCATTCAGGAGTACATCGTCGGTGTTCCGATCTACGTGCACTACTTCTATTCACCGGTGACGGGGGAACTCGAGATCATGAGCATGGATAAGCGCTACGAGAGCAACGCCGACTCCATCGGCCGCATCCGCGCCGAAGATCAGCTGGCCGCAAACATCCACACGAGCTACACGATCGTGGGGAATATTCCCGTCGTCATTCGCGAATCGCTGCTTCCAGATCTGTTTGCAATGGGCGAGCGTGTGGTCGAAACAAGCAAGCATCTCAAGGACGTCGGCACTGGACGGGGAGCGGGGAAGGGACTCTTCGGGCCTTTCTGTCTCGAGATGATTGTCACGCGCAAACTTCAGATGTTTGTCTTCGAAATCAGCGCGCGGATCGTCGCGGGCACGAATCCATTCATCGAAGGATCGCCCTACACAGCACTTCGGTACAAGGAACCGATGAGCACGGGGCGCCGCCTCGCGCGAGATATCAAGGAGGCAATTGAGAAGGGGAGATTACAAGATATTTTGGGATAATTGTTCATTCTCAATTTTCAATTCTGTACATGAACCCCTCCGTACTTCTCAAAGGCTACGACCTCAAGCATCTCACCATCGCCTCGCTTGGCGGTCACAGTGCTCTCGATGTCTGTCACGGCGCGAAGAAGTATGGATTCCAAACGATGGTGGTCGCGCGCAAGGGACGAGAAAAGACCTACGACAAATATTTCCGCTACCGCGATGCCAAGAAGGGGAGATTCGACCGGCCGCGCGGATGCATCGATGGCGTGCTCGTTGTCGATGAGTTCAAGGATGTTCTCAAAAAAAATGTGCAGGAAAAAATTCGCAAGGAGAATGCACTCTTCATCCATAGCCGATACTTCTGGGTTTACTTTCCTGATTACGAAGAGGTGGAAAAGAACTTTCGCGTGCCGATGTTCGGATCGCGGTCGCTGCTGAAGCTCGAGGAAAGAGATCAGCCGTTCAATCAGTACCATCTCCTCGCAAAGGCTGGCATCCGCACGCCGAAGATTTTTGGGAAGCCGGAGGACATCGATCGTCCGGTGATCGTGAAGGCACGCGAAGCGGCACGTGGCTACGAGAGGGGATTTTTCGTCGTCAGCACGCCGGAGGAATATGAAGAGAAGGGGTCGAAGCTTGAACACGAAGGCAAAATCGCGGATGACTGGCGATCGGCCGTGATCGAGGAATTCATTGTCGGTGCTCCGGTGAATTTCAACTTCTTCTATTCACCTCTCAGCAAAGAACTCGAGCTCATCGGCACCGACACTCGTCGTCAGACAAATCTCGACGGCGTACTGCGGATGCCCGCGTGGGATCAGATGGATATGCGCGATCACCTCGATCTCAAGATGATCGAAACCGGCCACATGGCGGTGACGGTGAAGGAGTCACTCCTTGAAAGAGCATTCAACCTCGGTGAAAAATTCGTCACCGCGTGCAAAAAACTTCCGAAACTCATCGATCCGGATCAAAAGGGCATCATCGGGCCTTTCGCTCTTCAGGGGGCTGTCGTCGCCGAAGAGGGGAAGGAGGACATCGTCATCTTCGATGTGTCATTTCGCATTCCCGGTTCCCCCGCCGTCCGCGCAACGCCGTATTCCGGATACCTCTACGGCGAATCGGTCAGTATGGGGGAGAGGATTGGGATGGAAATTCGGCGGGCGGTAGAGGAAAAAAGGCTGGAGGAGGTATTGACATAGTTCCTGCTGAATGTTGGCATGTGTTTTTTGGGAAGACGGTGTATGATGCGTGTATGTCATTTGGTCTTCATGCATCGTCTGACACGAAATGGGAGTTGCCCGAAAAGGAGGTGGAGGTTGATGGGGCCGTGCCTGCACTCGGCATTCCGCCTAAGCGAAAACAAGGTATGAGTTTTCATTTGGGATGGAGGAACGATACCAAGACACTGTCGCTGAGAACTGATGTAAATGGGGAAGGAGGTTATGTCATCCCCATTGTCCCCGAAGAAACAGAGGCACACGCCGCTGCTATGCAGATCCTTGGGCGAGCAAATCTTGGTGAGACATTGAGCTCAGTCTCTTAGACTTGCCCTCTGAGCCGTTATGGATAAGGCTGTGTAAGATCTCGGGGCTGTAGCTCGGTAGCCCCGCACCTTCTCGCTCATTCGATGATGGGGCATTAGCTCAGCTGGTAGAGCGCCTGCTTTGCAAGCAGGAGGCCACCGGTTCGATCCCGGTATGCTCCACCATGATCATCACAAGAAGGTGCGGGGCTACCAACTGAGCTACAACCCTTTCGGAAGAGGGGCATTATCTTGACACAGTGTAAACGGGGAATAGGATTGCGGTGTGAGATCTGTGGTCGCCCTCGCCGTGATTATCATTATTTCCTCCGTCCGCGCGAGGGAGTAGTAGGGGCCGTATGGACTTTTCTACACCTCCCGCGCGCTTCGGGAGTTTTTTGTGACTTCTTCCACGCATATGTCAGACAGTGAAACCCCTTCCCCGCACAGTGCCCCCGATCGTCCTGACGCAAATGTTGTCTTCACATGGGAGGGAGAAGAATACCGCGTACCTCAAACACTTGCCTCATTATTGGCAGAATGTGCTGACGTAAAACAAAATTTCGTTTCATTATGTCTTCAAAGATCCCGTCGTTCATATAATGAAAGACTGTGTGTTGCACTTTCTGAAAGGCAGCTGAAAGAAGCAGGGAACTTTCTGCGTGAAATAGCAGTATTAGATAGAGAACTCATGTGTATAGAGCAAACCCATAAGCAGTGGACTACAAATCGCATTCAAAATTTGCAATCAGTGTTGCGCAGATCATTAGTCGCGGTTGAGACTTGGCCGCCTGGACAGGAATTAGATAACGAGCTGAGGCAGATTCGCATCGGCAACGCCGGCCTCACTTATGAAGAAGAAGTTTTGAACTTACAGACTGGAAGCCGTTCAAATCTACTTGGGGGTGTTTTGCGCCTCACTGGTTTGGAGTCTGAAGCCAAAGTCGATCGCTCCAGTGACACCCCTATGGATGTGCGAAGCCGAGTAAAAGCGGCAATTGCTTTTCTGTGGACCCTCGTATCACCGGCAGAGGTTGCCAGACTCGACCAATGCCGAGAGGCAGGGCGACTTTACGGGAGCCGCACACTGAATGATTTGTCTGCTGATGAACGAATTGCATTAGTGCGTGGTAATACATTACCGCCCTTCTTCAAAACACATGGCCTCACTGAAAATCAATGGCTGACTATACTATTCACTATGCACCAGATGGGTCATTCCGATGAAGAGCGAATGCGGCTGGTTCTCATGCAGATTCCACCAACACTTCGAGAAGCTCTATTAGAAGAGCGTCCTGCGTCGGACAACAATAAGGATGAATGGCTATTCAAAAAAGTCATCAGGTTTAATTTCTCATCTTCACGCCCACAATACACACTTTTCCATGATGGTTGACTAAATAATTAAATTTTTTTTAATATTCTTATGGATGCATCCTTCGAAATAAAAAAATTAAAGAGTTCCAATCCAGAAAAGGGAGAGCGCGTGTTTTCTATTTGGTATGGAATCTCCCGGGACGTGCTGATTACGCTACTCACAATAGGCTCGAGAGGGGGACTTGTGGATGATCTCAAACATGTCGGAATAAATTTTCGTTTATGGAATCGATGGGCAGAGAATGTTGAAGAGCATGGGGGAAGGCCTGCACTGCGTCACGCAGAAGGGCAAACGGAAGCAGATGCGCTTAAATTTGCTACACGTATTCTGAGTGAAATTCGGGAAAGAGGAGACACAGTACGAGGCGCTCTCAAGTTCATCTTGGCAGAAAAATCTGCCGCAGAAAATTAAAATCCCAGATCGTTATATCATTGCCTCTTCATACGCACCGTAAACCACTTTCCCGTAGCGTCTTTCGGTACGGGGAGTGGCTCACCGCTTTCAAGAGAATACATTTCCGATGACTCGCCATTGCAGAGCTTTGCTTTGCCATCGAAACACAGCGTCACGCGGAACTGATCGAGGGATCTGTTTTTCTCATTCGTCTTCAGGCGGACGGCAAAGATGTCACCGTCCTGAAGCAGTATGTCATTGATCGCGTACAGGCCGGGCATATCCAATCCGATTCCATCTACAGTGCGATGAGTCTTCTCGAGCAGGATCTGAATTCCGTTCACTGCATTAGCAACACTTTCGCTCTTCGGTACGCTGCCTGTCCGTTTTTTGGCCTCTATTCCAACTACCAGTCGCCGCACGTCCACTGTTTCAGGCAGGTTCACCCTATATCTATCAAAGGTCATCCACCAAGTCTGTGGCGGATAATTTTTGCCGATTTTCGTTAGCGATGTGAAAGAAATACCGCCCGCCGAAGCGAGAAGAGCAATTGCAAGAAGCGCAGAAGAAACGGACATCATGGGCGGATTGTATCAAAACCCCTCCACCATCGCCGGTTCTTCCGTCGACCAGGGTATGAGGTGCTTGAGCGGTGAGAGGAAGATGCTTGTCGTGCCCGTGAGTTCCGCGAGTGACCAGAAGAAGATGATGATCGCAATGAAGACGACGACGTAGTACACCCCGCCGACTTTGCGCATCCAGTCCGCTTCACCAAGCATATCGCCGATCGTCTCGCGCCAGATGATGAGGCAGATCGAGAGGATGATGCCGCCGATGGGGAGGATGTAGCCGAGCACTTTCACGAAAGCATATCAGGTCGCGGCATCAATTTCTCTTTTCATATCCTGTTTCGATTTTGCGCCGACCATCTGCTTCACGGGTCTGCCGTCTTTGAAGAGGATGAAGGTGGGGATGCTCATCACGCCAAATTGCTGCGGTACTTCGGGATTTTCGTCGATGTTCATCTTGGCCATCGTCACCTTGCCCTCGTACTCGGTTGCGAGCTCATCAATGATCGGACTCATCGCCCGGCAAGGGCCGCACCATGGCGCCCAGAAATCGACGAGCACGGGGATCTTGGATTGGAGAACGTCGGTGGCAAATGATGCGTCGGTGATGACGGATGGCATAGGGCTAGGGCTAGGGATAGGGCTAGGGCTAGGGCTAGGGCTAGGGCTAGGGAACTATTCTACAGATCGGGATGACCGCGGGCGAGGATATCTTTGGTGAATTTTTTCCCGAGCTCCACCGCAGGCTGACCGTAGGGATCGAGGCGGTAGAGCTTGCCGAGCATCACGACCTCCGCAAGGAGACAGAAGAAGAGCTGGCCCAAGTGCTGCGCATCGAGCCGCGTCATCGAGATTGTCACGTGCGGCCGTTTATTTGCGGTGAGCGCCCTGCTCGTTCCCTCGTAGCACGCTTCGAGGAGCTGGCCGAAGGTTTTTCCCGCCAAGTGCTGGAAGCCCTTGGGCACTCTCTCGGGTACGCAGAGTCTCGGTTTTTCCTCGTCGCGTATAAAGATATGCCAGCACTTCCGCGGGCCCGCGAGCCACTGTTGCAAAAGCGAGTGCTGATCCTGGGTACCGATCGCCGCGAGCGGAATGGGATTGGCAGTTTCTTTCTTGCCGAGGCTTTCTGCAATGAGTTGCTGATTCCACCGCGAGAACGATTGCAGCCGTTGCATGTAGGGCATGATCACTCGCACGGCATATCCTTTCTTTGCATCGAGAATGTACTGGATGCTCGCGAGCATTGCGGCGGGGTTCTCCTCGAGTAACATTTGCTGACAGAGGGTGTCCATCTCTTTTGCTCCGCGCACAAATGCATCGATGTCACCGTCGAGGAGCGCGAGAGGCAGAAGGCCCACGGGAGTGAAGATGCAGTAGCGCCCGCCGATGCCGCTTGGGATCGGGAGCATCTCGATCGCGTGATCGAGCGCGAATTTTCGAAGCGCCCCTTCGGCTGGGTCGGTGATCGCAACGACGCGCGATGCGGCCTTCTCCGCCTTGGCCTGCACGAGACGCTCGTAACAGAGGAAGAACGCACTCATCGTTTCGAGCGTTTCTCCGGATTTGCTGACAACAACGATCGCCGCATGTCGCCAGTCGATCATGTCGCACGCGACCTGGAGCACAGCTGGGTCAATCGTATCGATGAGGATGAACTCCATGGTCTCCGGATTCTCGAACACCTCTTGTATTACCTTGGGCCCAAGCCCCGATCCGCCGATGCCAATCCACACGACCGTCCGGATGCGTTCGGCCTTCAGTCGCTTCGCGCACCCCTTCACCTGATCAATGACGACTTTGTCGTAGGGCGCCATCGACCACGAGTGTTCGCCCTTGCGCCGCTCCTCAAGCCAATCGCCGATGTAGCGACGCATGGAGGTGCGAAGTGCCGTCAGTTCCTGCTCGGGAACCCCAAACGACGGCGTGATGGCCTTCGCGAGTGCGCCGGAGACATCGAGTGTGAGCATTGAGAGAGGGGGGCAGGGGCAGGGTCAGAGTAAACGCAGGGCAGCGGCGACACGCTCTTCTGTGGAGACGAGATCTTTCGGGAGTTCCTTGAGGACTCGAAGGATCGTCGACGTGTCGTAGCCGAGGGTCGAGAGCGCCGAGAGTGCATCCTGATCCAGTGTGGGCATTCCGCCCGCAGCCCCGCGCGTCTGGAAAAGCTCTGATCTGCTCTCCATGAGCGACTCGAGTTCGAGCAGAAGTTTCTCCGCGGTTTTCTTTCCAATGCCCTTGATGCTCGTGAGCACCGCCACTTTCTTTTCGGTGATCGCGTGGGCGAGTAGTTCTCGCGGGCATGCGCAGAGCTCGAGAGCGATCTTCGGTCCAATACCTTGTCGCTTCAGGAGTTCCTCGAAAAGTTCGCGGTCACTGACCGTCAAAAATCCGAAGAGCTCCAGCCTGTCTTCGCGCACGTACGTCGAAACGTAGAGCGTTCGCTCGTCGCCGTCCTTCACCTGTTCCCATGCGTCGATCGGCATCGTGACGCGGTATCCGACTCCCTCAACATCGACACTTGCCTCTCCGTTTTTGAGCCGCGTGAGCGTTCCCTTGAAGTGGGAGAACATAGGGGATGAGAGTAGCAGAAATTCCCCGCACTCAAAAAGTATGGAGGGCGTTACATTGGTCCCACCATCACCACAAATTCCCCCTTCTTCGTGAGTGCCTTTGCAATACTTGAGAGCTCTTTCACGTTCGTTGTGATTACTTCTTCATGCATCTTCGTGATTTCGCGCGCGATGACGATCCGTCTCTCGGGCTCGTGCTCCAGGGTCGCGACAAGCTCAAGTAAAGTCCTTTCGATGCGATGCACGGACTCATAGAAAATGATCGTCTCTTTAGAGTCCGCAAACGACTCGATCAATGTCTTTCTCCCTTTCTTTAGCGGCAGAAAACCGAGGTAACGGAAGTGGTGGACGGGGAGTCCGCTGATAGAGAGCGCGGCGATGACGGCAGAGCACCCGGGAACAGCCTCGATCGCGATACCTTCCGCGCGCGCCTTTGAGACAAGCGCGAATCCGGGGTCAGAGATTCCCGGAGTTCCCGCGTCGCTCGCGAGTGCCATATGTGCTCCTTCTTTCAGGCGCTTGAGGATCATCGTCAATTTTCCGTCGTCGCTGTAACCGTGAAAACTGATGAGTTCTTTTTTGGGGATGTCCAGATGTTTGAGGAGCATTC
>Ga0233425_10008694_pt1 | contig 13303 bp, 15 predicted proteins | sample Watercolumn_Towu_2_FD_181712 | JGI IMG/M metagenome (GOLD analysis project Ga0233425, IMG submission 181712) | Freshwater microbial communities from Lake Towuti, South Sulawesi, Indonesia - Watercolumn_Towuti2014_140_MG | ecosystem: Environmental > Aquatic > Freshwater > Lake | place...
TGATAAATGCGGCGCAGACCACAATCGTGTCACGTTTCCTTGGAATATAATGGTCAAACGTGAGGTACCACGGATCTGAGGTGTCGTTCTCTTCAAGTCTGATACCTGTATATGAGCAGACAAAGCCGCCCAGGATCTTGTTCCAGGCGGCTATGAGAGCGAGCCGCCGGGCCCATTTGTCCTTGTTCCCGATAAGTTTCTTGCACCTCGGGCAATAATCGGTCCGGGGCAACCTAGGCTGTTCACAAATTACGCATAGCTTTGGCTTGGTAACCATAGTTCAGCGCCTCCACGCCGTCAGCACCGTCTGTATGAACTTCTGCACGTTTTTGTCGGCTAGGAGGTCCTTCCCGGACCAGTTGTCCATCGAGTGCTTCGCCAGGTATTCGTAGGGCAGGAACCCGTAGCCCTTCTTCCCCCAACCTTTGCCCCACGAGTTCTTGAACTTGAAGAGCTTCTTCTTGTCGTCGTAGCCGACGACGCATATGGCGTGGCCGCCGACCTCCGGGTCGTCCTTTTCGGGCATCGGGATGACGCCTGTCTTTTCCGCTGCGTTCCAGGCCTTCTCGAACACGAAGACGCCGGCCACGAAGGGGCCGTTCACGAAGAGGCTCTCGCGCATCTCGTCGGGCGTTTCCAAGTAGGCGTAGGACTGGATCCGGTAGGGCTTGGCGAGCTCGTCGGCGTTCGGGCAGGGCTTGCCGGGCTCCTGGGCTTTATACCTCCAGCAGGATTGCGGAGGGACGCCTTTCTTGTTCAGGACCTTCATGGCGCTGCGGACGGTCGTGCCTTCCTCGCTCTTCCACCGGTCCAATTTTCTTGCCTCGGCATACAGGTAACGCACGCTGAGCTGGACGAGCTTCTTCCATTCGAGCTTCTCCTGGTACTCCTTCATGCCGTCCACGACCGCGAAGCCGACGCAGGTGCCCTCCTGGCCTTGATCGGAGACGGGGGACATCTTGGAGGTGTAGTCGACCTTCTTTGGAAGGACGACTTTCAGCACCTTTGGTAGGCGCGTCAGGGGGCGGTCGCGGGCGTCCGGGGCATCCTTGTGGCATCCAAGCGCGTACTTGAATTTCGGCATGGCCGATAGATTGGGCGGTGGGGGTATATAAACTAAATGTGGTTATGACCACTTTTTGGGTATTTTGGGGTGGGAGGGGCCGATTACCGGCGCTGAGGCGCCGGGTAAACTGTTGAGCGGGCGGTTCGAAGCAGGACAGGGCCGGCGCTGCGGTGCCGGCGAATCTGTGTGCCGGGGGAGCCTGTTTGGGAAGGCCGTCGGGTTGGGGCAGAGCAACCCGCCAGGGAGATGCGGCCGGATGTTGACCCTGCGGGTGGACGCGCCACCGATTGTGCCGGCGGGACGGAGCGGGGGATTGACGACGGAATGCAGACGATTTGCGGGGTCAGGTTTGGGGGTTTTTTTGGATGGGGGGGAGGTTGGAACGGCTGATGGCGGCCGATGGGGTGGTTGCTTTGGGATTGTTGCCGGCCGGCAAGCTGCCAATCCCCGGCGGTGAACCGCCGGGGGAAACTGTTTGACGGGCGGTTCGAAGAATATCAATAAGGTTATTGTCGTGGGGAGGAAGAATGCTGCCTTATGGCGAAAAAGGAGGACAGGGTTTACAAGACGACCGCGTTCAGGCTGAATGATGTTTCGCGGTCGGTGAGGTCAACTATTTCGGAACCTATTGCTGTGTTGCTGGGGATTGAGCATAAGACGACGCTTGAGTGGAGGGTTGACGGGGAGACGAGACCGGTTTGGGTGAAAGTAAGGAAATTATGATGTCGGATGGATTGGTTTAGAAATCCGATTCCGAAATTTGATATATAAGGTCTGTTTCGGTCCCTGCACTGAGGGGTCTATTTACCCCTCATTTCCTTTATTGGTATTTTGCTGTTAACAATTGCTTTTCTGTACCCGATTTTGGGGATAGAAAATCTTTGACGCGATCTATAGCCCGTTCCCTTGCTGAAGTCCCCCCTCGATCCTGTTACAATGTTGCAGGATCTTCTCTTTTTTTCGCTGGTATGGTTTCTGGGACAGGAGATAATTTTTTAACCCAGATTTTAAAGGTGGTTCGAAGGCGTTCAATGTCATCAGGGTCTAACCGATTGCTATGGGCAATTATATTTCGCAATGACTCAACTTCATTTAAAATAGTATTCATTTGATTTTGGTCATCAAAATAAGCATTGAACAAGTTATAATGCCTATTAAGAATCGTTTTTAAGTCGTCTAAATCGGTATAGAAGATATCATGGTCTCCCCTTTTCCCATGCCATCTTTTAGTTCCTTCGGCTTTTTTACGATCGCTAACCTTTCGAATCACTTCACGATTGACATTTGTTTCACACCACCAATCCGTTCCGAAATGGCTTGACATTACTTCTAATATCAATTGTCTTAGTGAGTTTTCAAAAAGATATATATGGGGATAGACATCGTATGCCATCTCTTCAGCATCTTTTGCAATTTGTGGTGTGAGAAATGGGATAGATTCGATTGGTTTATTACCAAATTTAATTATTATTGGTCGTTGACCATTTGTTCGGAAACCCTTTTGGGGTAATAAGGCTGCTGACACAGGTTTTGGGATCGTTAATGGAACGAGTTTCTCAAGAAAATCTGGTGGAAAATATTTCTGAACTCTAATCCCCACATGCTCAGCATATATTGCTGCTGCTTGAGCAAGTGCAATAAAACCACCATGTTGTTTGCGTGTTTCTTTAATCTTTGTGTATGTTGTCCTCGTTGAGAGTCCTGTTTTTTCATTGAGTTCCTGAATCAGTCCCGGTGGAATGCGCATTACATGCCTCCGTTTGAGTTGGTGGTTCTGTTACTTCTTCGGACGCTGATTCTGCATCAGCTCTTTTCTTTTTTATACGCCAAAGAGTTTGGCTAACATTTTTAGATGTTTTCCCCGTCATGTCAGCTATCTCTTTTGTCGCATATCCTGCATAGTTCAACATTTCGACCTGTTCGGGATATGGTATCCCCCTGATTAATGAATATGCCAACAATCGATTCATCCGTTCGAGCCGATTTATTATTTCTTCATTCTCAGTCATTAGAACCACCCTCCTTGCTCTCCTTAGGTTGTGTCGGTTGTGTGGGTGGGGGTGCGGCTTGTGATTTAGGTGCTACTTGATGCGAGGGTTCGGATGAAGTGCCAACTTCAGGTTCTTCTTTGATAAGGTCTAGCCATTTTATAGGGGTATAATTTATTAATTTTACAGGTGGCTTTCTTGGGGGATTGTCGATAAAACCCGCTTTATTTGCTTGTTGCAAGAAAAGGTCCACTGTACGAATTGCCATCCCGGTTCTTTGGGATATATCTTTTGTCATCCTGTTGCCATCGATTAATATCCACATCCTCTTACGGTCATCAGTTGATGCTAATTTTATCAATTCAGCTTCTATTTGATTTGCATGTGCGATGGTTAGGATTTTATTTATCAACTTCAGCTCCTTTACAATCGAGCCTTCTTCTTCCATGTTGACACCTAACGGTGGATACTAAAACATGGGGATATAAACTTTATGTATACCTGTCCGAATGCCATGGTTGTCCTTGGTTCCAATTCAGTTATACATTGGATTATGATGAATCTAACTTCTCTTATCCAGGTCCCCGCTACACCCTGCCTCAAAAAGTGGCAGGGTTTTTATTTATTTTAATGCGGTGTGTGTCAAAGATTTGTACAAATTGGGCGATGCTGATGGTATTAATCGGGTCCGGCCAACGCACATTTATTTCCTCTTGATCGCCTCAAGCGCTCGCATCATCCATTGATAGTCCAGTTCACCTTTCGGCGCCTTGTCGTCGAGCCATAAATGGCTCTGATACGCGCTCAGCGCCATCAACTTGAAGATGTCCCACCACCACGAGTCGGACGGCTGCGCCCGGATGCTGTCTTTCCATTGTTCGAGGTGACGATACGCGTCCTTGCTTTAGAAGATGCTTTGATGATCGACGTTGTGCCAGGGTTGGAGGATGTCGGGGAGTCTGCGGATGTTGTTGCCGATCCATTCTATCGTTTTATCGGCGAGAAGTTGTTCTTCGGGATTAAAGTGGATGCCACGGAGTGTTAATTCGGATGTGCAGACGAAACGGGCGATGTGTTTGGCGAAGGCTTTGTGGGAGGGGGATTTCATCGGTATTGCCGTTCTTCTTGATCGTCGAAAGGGGGTTATATAGATCAGTAGGGCTTGAGTAATAGTCTAAATTGACTAAAACTGGAAGGATTTCAGGCTTGGCTAAATCTCGTCAATATTTTCCCGAAATTCAAGTTCTCCATTACAGTCGGGACAGGATTTATCGTTAAGATGGTCGATGTATTTACCGTCCCAGCCCATGCCGCAATTAGTGCAGATATAACCGAAATTTGTTTGACTCTTCAGATCTGAATTTTGACCTACCATGGCTATCCCGACCTTTCGTACCGATCTTTCTGCATTTCATGTTAATATAGTTGATGAAGGGGTGAATGAAAGCGGTGTGAAATAATCTAATTTCGTATATTGATATTTAATTTGGTTTTATTAATATAGTATAACGAAAAGGTTATATTCATTTATAATTGTACTTCTTTTTACGGTGTGCGAGTGGAATTTGATATAAAAGGGACTGAAGTACCCGGGATCACCTTTGATGCAATCCTCATTCTATGCTCTGAATGGTATTCTAAATATCGATCTGAAAAATGGGATGATGCATATAAACAATTAGCCACAATTCTTGGATATTGTAATTCATCTATGATTAGATATAAGGATTTTTTCAAGTATGGATTGATTTCGATTGGATGGCTAAAGGATAATAAATTGACTGAAGAAGCTCGAGTTCTATTAAAAAATCTTTCTTTTCATGAAATTAAAGGTCGATATGGATTAACCGGAAATATTACTTTATTTGACCGCAAGGAACAAAAAAAGAAACGAAAGACTTTTTCAATATTTATTAGATACTCTGATTTGCATGTAATTAAAAAATCCATTTCTAGGAATGCATGTATTAAAATACTTCTAAACGAAGAATCTAATAATGTAAAAATCGATAAACAAATGATCACAAATGTATTATCATCTTTTAGCGTTTTTACAAAGAATAGCACAACAATTCCTCGAAGAGCGTCAGATGTTTATAATTGGATTTGTTGGTTACAAAGAATCGATAAGCTTATTCGTCCGGGAACCACACCTTCGGAAATCGTTTCTTAAGGCTAGCTCTTTTCAATTTCCGAAAAGTCATTGACAACTTTTTTGATACGCCTTTTCGTTCCAATATTGGACTATGAAAATTGAATCCGTGGCGAACACATATATTTTGCCTTCTTACATTGCGTCTAAATTGTTTTACTTGTTTATCTGTCCATTTTGGGTGGATAAAATAATCATTATTATTTTGCGGAATTCTTGAATTAAAATGGTCAGATAACTGTTTTATTGGTCTATTTCTACAGTCAGTGATTTGTACTTTCCACTCCCAACATTTTAATCTTTTTTTCTCCATCTCCTTAAACGGAATGTCCCAATTGAAAATCATAAAAATGGATATTTCTTTCGCGGAATAACCTGCAGACCTTAGAATTTTAATCTGATTTTCGATTTTCTTCCATTGATTATACTTCCAATCCCAAGCTATTCGAGGATTAATAAAACGGGCTTTTTTAAGTAGAATTGCTAATTCTGGTTTTAATTCTAAGACTCTTCCATCGAACCCGCTTTGGGATTCTGAATATACTTGTTTATTATTCCATCTGGATATTGATAATTCATCCAATAATTTTTCAATATGTTCGTTCATCAATAAATTATTATCATAAAATACTAACTTATTGGAACAGATTTCATTCGATAGACTATCTTTCGATTTTAATTTTGGCTCAATTTTCCATGTAAAACAGAATTTACATTTACGAGGGCAACTTCTTGTAGAATGAACAATCTGATAATTTAATGGAGTTTGTTTGTTGTTTAATAGGCCATAATCCGGCAAATATTTCTCTGCTTTATAATGGACACCAAAAAATGGTGTTACAGCCAATTTCCTACAAGTCTTGCGGAATTTGGTATCGTTATAATAGAGGGAAACATATATTCCACCGACCTTAATTTTACTTTTCGGGTATGATTTTCTATAAAATTCTACGCTTTTCCAGAAATGTTCACTCCAATATGTAAATAATGACGTTATATAGATCTCATCTGGATAAAAACCAGCACGTTTATTCCCTCGTATCAATTTGATTTTTAGAGGGTGTTTAATAGCTTTTAAATAGCGACCGATTTTTAATAATCCAATAGGTAGAAAATTCTTATGATTCTTGCTTTTTGGGGGTATTGGAAAATCGGGTTCGACTAACAATATTTTCATTGTATTATCCCTTTCTTATTCCTTTTGGGACATGAATCTTAATATCCATTTCTTTACATAGATTGATTAATTCTCTTGTTAATTGTTCTATTTTTGAACTGTCTCGATTGCTATTTTTAATCGCGTCCCTTTCAACTCTTTCTAGCACTTGAACTCTTTTAATGAGGCTCTCAACTTCTTTGATTATAGGTGAGTCGGTCATAGGTGCATGAGCTTTTAGATCATGATAGACCTGTTCGACATCTTCTCCTTGTTCAAATACTCTTTTTCTTGCTTGTCTATGTTTATATATTGCTCCTATCTTTCTTATATCCGGTGCCCGCCTAATCGTTCCATCCTTAATTCTTTCTACTATTTTTTGCTCGATTTTAGGATCTTGACTTTTCTTTATCTCGCGGATATCACCATTTGTAACTAATTGTTCGAAATGGCTATATTTTTCTTTATCTCGTACACCGTTTTCTAACATCAATGTAAAAGCTCGTATTTTATATGTTATCGATGTTGAACTTTCTCCTGAAATATCTTCAATTTCTTCAATTTTCATCCCGTCGTGATTCTTCATTTTATTAAACATATTCGCTTTATCGTATGCATCCCAATCAATTTTGCCTGCAATATGTTCGTTGCACAATAATCGATAGATTTCATCTTGGGTTAATTGTTGATTTATAACAAAACATTTAATCGTTCGCCACTTCTCCAATTTGGTCTCATCATATAAATGTCGATAACAACATAATCGGGTATTTCCTTCAATAACCAGATTATTATAAACAAGAAGGGGATGAATCAAACCTCCATCTTTTTCTATGCTTCGTTTCAATTTGTGAGTTTCTGGTCGGTCCCACAAGGCTTTATCAATAACTTCTTCAGTCACTTGACCTTTTACTTCACCTACAATTGTAGCAACTCTTGGATTCTCAGTAAAGAATTTAATATCAAAGATGTCCACATTTTTATGACTATAATTAATCTCTTTTCCTCGAATCGCTAATGTCTCTTTTCCGGTCAATTGTTATCCCCCCAAAATTCGAATTAAATCTTCTTTTGACAAATACTGTCTCTTTTTAGTTATTTTATCAGTATCGCCCAAAGTATATTTTGCTATTGATTCTTTTTTCTCTAAGATTTCATCTGTATATTGATCAATGGTATTTTTTGCAATAATCTTGATAATATTACATATTTTCTTTTGACCAATTCTATGAATTCTATCTTGTGATTGAAGATAATCGTCCATTTTAAATGTCCTATCTACATATATCGCATTGTTTGCAGATGTGAGCGTTAGACCTTCTTTTGCAGCAGCCGGATTAGCAATTAACACATTACATTTTTTATCTTCGAGGAACATTTTTACAATTTGATTTCGTTCAATAATTAACAGTTCGCCAAACAACATTTGGGCTCCAAATCGTTTATATCGATTTCTTAGAGTTCTTACATTCCCAGTAAAACTAGTCCATATAATTACTTTTTCGTTTTTTTGAATTATTTCATTTACTAATTTATCTAATTTAATAAACTTTGCTGGTTCCTCTTTGTAGTTTAAATCAAGGAGTCCAGGATTACTAGCTATCTGTGTTAGTCTCAACAATTTCACTAAATAATTGTCGATATTTTGCTCTAATTGTTCTCCATCCATATTTTGAATTTCATAATACATTTCCTTTCGGGCTAATTCATAAATCTTGTTTTGCTTTGCGCTCAAATTTACATATACTTCTTCAAAACGCTTTTCGGGTAATGTCAAAACATCTTTTGTTCTCCTAATTGCAACTGTTTGAATTTTATCTCGAAGTTCTTGTAGGTTTATTTCAAATTTCGATGTGTCTTGAACCCCTTTGAGCTCAACTCCGTAACGACGTTTGAAGGAAATATAATCATTCCCAAGAAGCGTCCCTCCATCCAAGAAAAAGAATTGCGACCAGATATCCTCTGGTCTATTTGCTATTGGAGTCCCTGTTAGTATGATCCTCTTTCTGGCTAGACTTCTTAATGATAATATTGTGTTTGTGATTTTTGATGTTGGGTTCTTAATCTTTTGAGATTCATCTAAAACCAATGCAAATTTTTTATTTTTTAATAAAAGAGTAATTAATTCGAGTTCTTGAATTACTGTCTCATAATTTACTATATAGAAATGGCTAAATGTGATGAATTTTCTTCCGCGTTGACCTTTTGATCCATCCATAATAACTGAAAATAAATGCGAATGACGATCTATTTCGTTCTTCCAATTATATAACAAGGTCTTCTTGCAGATGATAAATGCCCCATCAATTATTTTATCTTCAATATTTTTACACAAGGCATCAATAACGATTTTGCTTTTTCCTAATCCTTGTTCATCGAATAATGGGATATTATCGTGATTTACGATGTAGTTAATAGCCTCTACTTGATGACTAAGAGGATTCATTTTTGAGGTGAAATTAAATATCAATTTGTCAGACATCTTCCACCAACTCTTCAGGAAGAACGATACAGGATATATTGGATTGCCCATCAAGCCCCAAGGAATTCAATAACTGGTGCAACAATGTTTGTCCGTCTAGTGGTATTCCAATTATTAACTCGAATTGTTTTTTCGAGGTTCTACCAATAATATTTGAATAATCGATTAATTGTTCTTTTGTTCTTTGACTCTTTAGGTCATCAATTGTTTTGGCTTCTCCAATACATATATTCTTTGTGTGTAAATTAATCCCGATAGCATCTGGTCTATGTCGCCCTATTTTTGGTGGTATATTAATGATTTCATCTTGACATTTATAGTATTTACCATCAAAAGCAACAGGCAAATATCCTTTTTCACCCATTTTTCGAGAGATTAAATCAATAAGCATCTTGTGCATTTTTGTAGCCATCGATTACTCCGCCTTATGCTTATTGATTAATTCGACGAGACCATAAAGTTCATTAAAAAGTTTGATAATTTGTTCTTGTTTTGCTAGGTCATCGCCAGTAACGATGCTTCGTTCTTCTTCTCTAGGCATTTTTTTAAAGCCGACAATACATTTCTCTACATGTTCAAATAATCTTGAACTGTATGCTGGAACTGATAGCCCTAATTCTTCTTTTGCCGCTTGAAATCCTTGCTTTACTAATATTTCGGTTGTATCTTCATTCTCAAATATCTTGCGTAAATCGCGAACATCTTGCGCGCGAGTTATTTCATCATTTCCAACCCAATCACAAAAATTTGTAACATCTAAACCATTCTTTTTCATCCCATCTTTTATCGCTTTATTCTCGAATTCGACAAAATATGAGAACTTTAGCAGCGCATCGCTCTTGTTTCCAAATTTAGGGAGGAATTGTTCATTCATTGTCTTATACGCTTCTCGCCATCGCTTAATATCTGTCAAAGATAATTTTGTCGTATTTTGCAATTCTTCTTCGGTATATCCTTTCTGATACCATAGGATGTAGAGCATCCTTGCTCGTTCATACGCCTGCCAATCATTTTGGGCACGTAAATGGGCAATCAATCGGATGAAATTCTTTGCTTTCTCATCAATAGATTGTGGTAATATTCTGGCTTTGATCGTATTATATTTCTCGGTTTTCGGATATTTATCTTTAAGATCATGGTAAATTATTACTCTTGTATTACCGTCTATACATAGGAATTTTTTATCCTTTTTCACAACCCAGATCATTTCTGTAGCTCCGCCACCCGCTTCAATACTGCGCTTTAACCGGTTATATTCATCAAGATTTCCACCTTTTATCGCAATCATTAGGTCTTTTTGATTTGTCGAATCTGTTATTCTTAATATATTATCACGCCAGTAGCCAATACGCGGGTTTTCTTCATCGAGAATAATATCATCAATCGGTAGATCCGCAATCTCAATTTCTTCAGGAACTCCTGCGATAGGGACTTCCATTCTATAGGATTCTGTATATTTCATTTTTTTCGCTTTACCTTGAGACCTATGATCGGTTTTATTCATTTCATCCACCTTATCAGAGATTTACGGGCTCCACCTTTTTCTTAGGATCTATCAAACCCCAACGACATGATGGTTATTTATGAATTATGTAGTATATATATATAACAATTCTACAGACATAACTGATTCTCCAATAAACAATGCTAAAAAACTAAACGAAAAAATATTCGACTATTACAAATTATTAGTTTCAATAATTATGACGGTTTACTGGTCGTTGATGAATGTGCCCCATCCGGGGGATTCTTGCCAATGACGACGATACGGCTCGCCTTCAGCGAGAATGGATTGCCGCCGGGCTTTATCGATGGGGCCAGGCTCCTTTGAACCCATGGTCTAGTCCGGTCAACTGGTTTTCCGTACCGGTGAGCGGTCTGTGGTTAATCTTTCCAGCTTTCATGAAAGCGAGCTCGGAGGCCGAGTCTTGACCGGCCTCCGAGCGAGCGCCCGCCGACCACTCCAGTGAACCTGAGTTATCGCCTGTCAAAATCCTCGAGCCTTTCCTGCCCGCATTCACCAAGATGAACTACCTTGAACCCATCAAGTGCCATCTTTTCCTCAATTACCTGCCTATGGCAATTCCCGGCATCTGCCTCATAGCACATTATGGCCGAGGGCCTGGCTCTGGCCATCTTCTCGACAGCCCTGAAAAGCCCGACATTCCCTTCGAGCTTACGCCTGTATTCTTCCAGGACCGCGTCCATTCCGCCGTTTCCGCCGTCCCTGTGCCTCTCCCTGGACGCCTTGTCCGTGCCCAGTTCAGGGGCCCCGAAATATTCGATGCCGGCCGCCTTCAGGGCCTGTTCGAGCGGGGCCTTTGAAAATCCGGGCTTGCGGCTGAAAGGGGCGTCCCGGACATCGATGAGGCGCTCGACGCCTGCGTCCCTGAGGAGGGCGATGAACTCTTCGAGGGACCTGCCTTCGTAGCCGATGGAGAAGATCACCGGGACCGCGGGTTGGAGGTCCACCTGGCCGGACGGAGACGTTTCGTTGGCAGGCTTCCCGGACGGTTTCACGGCGCCTTTGCAGATGCGCCCGGAAAGATAAGGCTTTGGGGGGTTGCGGCGAATGTGCCCCATCAGCGGGATTCTGGTCAACGACGACGGGACGGCCAGCCTGCGGGCTGGAATAGATAGACGACGGATATTTATCGATGGGGCACGACCCGTAAAGCCGCCCGCCAAATTCGGCTTCGAAGCACCGGTAGGGGTGAGCGGTCTGTGGTCAATCTTTCTAGCTTGAATGAAAGCGAGCTCGGAGGCCGAGTCTCTAACCGGCCTCCGAGCGAGAGTCCGCCGACCGCTCCGGTTCGTGATGAACACCCGCTATAACCTTTTCTTGAGCCTCTCGCGCACAACGTTGTGCGGGATTCCCTTGCCCGCATCGAGCTCTTTGAGGCCTTGGTCGACTTTCTGCCTGAAACCGGCCCTTGTTTAGGTTGTCCGGGCCTTTCTCTTTCGGGCACGCAAATTTCTCATGCGCAGGCGTTCCTTGACCTCCTCGAACGAGACCCTCGGCTCGTTCTTTCTGGAGTCGGCGACCAGGACATCGTGGAAATCCTCCCAGAGCGCGCCGTGCTTCCGAAGATCTATCTGGACCGCCTTCTTCCGGCCTTTTGAATCGACCAGGTAATGGATTCCGTCCATGTCCTCACCTATTGCGCGCTGCTCTTCCGCCTGTGGCGCTTCATGATGTACTCGCCGAAGCTCAGGCCCTCGAGTTCCGCCTTTCGCGCTAGGACCTTTCTTGCGACATGGACCTGCTGCAGGGCCGGGTCGTTCGGGAACTCCTTTTCCACGGCCGCCTCTATCTTCTTTCTCTCCGCCTTGGTTATCCTTGCCATGACCGTCATTATATCATTTCCCCCGGAGTTAATATAGTTATCTGAGGCAACCTGTTCAGGGCATTCACCTTCAGGACGATATCCCGTGTCTTGAGCCTGACGATGTGCCTGAAATTCCAGCTCAGGAGGAAGCCTATGCCGTTTAGGACGGCAATCGCGATATGAAAGGCATCGGCCAGATTGCTTTCCGGGACGGCACCATGGCGGACATAAGCCCGGGCCAGTTGTTCTGCATTTGCTGTCATCGGCAAGACGGTAAACCGGGAGATGGCCTCGCGCATGCGGCTACGCAGTTTCGGATTGGATGCGTCATTGACCTCGTCGACCGTGATGTCCGAAACGAAGGTGTCGAATTTGTCAATTTTTAAGAAGAAATCACGGGTGATGTCGCGCCTGTCCGGGTTCCTGTCGTCAAAAAGAGCCGAGATGACCGAGGTGTCGAGGTAGATTCGCTGATTGTTGTCCATGTTATCGGTCGATTCTGGGCGGAGGTGGTTTATAAACAAGAGGTGGTCATGACCACTTTTTCGGATACGAGAGCGTTGGAGCGGTCATTGCCGTCAATCTTTCTGGCTTTCCTGAAAGCGAGCGAATGATGCGAGCTGGGCCGCATCATGAACGAGCGTTCGCCGACCGCTCCTAAAAACTAAAACATTCCGCCTGCCCCGTGTGCACTTCCGCGATGAACGGGATGACGCCGGGGAACCTTTTTCTCATCAACTCGTAAAGCTCCCGCAGGTCCGTCCCGCTTGCCTGGACCTTCCGGTCGTGGATCGCCACGTAACGGCCGGCGTACTCGCTCAGATCGGTCCGGATGAAGTACTCGTAGTCTTCATCCAGATGGTTTCCAGGCGCCATGTCAGCCACCCGGCCTTTCGGAGCCGGTCTTCGTCCTGCCACGGACGCACATACCGGATTCTCCGTTATTAATAGCTTTCCCGTCAGCCTGGGGCGGAGACCTTCGATATCGGATCATGGTATAGGCCTTTGGCAAAGCCGGGTATATAAACAATAGGTGGTCATGACCACTTTTTCAGATGCAACAGCGCCGGAGCGGTCATTGCCGTCAATCTTTCTGATTATTTGAAAGCGAGCGAGCGGACCGAGTCTTG
>Ga0233425_10008695_pt1 | contig 13302 bp, 8 predicted proteins | sample Watercolumn_Towu_2_FD_181712 | JGI IMG/M metagenome (GOLD analysis project Ga0233425, IMG submission 181712) | Freshwater microbial communities from Lake Towuti, South Sulawesi, Indonesia - Watercolumn_Towuti2014_140_MG | ecosystem: Environmental > Aquatic > Freshwater > Lake | place: Indonesia...
GATTGTTTCTACGACTCTGAGACGGCCGGGGTAGCCCATCGACTGTGACACCCTGTCGCTTGCCAGCGGTCAGGCCGGCTGTCCATGCAAGTCACCGTCCACACCTCACGGGCTGTTCATGCTCGGCGGCGTCATCCCGAGCCGCGGGCGAGGGATCCCACCCATGCCTTGGCAATGCTAGCCTGCACGAAGGGATTCCCAGCGTGGAAGACCGCTCTTGTCCCCATCAAGAAGCTGGTGTCGATGATGGGTGTTCTACATTGGGAGCAAGAGGTGGAGGCGGCCCCCGCTGCGGGGTCCTACGCTGGCTGGACGCTTGACCCCCGCAACCTGGTCATGGCAACATACGACATGCATATGGTTGCCGGGCAGGGGGAAACCATGGTGGGGGGAGGACAAGAAGGACTGCGCCCCATTCGCGAACGGCTGCGAGGGCACCATCGTCACGGATGTGGAATCGGAGTGAGAGGTTCCCGCGGGATGGAGGGACTCGGGCTCATCATCAGAATGATGGTGTGCGCCCTGATCGTTGGCTGTGCTGAACGCGAATCCCAGTCGACCGGCGACGCATTGGACGCCGTTGCGCAAGACGACGTGCGATCCTCCGACGTTACTCCCGATGGCCCCGAATGCCAGCCGTGCGGTCCTGGAATGAGATGCCAGGGCGCTGTGTGCCCACCTGACTCGCTTGTGTGGCGGCCTGTCCCGTCCGGGAGTTTCGTCATGGGGTGCACTCAGGAGGACACTGACTGCGTGTACTCTGCCCTGCCCCCACATGAAGTCAAGATAGCGGCGTTCGAGATGCTGGAGACCGAGGTGACGCAGGCTCAGTTCCTGGCAGTGACCGGTGATAGCCCCAGTTGGAACAGGGGATGGTCCGGCCACCCTGATGGCCCGGTCGAAGCAGTGGAGTGGGTTGCGGCGAAGGACTTCTGCGCGGCCATCGGGGGAAGGCTTCCGACGGAGGCGGAGTGGGAGTACGCGGCACGTGGCGGCACAGCCACCAGGTTCAGTTGTGGAGAGACGGAATCCTGTCTCAGCGCGTACGCATGGTACTTGGAGAATGCAGAAGGGCATGCACATCCCGTAAAGGGGAAAGCAGCGAATGCGTATGGGCTGTATGATATGCTCGGCAATGTGAGAGAGTGGGTCGCCGACTGCTGGCATAGCGACTACACCGCAGCACCTTCAACTGGCTTCCCGGCCTGGACGACCGAGTGCGACAAGGAGTTCCGCGTGAACCGCGGAGGCAGCTACCCTGAAGCTGGGCTGGCTGTCTGGGACCGCACCGCGGACCCCGAGGAAGGGTGGGGCGTTCTCCCCTGGCTTGGTTTCAGGTGTGTCCGCGACGTCGCAGTGCCATGAGTCGAAGCCCCGCAGGGGGTGTGTGCCAGCGAGATCCGGTCCACCAGGCCGTCCAGGCTGCCCAGGCACCGGCCGATGTTCCGTTCCTCGTGGCGGACGATCAGACACGCGGCTGGCAGGGACCAGTCGTCGTTGCTCATTCCGTTCCCACCTCCTGTCTCGGTTCGCCGGAATCGCGTCTCGAACAGCTTCACGGTCCACCCCATGGCAGGCACCGGCCGTTCAGGCACCAGCCCGCGTCGCACTTCCCGCAGTCCGTTCCGCATTCGCTCTTGCCACAGCCCCGGTTCCAGCAGGCCCACTCGCAGGACATGCAGTATCCGGACTCGTCACAGTACGAGCCGGGCGGACATGTGCCGCAGGAGTCCCCGCAAGGACTCACGCCACATTGCTTGCCGAGGCACGCGTCGAAGCACGAATCAGCGGGTACACACAGCCCGGCAACACATGTGGCGGGCGGCGCACACTCTCCGCAACTGCCCCCTGAACCGTCCGGCCCGCAGGTCTTCCCCTCGCACGGGTCCGGCGCAGGGATGCAGTGGTACTCGGGTGAGCATGTTTCGCCTTCGGGGCACGACCCGCAGCCGCCCGCGCAGGCAACGCAGATCCCAAAGGCAGGCTCGCACTCCGTGCCGGCAGGGCAATCCTTCTCAGAAGCGCAGGGACCCGCAGAATCGCCGAAGCATCCGGGGGGACAGTGGGCTGGCCCGCACTCTCTGTCCAGACAACTCAGAGCCATGCACGGTGAGTCGCAGACACATCCGTCGGGCCCGACATCGGTGCACTCACCGCACGTGCCGCCACACCCGTCCGGACCGCACTTCAGCCCGTCGCACGCAGGGATGCACGGCTCACACTGGTGGTAGAGGTCGTCGCCATCGTAGGGATCCCGGTCGCAGTGCCAGCCCCCCTGGCAGCTTCCGCATTCTCCCGCGCACCCTCCGCAGGTCTTCCGCGTGCAGTCGGGAACGCACGTGCAGGCCCCGGAAATGCACGAGAGTCCCAGCGGGCACGGGGAGGCATTGCCCCACTGGAGGCAACCGTCGTGGTGGAAGTCGTCGCAGATCTGTCGGCTTCCGCCAGCACACCGAACCTGCTTGGCCACGGGGCAGGAGTCAGAACAGACACCCTCCTGGTCCAAGTCAGGGAGTTCGTGTCCGGAAAGGGAGTCCTTGGTCCGAGTCTGGTCGAGCGTGTCAGCCGGGTGGGGCGGAGAGCTCGTCGCCGAGCAGCCCACAGAGAGAGCCACCAGGACAGCGGCCGCGGGTCTTGGACCGGTCGGCCTCATCTGGGACAGCACGTCGGCCCCCTTTGGCAAGTGCTCTACCCTCGCCAGCGGACATCTCAAGTGTAGACCGTTGGCCCGCATCAGTCCATCCGGTAGTTCAGGACTACCGCCGTTCTGCTCCTGACATTGAACTGAACCATGAAGTACAGAGCCCAATCGGCAAAGAAAGCCGATCTCCAGACGTGATGCGAATTTGCGGCTTGCCGCCGGTTGGGGGCGGGCTTGACCCGGGGGTACGCGGCGGGGGCAGCGGGCTGAGGCAGATGGGATTGCGTGTTCTTGTGATGGGCGTGGGCGTGACGAGTGCAGAGGAAGGTCAAAGATGGGGCAAGGGAGCAAGCGCGCGGAGTGCCCGGCTGAGCCGGGTGCGGTTACGCGGCCAAGGCGGTCACCTCCTGTGGTGGCGGAGCGAGCAGGCTGTCGAGGAACGCGTCCGCACGCTGCTCGACCAGTACCAGGTGGTCGAGCTCACCGGTCCCCGTCACTATCCCCGGTACAATGGCAAAGATGAGCAAGAGAGCGCTGGACGCAGGGCGGTCGAAGCGGTACTCTCACGGGTACCAAGGATTCCTGGGGACGATGTCAACCAGTTTCCAGGCGGCCGGCCAGAGGGAATAGATGGGCGCTTCACTATCCGGCGGGGTGGTTGCATGAATGGCGTGACGTGGAGCCATCTGTGGCTTGTCGGCTTGGCCGCGCATGCCGGTTGCGCGGCCAGCGGCGGAGCTTCGTGTCCCGCCCCATCGGACACTTCTGTCCAAGACGAGGAGACTCTGGAAGCTCCCCACCCCGCTCCAGTGGATGTGCTGCTCGTGGTGGATACCTCCGGCTCGATGTGCAGGACGGTCGAAGCGCTGCCTCTAGGCTTCGGCGCCTTCGTCTCCCGTCTGGTTCAATCTCCTTTCATCGACGCGCGGGTGGCTGTCGTTGGGGTCACGGCCCGGGGGGACCTCGCGGGGAAGTTCAGAAACAAGCCGGCTCCCGTGTACGTGCCAGCGTGCGAGGAGTCGGTACCCGCGGACTGCAAGGAGGATCTCGACTGCTCCGCCCGGTTCGGAGCGGGCTGGGAATGCAACCCGGCTGGCGAGAGCGGCCACGCGCACAACGGCGCAGTGTTCGGATCCTGCCAGCTTCCATGTGGTTCCCACAAGCAGTGTGAGGATGTCTACTGCTCTCCTTGGCCGGGGTTGACGCAGCAGGACGGGAGCGTCGGTCTGCTCGATGGCCTCGTCGGTGCCGACTGCTCCTACGGCTGCACGCAGAGCGGTGCCTGCATACGTCAAACGCCGGCCCACGTCTGTCCAGGCAATCTGCCGTTCGTCCTGTCGGGCGGAAACCTCAGACTGCTTCCATGCCTGGTAGTGCCGGAGTTCGACTACTCGGTTGCCATGATGTCTGCACTCGAAGAGGGATTCTCGTCAGCATGGCTTGCGCTGGATCCGCAGGGACCCAATGCGGCGCAGTCCGCCCAGTTCCTCCGGAAGGACGCGTCCCTGCTGATCGTGTTCGTGTCCAACCAGGACGACTGCAGCGTGGACCCGGCCTTCTGCTCTCCCACGTTGGAGTGCGACAGCGACTCAGACTGCCCAACCGGTGGCAGGTGCATGGAGGACCCGCAGGCCACGGAGGTCGTTGGGACGAAGCAGATGTACTGCTGCGGGGCCATCCCCGAGGGGCTCAACGAGGTGTGCGAGGCGCTGGGCGAGTATCGGGGCCTCGAGCACCACGCTTGCGCCTACGACGAGGAGTGCGTGGGTTGCAGCGACGAGGCCGACTGCCCTGCAGGGTGGACCTGTGCGGCAGGAGGTAAGTGCCGACCTTCCCTTGCGTCGTTCGACGAATACGCGTCGTATCAGCACCCACAGGGCGTGTCGCTCTTCGCACTGGAGTCCGTGGAGTCGTTTGCTGCGAAGTACCGCACTCTCAAGTCGGGCGAGCAGAGGGTTCTTGTGGCTGCGCTGGCGGGTGACGGTCGCGTGCTGCCCAGTGACGCGGATTCCCTGATTTCCCAGGCATGTCTGGACGACGAAGCCTCGGAAGCGTGTCAGTCATACTCCTCTGTCAAAGCGTCTTCGCCTGTTGTCTGCCTCGATGCCCCGACCAGCTCCGGCTGCGAGGCGTTCTACTCAGCGAAGCTCGCATGCGTGCGGGAGTGTGCGCTGGCCTCCGCTCAGGGTACTCCGGTCTGCCAGGGGCCATTGGGCTCCGTGCGCCTGGGGTCCAGGTACATGGCATTGGTCGAGGAATTCGGGGCAGACGGGTGGTTTGGAAACTTGTGCGGGTCCGAGACCGGGATGGCGGAGACGGCGGTTTCTCTTGCGGATTGGCTGTCGGCGCAGGTTATCGCTCAGGCAGGCGTTCTCCCCGTCCGTTGAGGCTGACGCTGACACGTGTCGGGGATGTTCGTGGAGAAGCGGCAATGCTCCTCTGCTGGGCATGTGCGCACAGGAGGCGCGCACTGCGCGCAGGGTAGGAGACCGGGACGAACCGGTTCCAGCGGTTCCTGCGCTGGCAGCTCACGCCGCCTGAGTCGCGAAGTTGCTTCTCTGGGATCCCCCCATGGCTGCGCGTCTGTGGGACGAGAAGCCGTTCTCCAGCAACGTGTATGCACTCTTCTCGGCCCCCAACTCCTACGTCTCAAACGCTCAGAGCGAGTGCGCCCAGCGGTGTGGGTACCTGACCGCTATACGGGTGAAGCTCTTGCACAACGAGAAGCTCCTTCTCCCCAGGTTCATATCGGATTCCGACGGCACGCTGGGAACAGATGAGAAGTTCGCGGTTCCGACGACTACCTCGGTCGATGACTGGAGGGCAACTTGGAGACGGCGAAGGTGACCACGGAGGCGTTCTGGATTGCGGGGAGACGGGCAGAGTTGCAGCCCCATTGACACGTCCACCGGGTCTGACTAGTCTGATGGCGCACTGCCCGGAGGGGAAATTGGATACCAGGAGCGCTGTGGGGGCCGTCTCCGTGCTCATGCTGGTGTTCTCCTGTGGCGGAGGCAACGGCGCCGCTGCGTCAGATGTCGCGCCTGGAGCGGATGCGAGGCAGGACCCCGGGGGGAGCGAAGCCGGGCCTCGTGCGCCAGTTCCCCTGGATCTCGTGTTTGTCGTCAGTCGGAACCCGAACGCGGCAGAGGAACTGCTTGCCTTGGCAGAAGTTGCGGACCTGATGCAAGCGTGGACGCTGGCGCACCAATCGGCTATCGACCTCAAGGCCTCCGCCATCCTGGTATCAGACGACTCGACCCTGGGGTTCCGGCAGGACCCTCCAGGTTCGGCGCCTCTTGGGCCCGGGTGTCAGGGGGCAGAGGAGTGCTGTCATCTCCTGTGCCACAACGTCGAGTGCGGGCTGGACGAGTCCTGCATCCAGCAACGGTGCGCTGAAGGAGAGCCAGAGTCCTGCCCGCTTGCATGTGAGCCCGTTCCTGAAGACCGGGGCGCTCAGCACTGCAGCTTGAACGAGGAGGTCCTTCTCTGTTCCGAAGCTGGGAGTCTGTCAGATTGGTTCAGGTGCCGTGCCTGCGAGGCCCAGGGGAATCTGCCGATGTCGGTGACAATGGAACAGGCGTTCCGGGCAGCATGGGAGAGCCTGCGCCCGACCTCGACCACGGCTGGTTCCGTCGCTTCTGCACTCAGGGAGGATGCGTACCTGCTCATCGCATTCGTGTCCAACCGGGACGATTGCACCCTTGACGAGCAATTCGCTGCCCCGACCGCCACTTGCCTAACGGACACGGACTGCGGCAGCCCCTATTCCAAGTGCGTCCTGGACGTGCGGATGTCGCAGATCCTCGGGAAGGAGAGCAAGCTCTGCACAGGGCAGATCCTCCTGGACTATGTCCGCGACTGTCCCGTCCTGGGCGAGTACAAGGGGAAGACGCACCACGCCTGCGCCTATGACCTGGAGTGCGCGGACTGCGCGACTGACGCTGACTGCGACTACGGCTGGCACTGCGAGAACGGGCGCAAGTGCCGGCCGTTCATGTTCGGGCTGGGTGTGTGTTCCAGCTACCAGGTCCCGGCGGGCGCACCTGTGTTCTCACTTGCTCCCGTGGCGGAGTACTACGCGCGATTCAGGTCACTGAAGGATGACCCGGGCAAGGTGCTTGTGGCCGTCATCGCGGGCGACACGGTGACGAGTGAACCCGGAAGGGGCGGAGTCTCTCCTGCCTGTCTGGCCAGTTCCAGTATCCCGTCGTGCGAGGAGTACTCCACGTTGGATGCCACGCAGAGAAGCGAGTGCGAGAGCCAACCGGACCAGGCGCAGTGTGCGGAAGCTGAAGCACTCATGGTGCAGTGCATGAGGGACTGCTTCGTCACCACCAACTGGCCGCCGGACGGGAAGGTACAGACAACGGAACCCATGTGCTCGGGGAAGACCGGAGCGGCCGACCTGGGCTCCCGCTACATCGCGCTGGCCAAGATGTTCGGACCCAATGGCCTCACGGGAAACGTCTGCACGCCGACGGACTACCTTGCCGTCCTCACAATGGGGGTCAACCGAGTTCTGGAGAGAGCCTCGGGTAGGCAGCGAGTTGGCTCAGCGCCGTAGGAAACGGATGGAGTGCCAAGGCATGGGGGGGGTCCTTCGCCCCGCCGGGGGCGGGGCGAAGGATGACGTTGCCGGGCATGAGCGGCCAGGGCGGTTCCCGCGTTGCCGAGCAGTCGGGGGCGCGACAAGGGTGAAGCACAAAGTGCTCGACGACGGGACACTCGGGCGGCAGTGTTGGGGAGCCGTCACTTGGAAGACCGGGGGACGATGTAGACCGATTCCCAGGGCCGGAATGCCGGAATGGGGTGGACATGCGGCTACTGTACATGGCGGTTGGTGCGGTTCTCGCGACGCAGTCGGGCGCCTCGAACGATCCTGCCGGGTTCGGACCGGAGGCTTTCGACGAAGTCGTGAGCCAGGCGGGGGATGAGTGCGTCGAGCTCCCTGCGGACGAAGGGATCGCATTCGCGGCAGCGGCGAATGCAGCGCTCGGGCAGCACGAGCCGGGGCCGGTGCCTTGCAACGAAACAGTGCCGTCACGTTCTGCGGCCGCGAATGGCTCCGAACCGGGCTCACTCCTTGATACAGGTGGACGCGCAGCCATCCCCGGACGTCGTGTTCCCGTCGTCGCACTGCTCCCACGCCGCCTTCTTCCCGTCGCCGCAGACCGCACCGGCGATGCAGGCCGGCGCTTCAGTACTCCATGTCGGCCCGTTCAAGGTGCCGGCATGGCCCTTGCCGGACGAGTCGGAAGCGGTCGACCCGCTCCCGTCGTTGAACCGCCAGAGAGCTACCGTGTCAAGGTCTGCCGCAAGGTTGGGGCTGGGGACGAACTCCGCCGTGTAGCGCACTACAGATGAGACCCGTATGTCATCAAGCAGTCCCTTCCAGTGGAGCAACTCTGAGCCGAGAGCACACTTCCCCAGACGCACAGGGGATGTAGAGGACGCGACGGGCGACACCGTTGCGGTTCCCACCTGCTCCCCGTTGATCCACAGACGTACCGATTGGCTGGGCAGGTCGTAGGTTCCGGCGACGTGGCTCCACTGCTTCAGAGGGACCTTAGACGATGACTGCACTATCTTCGAACTGAAGAAGGAGAAGTCGAGCTTCCCCACGCCGACCCCCGAAGCCTTACCGACCACGGCCAGCCGCCAGCCCAGCCAGTACCCGTCCAACTTGGAGGCCACGTAACCCATCCAGTCCCCAGTGTAGTCATCCATGTACACCCAGGCCTCCACAGTGAACGAGGTGCCCACCAGGCGGAGGTCCGAAGCGTCCGTGACGTCGATGTAGTCATTGGCACCATCGAAACTCAGCGAGCCGCACGGGAACGCCATACAGAGTCCGTTGAAACATCCCCACCCCGCCTCGCCGCAGGCCGTGCCGTTCGCCATGTTCGTGTGCGTGCAGCCGGTGGCCGGGAGACAGCCGTCCGCGGTGCAGTCGTCGGCATCGTCGCAGGAGATGAGCGATCCGCCCGAGCAGAGGCCGTTGCTGCATTTCTCGCCGTTGGTGCACAGGCTGTTGTCATTGCACGGCAGCCCCTCGTTCACCGGCTGCAGAGCGCAAGTCCCGGTAAGTGGGTTGCACGCGTTCTTGGCGCACGCGGTGTCGGTGGCCGCGTTGCACGTGACAACGGTAGCGGGGTCCACCTTGCACTCCCACTCGGCCGGGTTTCCCGACGACGTGTCGCAGTGGAGCCAGCCGTTGCACCAGTCGGCATCGTCCTTGGCCGCGCAGTCCTGGTCCTTGGCGCACTGGCAGACGTTGGTCCCGCTGATGCACTGACCATTGGCGCAGAAGTCCCCAACGCTGCACGCGTTCCCGTCGTCGCACAGTGCTGCCAGGTTCGTGATCTTGCAGCCCTGCCCCGGCAGACACGAGTCCTGCGTGCACGCATTCCCGTCGTCGCACGGAAGCTGGCCCATCCCGGAAGCACAGGCTCCGTCCATGCACGTGTCGCCCAGCGTGCACGGATCGCCGTCGTCGCACGGCCAGTCGTTGAAAGCAAACACGCAGCCGCCAGCGACTGCCGGGTTGCACGTGTCGATGGTGCAGGGATTGCCGTCGTCGCACGCCTTGACGCCGCCGACGCAAGCTCCGACGATGCACTGGTCGTCCAGCGTGCACGCGTTGCCGTCGTCGCAGGGTGCGTGGTTGTACACGTGCGAACAGCCGCTGGCCGGGTCGCACGCATCGTCGGTGCACCAGTCGCCATCGTCGCAGCTCGGCGTGCCAGGCCCGGGGGTGCAGCTTCCGTCCACGCACGCGTCTCCGACCGTGCAGGGGTTGCCGTCATCGCAGACCACCGGCGTCCCGGCGCACACGCCGTCAGCGCACGTGTCCTGCTGCGTGCACCCGTCCCCGTCGTCGCACGGCCCGGAAGAGTTCTCGGACACGCAGCCCGTCTCCGGGTCGCACGAGTCCGCGGTGCAGGGGTTGCCGTCGTCGCACGCCACCGGCTCGTTCCCGGCCGCACACTCCCCCGCGCTGCACTTGTCGCCGTCGAAGCAAGGGTTGCCATCATCACAGGGATTCGTGTCGTCGTTCGACCAGGCGGACGCGCTGACCGCGGTCATGCACTCGCGGCAACCGTTGTCCGGGTCGCTCTCCCCTTCCTTGAAGCAGAAGCCGTCGATGAGGCATTGACCCGCCGCCAGCTTGTGAAGGCAGCCTCCCACTCCGTCACACGCGTCCGTGGTGCAGTCCAGGCTGTCGTCGCACGAGTACGAGTCACCCGAGCACGAGTAGTCTTCCCGGCACCGGTCGTCGCTGGTGCACGGGTCCTGGTCGTCGCACGGGTCCCCGGGCGTGCAGGCCTCGGTGTCTGCCACGATCTCCAGGGTTGGCCCCTGGCCCTCGTCCGCGGCTCCGCACGCACCAAGCATCAGACCGACGGCCACGGAAACGCCGACCAGCCTCCCGCCCGGGATACTCGGACGCATCTGCCCCTCCTCGGTAGACATCCTGCAAGTACGGCAACGTTGTCGATGAGCGATGTTACCTCTGCGAGCTTGCCGGGTCAAATGCCGTAGCAGCAAACGCCAGACCGGGTGTTCTGCCAAGGCATGGGGGAGGTCCTTCGCCCCGCCGGGGGCGGGGCTCAGGATGACGTCGCCGAGCATGGGGGTCACCGGCCTTGGCACGGCCGAACGGGGTGTGGTACCTTCCCACCCGTGCGGAACGCAGGGAGGATTGCCCATGCCGCGACTCGGGAAGCGTGCCTTTCTGTCCATCCTTGGCGCGGTCGTCTCCATCGCGCAGCCGGCCGGCGCAGGGCCGCGAGTGTCGCCCCTGCCGGAACGCGGATGCTTCGGCGCGGCCACTGAGCTGTTTGCCGGAGAGCAGGCCCGTGAGTGCCCGGCCGGAAAGACCATCGTCTTTGCCCGCGGCACGCCAAAGGACCACGACCTCTATACGCGCGATCTGGCCTCCGGAGCCGAGACGCAGCTCACCTCGGGCAAGGCCGACGACGTAGACCCGGACTTCTACCCGGACTGCTCCCGCGTGGTCTTTGCCAGCAACCGCAACGGCTCCTACGACCTCTACGTCATCGACCTGACCAGGGGCAGCACGGTGCCCGAGCGCCTCACGTCGCTCAAAGGCGACGAGCGCAACCCCTCGGTTAGCCCCCTGCCGTTCCGCCTCGCAGGTCTGCACCCCTACTCGTGCGGCGGCCCGTGGGACCAGACCGTCCTGGAGTACCACAAGGTGCTGTTCACCCACTTCGAAGGCAAGAAGCGCTCCGTCCGGTTCGTGAGCGACGACGGCACGCTGGGAGATGTCGTGCGCAGAGACTGCGACGAGGCCTCGTGGGGAGCCGACGGCCTGACCGCGTTCTTCCGCTGCGGCAATGCCGTGACCGTGGAGCGCGCAAAGGTCCTCACCCCAGGCAGCGCCATCGACGCGGCCGGCGGCGAGGAAGCCGTGTCCAAGGTGATGAAGGGGCTCACGGGCGGCGAGCACCAATTCGACTACGTGGACCCCGACGAGTCGGAGGGCAAGATGGACAACGTGCTCGCGGACAAGCGCAGGCCGCGGCTCTACCTCTCGTTTGCCCCGCCGCTCTTTTCCGGCGACGCGTCCGGCGCACGCGACCTTGCAGGCTCCGTCAACCAGCTCGTGCTCGTGGGGCAGAGGCCCGTGGACGGCCGCAGCGTGCTGACCGCGTCCGCGGCCGCAGGGCCGGCGGCCGGAAAGTGGGTGGACGTGCCGGGCGTGGACCTCGGCAAGGACGCTTCCTGGGCAGCAGACGGCCGCAGCATCCTGTTCACCTGCGGCACGCAGGCCGCACCCAGCGTGTGCCGCGCACCCACCACCTGCCCGCTCCAGGAGGTCGTGGACCTGCTGGCCTACCCCTCGCTGTGGCAACGCGGCCTGCCCGCATCCCTGGCAGGCAACGGGTTTGTCGCCATGACCTCTCCGGAAAAGGAGTTCTTCCATATATATGAAAAGGCGCGCTACGAGGGGCAGGGCATCCTGATTACCCCCGACTCGGTGCTCAGCGCCTTCTCCGACGTGTTCGCACGCGCCCTCCAGGCCCGGGAGCTCACGCTCGCGGCCAGCCTCCAGGCCTTCGCGGTAGCGTCCTCGGACTGGGCAAACGAGCAGCGGGGCAGCAAGCCCGACGACCCGACGGTCCGCTACCTGTCCGTCCTGTTCGGCGTCCCGCGGGTGCTGCTGGTCGCTTCCGAGAACCTCGCACCCGCAACCGTCGAACCGTTCTACGACCCGTCCGCGGAAGAGGAAGAAGGGCAGGAAGCGGAGGCAGCAGAGACGGCAGAGGAGCTGTTCAAGTCGTCCCTCGACACCGCGCTGTTCGAGCTGCCTGCGGACGTCGCGGACGACGTGCGCGGCGCCTTGGACATGCTGGCTGCGGGGGAGATCCGGCAGCTGGTCAAAGGCGACTTCGGCCTGTGGCGCGACCTCATGGTGGACTTCTCCATGGCCAGGCCCCGCTCCCACTACACCGGCCCGCGCTACTCCCAGTACTTCCAGTCCCTCACCTGGCTCGGGCTGATGCCCCTGCCCGTGAACGACCAGACCGTGGCGTACGCGAGCTGGCTGCTGGAGACCGTGGCGGCTTCCCCGGCCAAGGCCGCCGACCCGAGCGACGAGCAGAGTCCGGACCCGGGCGACGAGCAGGGTGCGGATGCGGACGACGAGCAGAGTGCGGATGCGGACGACGAGCAGAGTGCGGATGCGGGCGACGAGCAGAGTCCGGACCCGGGGCCTGAGGCCTCCTGGCGCACGGTGTTCGACGCGTCGGGCGCGCTGGCAGGGCCGCCCGCGGTGCCGGGCTTCGACCTGCTGCTGGAGGTCGCTGCCTCTGGCAAGACCCGGGATGCGGAGGAGGTGGCTGCGGAGATCGTCAAGCGCTTCGGCCCTGTCAAGGTCCGCACCCTCGAGGACGCGGTGGGGAAGAAGGAAGGGGTGCAGGTCGCGCTGTTCCCCAAGCGCCTCGGACCGGATGCGGAGGTGTTCAAGAGCACCACGCACCCGGACGTGGAGGGCCGCCCCTTCCCACAGGCCATCGACCTCTTTGCCGCGCTCGGCATGGACTGGCTCGTCATCCTGCTCGAGTCGGTCAAGGACCAGCCCTTCGACGTGGAGGCGTGGCAGCTTGCCGCGGGCAACTGGAGGAGCGAGTTTACGCGCCGCGGGGAGGGCTACTTCGGGGCCACGCTGTACAACCGGTGGGTGCAGCTCCTGTACACGCTGGCCGCAGGGTACGACGTGACGGCCGCGCCCGCGTTCGTCAAGAGCGACGCATACCGGTACCGGCTGCTCATGGCAGGGCTTGCGGGCTTTGCCCAGCTCAAGCACCACACGGTCCTCTACAGCTTCCAGAACTACGGCGTGGAGTGCGACGCGTCCTCCCCCATCACGCTGTTCTACGAGAAGCCGGTCCTTCCACGGCCGCCCCTGTACATCGAGCCGCACCTCGCATTCTACGAGGGGCTGGCAGCGCTTGCGCGGGAAGCGGGGAAGGTGTTCGGCCTCGAGGTCAAGCCCCTGAATCCCGTGCCCGCAGGGTGCGAGGACCGCCCGTTCTCCCTGGCATGCGACTGGTATCTCCCGGAAGGAGAGCCCAGGTGCCCGAGCCTCTGCACGCTGGGCGACTACTCGGACCGCTCCACGCTCCAGGTGC
>Ga0233425_10008696_pt1 | contig 13302 bp, 12 predicted proteins | sample Watercolumn_Towu_2_FD_181712 | JGI IMG/M metagenome (GOLD analysis project Ga0233425, IMG submission 181712) | Freshwater microbial communities from Lake Towuti, South Sulawesi, Indonesia - Watercolumn_Towuti2014_140_MG | ecosystem: Environmental > Aquatic > Freshwater > Lake | place...
AAATAGTGTTAACGAGATGTTATCTAATGAGGTCTGATCCCCTGTTTTGGTTATATTTATAAGGCGGTCAGGCCTCTTGTTGTTAGGAGGGTTTATGAGTCATCAAGGATATTTTTGCTTAGTTCTGCATGCCCATCTCCCATATGTCAGGCATCCGGAATATGATTTTTTTCTGGAAGAAGATTGGCTTTATGAAGCCATAACTGAAACATATATTCCGCTCATCAATGTTTATGAAGGTCTTGTTAGGGATAATGTTGATTTTAGGGTAACAATGTCTCTTACTCCGACGCTTATTTCAATGCTGACTGATCCTCTCTTGCAGAACAGATATTTGAAACATATTAATAAACTTATCGAACTTGCCACAAAAGAGGTTGAACGAACTAGATGGCAGCCGCAGTTTAATTACTTGGCTTTAATGTACAAAGATCTATTTCTTAACTCTCGATACGTATTTGAGGATGTGTACGGGAAAAATCTTGTCAACGCGTTTAAGAAATTTCAAGATATGGGAAAGCTTGAAATTATTACATGCGGAGCTACGCATGGGTTTTTACCTTTAATGGAATTTCAGAAAAACGCAGTAAGGGCGCAGGTGAAAGTAGCAAGCATGCATTACGAGAAACATCTGGGCAGAAAGCCGCGCGGTATATGGCTTCCGGAATGCGGGTATAATCCGGGGCACGATGAAATATTAAAAGAGACCGGAATAAAATATTTTTTCACGGATACGCACGGAGTATTGCACGCGTCGCCGCGGCCGAAGTATGGAGTTTTTGCTCCTATATATTGCCCGAGCGGTGTTGCCGCGTTTGCTAGGGATCTGGAATCCAGCAAGCAGGTGTGGAGCGCGATTGAAGGATACCCGGGTGATTATTTTTATCGTGAATTTTACAGGGATATAGGATGGGATTTGGAATTTGATTATATTCGTCCGTATATAAGTCCCGACGGACACCGCAAAAATACCGGTATAAAATATTACAGAATTACCGGTGAGACAAATCAGAAAGAGCCGTATAATCCGACGGCGGCTCTTGAGAAAGCGGCTTCTCACGCGGGGAATTTTATGTTTAATAGGGAGAAGCAGGTAGAGTTTCTCTATAATTTCATGAAGAAAAAGCCGATTATTGTAAGTCCATATGACGCGGAGCTTTTCGGCCACTGGTGGTTCGAAGGCCCGCAGTGGATCAATTTCTTGGCGCGTAAAATATTCCATGATCAGAAAATAATAAAAATGACGACACCTAGCGAATATTTGGCGGAAAACCCTGTCAATCAGGTGTCAACACCTTCTATGTCCAGCTGGGGTTATAAAGGGTATTGCGAGGTATGGCTGGACGGTTCAAATGACTGGATCTATCCGCATCTTCATCAGGCGGCGGATAGGATGATAGAATTAGCACAGACGCGTCATAACGCGTATGGCCTTGAGCAGAGAGCGCTGAATCAGGCGGCCAGGGAATTGTTACTCGCGCAGTCTAGCGACTGGGCATTTATTATGAAAACCGGGACAATGGTAAATTACGCTATTAAAAGGACACGCGATCATGTCGCGAGATTTACTAAACTTTACGAAGACGTAAAAAATAATCACATAGACGAAGCATGGTTGTCATCAATAGAAAGTAAGGACAATTTGTTCCCTGAAATTGATTATAGGATTTACGCTTAGATCTATAAAAAAACGACACCCCTGAATTGGTCCGTAAACGGCTAAAACAGGGGTGAAATTTCATATGCAAAAACCAATTGTTTTTAAAAGCGGGAATTTTGAAATTTATGGAGTGATGCATCTGCCTCACAATATGAGCGCGGAGAATCATGTGCCAGCTGTTGTGTTTTGTCACGGTTTTACCGGAACGAAAGTTGAGGCGCATAGGATATTCGTTACAATGGCAAGAGAGCTGGAGAAAAAGGGGATTGCTTCATTAAGGTTTGATTTTAGGGGATGTGGTGACAGTTCCGGTGAATTTATGCATACCACGGTGCTTGGAGAAGTGGAAGATACTCTTCATGCAATAGAAAATGTTTGCAGTCATCACGGGATAGATAAGGATAGGATTGGTGTATTAGGCTTGAGTCTTGGCGGAGCCGTAGCAGCATATGCGGCCGGAACGGACAAAAGAGTAAAAGCGCTCGCGTTGTGGGCTCCGGCGGCTGATCTCGTAGAGGAAGCGGAGCAGATTAGGACTGAAAATGAAATAAAGTCTATCAGGAAACTGAAGGCGGTTGATTACTACGGTACGCTTTTGGGCAGGGACTTTATAAAGGAAATACCAAAGATAAAACCGGTAAAAGCCCTTAAAAATTTTAACGGTGTTACTTTGATTGTACACGGGACGGAAGACAATTCCGTGCCTTTGAGCCACAGTTTAAAATATTACAACATGCTTAATAAAAAAGGATTGAAAGTGGATAGGCATTTGATAGAAGGGTCAGATCATGTTTTCAGTTCATATGCTTGGGAAAAAGAAGTAATTTCTAAGACGCTCAAATTTTTTGTGAAAAACCTCCAAAAAACATAATATATCCATGGAATTCAAACTTTTTTCTGACTTTAAACCGTCCGGTGACCAGCCAAAGGCCATTGAACAACTTGTAGATGGGCTAAAAAAAAAGCTCCTTGGCAGACTCTGCTTGGTATAACGGGATCGGGGAAAACATTTACTGTCGCTAACGTTATTCAGGAAGTACAGTGTCCTACTTTAGTAATTTCCCACAATAAAACTCTCGCGGCACAGCTATACAGCGAATTTAAACAGTTTTTTCCTGAAAACGCGGTAGAGTATTTTGTTAGTTACTACGATTATTACCAGCCTGAAGCATACATACCGCATACCGATACCTACATCGAAAAAGACGCGTCTATAAATGATGAATTGGACCGATTGCGTTTGTCGGCGACGAGTAGTCTTCTTCATAGACGTGATGTCATTGTCGTGGCCAGTGTTTCATGTATATACGGTATCGGGAATCCGGATGATTATAAGGAGTTAATGTATGAAATAAAAATGGGAATGCGGGTTAGACGAGAAGACATTCTGCAGGCCCTAGTAAATATGCAGTATGAGAGGAATGATATAGAATTCACGAGGGGAAAATTTAGAGTCAGGGGGGATGTGGTGGAGGTATTTCCTTCATACGAGGAAAGGGCTGTTCGCGTGGAGTTAGGCGAAAAGAGTATTGAAAGGCTGACGTTGATAGACCCGCTTACAGGGATAAAAATAAAATCCTTGGACGAATTCACTATCTATCCGGCGAAACATTTTGTGGTGCCGTATAGCCGCATGGAAGGCGCTCTTGTATCCATCGAAAAAGAGTTACAGCAAAGGTTAGTGGAATTAAAGGCGGCGAGGAAATTACTGGAGGCGCAGAGGCTAGAGTCAAGGACGCGTTATGATATGGAGATGATGAAGGAGCTGGGGTATTGTCCGGGAATAGAAAATTATTCGAGGCATATGTCTAGCCGTTTGCCGGGAGAGAGGCCGTCGGTGTTAATAGATTTTTTTCCGAGCGATTATCTCGTTGTTATTGACGAATCGCATGTGACATTACCGCAAATACGAGGCATGTACTTTGGCGATAGATCAAGGAAAGAGACATTGGTTGAGCATGGTTTTAGGCTTCCAAGCGCTCTCGATAATCGACCGCTAAAATTTGATGAATTTGAAAAACTTGTGAAACAAGCGATATGCGTTTCTGCGACACCCGGGTCTTATGAGTTGCAGAAGGGTGGAAAACCGATTCAGCAAATTATTCGTCCTACGGGATTAATTGATCCGGAGATTATTGTGAAACCAAGCGAAGGGCAGATTCAGGATCTCTTGGTGCGCGTGAAAGAGAGGGTGAAAAGGAAGGATAGGGTTTTAGTGACTACTCTTACAAAAAGGATGGCGGAGGATTTGGCTGAATTTCTCGAAGATAAAAAGATACGAGTTAAGTATATACACTCTGAAATAGACGCGATACAGCGGGTTGAAATACTTCGCGGATTGCGTGAGGCGGAATTTGATGTCTTAGTGGGAATTAATCTTTTGAGGGAGGGACTGGACCTTCCGGAGGTTTCTCTTGTAGCGATATTGGACGCGGATAAGGAAGGGTTTTTAAGGTCGGAGACGTCGCTTATTCAGACGGCAGGACGCGCCGCGAGGCACCTCGACGGTACGGTGGTGATGTACGCTAATTCATTGACCGAATCAATGAAAAAGACGATTGATGAAACTAATCGTAGACGAAACTTACAAATTGAATATAATATTAGGCACAATATTAAGCCGCAGACGGTGAAACGGAGTATTCAGAAGAGCCTATCTCTTGCGGAGGAAGCAAAGAAGGTTGCCGGTTATGTGTTTAGGGAGAAGAAGATAGATTTTGAAACACAGGAAGTAATCTATCATTTGGAAAAAGAAATGAGGGAAGCCGCCGAGAAACTAGATTTTGAGAAAGCGGCATTATTAAGGGACAAAATAAAGGAAATAAAAAAGATTTATTGAAAATTATGATACCTCAATTGGATTTTGAAAAAATACGAAAGATAGTAGAAATCGCGTTGGACGAGGATATCGGTTCCGGAGATATTACTACCAATAGGACGATACCCTCGCGCCTTGAGTGTACCGCTGTTTTTGTCGTCAAGGATGACGGGGTCATAGCCGGAATGCCAGTTGTTGAAATGATTCTAAAGACTTTTGATAAGAGGTTAAAAGTTACGCGTTTAACTGAAGAAGGCTCGATGGTGGCAAACGGACAAGGGATCATGGAAGTATCCGGATCCGCGCAGTCAATTCTTACTACTGAGAGATTGTCACTTAATTTTATGAGCCATTTGTCCGGGATTGCCACATTGACTAAAAAATTTGTAGATAAAGCAAGGCCGTACAATGTGACGATATTAGATACTAGGAAAACAATGCCCGGTTTAAGGGTGTTGGAAAAATACGCGGTTAAGGTGGGTGGCGGAGAGAACCACAGAATAGGTTTGTTTGATCAGGTGCTAATTAAAGATAATCATATCGCGGTGCTTCGTGGATTAGGCCCGGATTATATTCATAAGGCGGTAGAACTTGCCAGAAAAGATGAGAAGGAGAGAATTGAAATTGAAGTAGAAAATATGGAAGAAGCGGAAAATGCCGTAGACGCGGGCACCGATATGCTTTTACTTGATAACATGAAAGTTCAGGATATGCGGGAGATAGTGGATCGCTACAAAGGAAGGGTTATTCTTGAGGCGTCAGGAGGAGTGAATCTTAATACGATAGAAGGCATTGCCAAAACAGGCGTTGATTATATCTCTATTGGATTTTTAACCCATTCGGCTCCGTCGCTGGACATCTCCTTAGATATAAAATAGTTTATGCTCGAAACCCAATTGCTTTACGCGCTCCATAAATACAAAGACGGCTATATATCAGGCGAAGAGCTTGCCGGAGAATTCAAGGTTTCGCGAACAAGTGTTTGGAATTATATAGACTACTTCCGTAAACAAGGATACGCGATAGAGGCCCACCCGAATCTTGGATACAGATTAATAGAAATTCCCGATAGAATGCTTCCGGATGAAGTGCAGTATGGGCTTGATACGAAGATTGTAGGAAAAAAAATTTGCGCCTATGAAGAGACGGGGTCCACTAATGATGTTGCCCTAGAGATGGCGAATAAGGGTGAACCCGAAGGCAGTGTTATATTTGCCGAGTCGCAGACGAAGGGCAGAGGGCGTTTAAAGAGACAGTGGTATTCGCCCAAGAGAAAGGGGCTTTGGTTTTCTTTAATTCTACGACCCGATATGAGTCCGCAATACGCGCCTATTATTACCGCGTGCGGCGCCGTAGCGGTTGCAAAGGCGGTGGGTAGCTTTACCGGATTGAGCGTTTGGATTAAATGGCCGAATGATATTTTTGTTAATGGAAAAAAGGTCGGCGGTATTTTGACGGAACTCAGTACGGAAATTGATTCGGTCAAATTTGTGATTATCGGCATCGGGATAAATGTGAATGGGACTAAGTGGCCGGAGGAGCTAAAAAACATTGCTACTTCTCTTGAAGAGGAAGGAGGGCGGAAATATTCACGGATTGATCTTTCCCGGGAAATCCTAAAATCATTGGATTATTATTACGGACTGATTAGAAAAAAATACTTTCAGGAAATTATAGAAGAATGGAAAAATATGTCGCTGGTGCTTGGGCGGCGTGTTAGAGTAAATCAGGGAAGCGAAAAATATGAGGCGCAGGCGATGGGGATGGATGAACAGGGCGCTCTAATAGTGAGAACAGATGACGGATTTACGAAACACATAATGAGCGGAGACGTGATATGCTGTTAACGGTAGACGTAGGAAATTCTGTAACGCATTATGGCCTCTTCGATGGGCCGAAAATGGTAAAGCATCTATGCGCGAAAACTGGATATGTTCAAGGTCAGACCACGAACATGTCCAGAAATTGGACTTATTCGGATGCGGTGGTGTGCAGTGTTGTGCCGGGGGCGGTGCCTAAGTTAAAAGTTAAGCCTCTTGTGGTAAACTACAAGACAGATTTGGGATTAAAGATAAAGTATAAAAATCCAAAACGAGTGGGAGCCGACAGGTTGGCGGATGCGGTAGCGGCGAAATTTATTTATGGATATCCGTCGTTAATAGTGGATTTTGGTACGGCCGTTACGATTGACGCGGTTTCGGAGAAAGGCGATTACTTAGGCGGAGTTATAATGCCTGGGATTGAAATGATACGCCGCGGGTTGTATGAAAGAACCGCGCTATTGCCGCTAGTTCCTTTGAATAAGCCAAAGAAAATATTAGGGATGACTACAGAAAACGCGATACAGTCGGGCATGTATTACGGGCTCCGCGGCATGGTACTGAATTTATTAGATGAGCTAAAGAAGGAATTGCGGTTTTCCGAAAAAACGGTTATTATAGCCACCGGTGGTTATGCTGGGTTCATGATGAACGGCGTAAAAAATGTAAAAATAGACGAATTTTTAACATTGAAGGGATTGAGGATAATTTATGAAAGAAACAGCGGAAAATAAAAAAATTATAGAGGCGTTACTTTTTGTTACTAATGATCCGATTACAAAAAATCAGATGCAGGAGGTTGTGAAAGGTCTCTCTTCCGAAGATATAGATAAATGTATAGCCGAGCTGAATGAAGAGTACCTGAGAGAGGGGCATAGTTTTCAGATTGAGGAAATAGCGGGCGGGTGGCAGATGCGGACGCGGCCTGATTATGGACAATGGGTGAAGGCGCTTTTAAATATACAGAGGCGCGAGCGGCTAAGCGGGCCTGCGCTTGAGACATTGGCTATAATCGCTTACAAACAACCGATCACGAAAGTAGAAATTGAGGGTATTCGCGGTGTAAATACCGATTGGGTTTTGAGTTCCATCATAGATAAAAATCTTGTGCGTATTGTAGGGAAAAAAGATATTGTCGGGCATCCTTTTATGTATGGAACAACCACTAGATTTCTTGAGCATTTCGGGTTGGCAAGTCTGAAAGATCTTCCTCAAGTGGAAGAATTAAAAGGCGCAAATATTTTTAGCGCGGCCGCGGCTAATCCTAGCGTCGAGAAAAAAGAGGAAGCTTTGCCGGAAGCTATCCAAGCGGAAGCAGGGACAACTGAGGTTTCAATAGTTGAAGCTGCTAATGAGGAAAAGCTAGTCACAGGGGACACGGAGGAAAACCAAAACACAGAGGGCACAGAGAACAAGATATAATTTAGGGAGCCAATATGAATCTAGATGATTTGAGGGCGCGGATTAATAGTATTGATAAAAATATCCTTGATTTGCTTAATCAAAGGACGGAATGCGCTTTGGGTATTGGTAAGATAAAACTAGAACATGGTAAGCCGATATATTCTCCTGAAAGAGAAACGGAAATATATAGGCAGCTTATTAAGATAAATAAAGGCCCATTGCCGGAACATGCCTTAAAGTCTATTTATAGAGAGATCATGAGTAGTGCAAGAGGGCTCCAAAAGAAAATAGTAGTTTCATATCTTGGACCGGAGGCGACTTTTACACACGAAGCCGCGCGCCAAAAGTTCGGTAGCGAGGTTGAGTACTGCGGTGCGATAAATATAGGAGAAATCTTTAACGCGGTTCATAAGGGAACGGCGGATTATGGTGTTGTTCCGGTTGAAAACTCCATAGAAGGCGCGGTGACACATTCTCTGGATATGTTTATGGATTCGTCGGTGCAGGTGTGTGATGAGATAATTCTTGAGATTTCGCATAATCTGCTAAGTAGAGAAAAAGACGTAAAAAATATTAAAAAGATCTATTCGAAGGCTGAAGTTTTCGGTCAGTGCAGGGCATGGATCTCGAGTAATATGCCTAGGGCTGAATTAATCGAAGCCTCCAGTACCGCCAGGGCCGCGTTGACGGCGTCGAAGGAAAAGGGCTCCGCAGCTATAGCCAGCCGGTTGGCTGCCGATTTATATAAGCTAAATGTTATCCAAAGTGATATCGAAGACAATCAGCACAATGTTACAAGGTTTCTTGTGATTGGAGAGAATTACGCTAATCGTACCGGCAAGGACAAGACATCAATAATGTTCGGTATAAAAGACAAAGTAGGCGCGCTGTATGATACCCTGAAGACATTCAAAAAGAATAAAATAAATCTTACAAAGATTGAATCTCGCCCGTCAAAAAGAAAGGCGTGGGAATATTATTTCTTTGTGGATTTCTTGGGTCATTGCGAAGATAAAAAAGTAGAACAGGCGTTAAAAGGGCTGGAAGGATCTTGCGCGTTTGTAAAAATATTGGGATCTTATCCGGCAGCCAGTGAGTAAATTTTTATGCATATCCATAACCTAGCTAGAAAAAATATTTTAGAGATTGACCCGTATAAACCGGGGAAGCCTATATCTGAGGTGGCGAGGGAGTTGGGGCTAAAGAAGATTATTAAATTGGCCTCCAATGAGAGCCCTATTGGTCCGTCGCTGAAGGCGCAAGCGGCCATAAGAAAGGCTGTTAAAGATCTTAGTCTATACCCGGAAGGAAGCGGGATTGTCTTAAGACAGGCGCTTGCTCAATACTGGGGCATGAAGCCGGAGAATTTTATTTTAGGGAATGGTTCAAATGAAATTATCGAATTGCTACTCCGTACATTTCTGCACGAGGGTGAAGAGGTTTTGACCAGTGAGTCAACCTTTGTCGTTTACGCGCTTTCGACTCAGGTGTGTAACGGAAAGATTGTTCAGGTGCCGTTAAAAAATTACACATATGATCTAGACGCACTAGCTCAACACATCACCAAGAAAACTAAATTAATAAAAATAGCGAATCCGAATAATCCGACTGGGACTATGGTAGACGCGGACGCGGTTGACAGATTCATGAAAAAGGTCCCTCGCAGCGTTGTTGTAGCGTTCGATGAGGCGTACGGAGAATTCGCGAATCCAAAAAAATATCCCAACATCCTGAAATATGTCAAAGAAGGCCGCCATGTGATAATGCTTAGGACATTCTCAAAAATATACGGACTTGCCGGAGTGCGAGTCGGCTATGGTATTGCCGGTGAGGATATGGTGGGATTGTTGAACAAAGTCCGTCAGCCTTTTAATGTTAATTCACTCGCGCAGGTTGCGGCGACAGCTGCCATGGAAGATGAAGACTACAGGCATAGGATGGTTAGCCTTGTGGAGGAAGGAAAAAGGTATTTGTATAACGAATTTTATAAGATGGAACTTTTTTATGTTCCGAGTGAGGCAAATTTTGTTTTGGTCAAAGTCGGCGACGGGAATAAAATATTTCAAGGATTGCTCAAGAAGGGGATAATTGTCCGCACAATGTACGAATATGAGCTTCCTGATTTTGTAAGAGTAACGGTTGGCACAATGCCGCAGAATAGGCTATTTATAAAGGCGTTAAAAGAAGTGATTAAGGGCTAAAAAATAGCCACGGATTACACGGATTAAGTCGTGATATTTTGGAGGGATATTTATGATTATAGTATTAAAACCAAAAACACCTGAAAAAGATATTGAGCATATCCTAGAACGCGTGAATGAGCTCGGGCTTAAGTCCATGGTTTCGCGCGGGGTAGAGAGGACTATTATTGGTGTGATCGGAGACGAGGGTATTTTGAGGACGAATCCTCTTGAGGCCTTCCCCGGCGTGGAAAAGGTGATGCCTGTTTTAAAACCCTATAAGCTTGTGAGCCGGGAGTTTCATCCGACGGATACAATAATAAATGTTAAGGGTGTCGAAATAGGCGGAAAGAAAATTGTTGTTGTTGCCGGCCCGTGTTCTGTGGAAAGTAAACAGATGCTTAAGGAGATCGCGCAAGCGGTGAAAGGAAGCGGCGCTCTAATGCTGAGGGGCGGGGCATTTAAGCCGCGTACGTCGCCATACGCGTTTCAGGGTTTGGGTGAAGAGGGTTTAAAATATCTTCGCGAGGTAGGAGACGAATTGAATTTGCCCATAGTGACAGAGGTAATGGACACTCGTGATGTGGAGCTTGGCGTAAAATACGCGGACATTATTCAGATAGGCGCGAGAAATATGCAGAATTTTAATTTACTTAAAGAGGTCGGAAAAATAGACAAAGCTATTTTACTAAAAAGAGGGTTGATGGCTACTGTGAAAGAGCTTCTTATGAGTGCGGAATATATCTTGGCTCAGGGGAATTTTAAAGTTATTTTATGCGAGCGCGGTATACGGACTTTTGAGGATAGTACAAGAAACACGCTCGATATAAGCGCTGTGCCTGTGATTAAAAAGGAGAGCCATTTGCCTGTTTTTGTAGACCCGAGCCATGCCACAGGGTGGTGGAATTTAGTGACCCCCGCCGCAAAAGCTGCCGTGGCGATAGGTGCGGACGGCATTACGGTAGAGGTTCACAATAATCCCGAAAAGGCAGTCAGCGACGGAGCGCAGAGTTTGCTGCCGGAAAAATTTGAGGCAATGATGAAGGTTTTGAAGCCGATAGCGGAGAGTGTTGGCAGAACGATATGAAAAAATTAACTATAATTGGTGTTGGCTTGATTGGCGGAGCTATAGCCCTTGACGTAAAAAAAAATAAATTAGCGGATGAAGTTGTCGGGGTTGTCCGCAGGGCCGAATCTATAGACGAATGTAAGAGGCTAGGGGTTGTGGACAAGGCGACCTTAAGTGTTAATGAGGGCGTAAAGGATGCGGATTTTATAGTATTGGCCACGTCCATATCCATAATGCCCAAGATAGCAGAAGAAATTTTAAAGAACATAAAAAAAGATACTGTTGTGATAGACGTGGCTAGTGTTAAAGGCGATTTAGTTAAAAAACTTGAAGGAATTTTAGGCAACCACTATGTAGGCACTCATCCCATGGCCGGGTCCGAGAAGCGAGGGGTGAGCGCGGCTAGAGAGGATCTTTATAAAAAAGCGACTTGCATAATAACACCCACATCAAAGACTGAACCCAAGGCATTAAAGGTAGTAATGGAATTTTGGACAAGACTTGGCGCGAGAATTATGGTTTTGACCCCTGATAAGCACGATAGGGTTGTAAGTTTGATTAGTCATTTGCCGCACATAACTGCCGCTTGTTTGGTGAATAGTATAGCAGGAGAGGAAGAAGCGATATCATGTGTAGGGCCGGGGTTTAAGGATTCTACTCGTATAGCGAGTAGTCCTCCGGAGCTATGGCAGGAAATATGTGAATGGAATAAAGACCAGATATTGCAGAGCATAGTAAAACATCAGCGCGAACTTGAGGATGTTAGAGTTCATATTGAAAGGTCAAACTGGGATATGCTGCTTCAAAAGCTGAAAAACGCGAAGGAAATTAGGGATAAAATGTAGAGCTGAAGAGCCGAAGAGCCGAAGAGCCGAAGAGCCGAAGAGCAAGGAGCCTTAATGACGCTTTTGTTTTTACTTCAGCCTTCAGCACTTAAGCCTTCAGAGCTATTATCAGCCTCCAGAATTAATGACAAATATGCGAATTATAAGAATATCACCTACCGAAAAATTTTCTGGTGTCGTTACTATACCGGGGGATAAGTCAATATCTCACAGAAGTGTTATTTTAGGTTCTCTTGCCGACGGTATTGTGGATGTGGACGGTTTTTTATGTAGCGCGGATTGTATTGCCACGTTGCGGGCGATGCAGTCTATGGGTGTAAAAATTGACGGTGCAGGCACGCCAAAAATAAAAATTCACGGTGTCGGATTAGGAGGATTATCGCGACCGAAGAATGTTCTTGATCTGGGAAATTCAGGGACCGGAACAAGGCTTTTAGCTGGGCTTGTCAGCGGAAATTCTTTTATTTCTGAAATAACCGGAGATGATTCCCTAAAAAAAAGGCCGATGGGACGTATAGTAAAGCCGCTTACCGAGATGGGTGCCGTTATTGAAGGTGAGAAATGCCCTCTTAGGATTAAAGGCGGTAACCTTAAGGCGATTGATTATGTCTCTCCAATTTCATCCGCGCAAGTAAAGAGTTGTATTTTAATAGCCGGGCTATTTGCCGAAGGAATAACTTCGGTGACCGAGCCTGTGAAATCTAGGGATCATACTGAGAGAATGCTTCAATATCTTGAGGCCGATGTAAAAATAGACCGATTGAAAGTCAGCGTAAATGGCGGTAGTAAGTTAAAGGCAAAACCGATACAGGTCCCGGGGGATATCTCGTCGGCATTATTTATTTTGGCTGGCGGGTTGATTGTCCCGGGAGGTAAGGTTACGGTGAAAAATGTCGGCATCAATCCGACGCGATATGAAGTATTGGATATACTAAAAAGGATGGGCGCTAAGATTGATGTTAGGCCTATTAACGCGGATAGTAGTGAGCCAATCGCTGATATTACGGCAGAATATTCGCGGCTCAAAGGGATTAATATTACAAAAGATGAAGTCCCGGGTATCATTGATGAATTGCCGATGCTGGCTGTTTTGGCGGCAGCCGCGGAAGGACGCACCGAAGTGAGCGGAGCAAAGGAGTTAAGAGTAAAAGAAAGTGACAGAATAAAATGCGTTGCGGAGAATCTGAAAAAAGTGGGTGCCGATATTGTCGAGAAAGAAGACGGGTGGATTATAAACGGCGGGAGAAAATTTAAGGGTTCTGTAGTTACAAGTTTTGGGGATCATAGGATCGCGATGTCTATGATAATAGCCGGTTTAGTTTCCGAAGGAGAAATGATAGTTGAAGATACGGAGTGGATTGATACATCGTTTCCCGGATTTATGGATATTGTTAGAAAAGTGAGCCACAGATGAACACGGATAAACATAGAAATAGAAAAGAAACAATAAAGAAAAAAATAATTATCGCTATTGACGGTACTGCGGGAAGCGGCAAAAGCTCTTTG
>Ga0233425_10008697_pt1 | contig 13302 bp, 7 predicted proteins | sample Watercolumn_Towu_2_FD_181712 | JGI IMG/M metagenome (GOLD analysis project Ga0233425, IMG submission 181712) | Freshwater microbial communities from Lake Towuti, South Sulawesi, Indonesia - Watercolumn_Towuti2014_140_MG | ecosystem: Environmental > Aquatic > Freshwater > Lake | place: Indonesia...
GGACATCGACGTGGTGAGCATCGTCACCCCGCCGCACTGGCACGCCGTGATCGCTATCGCCGCGGCACAGGCCGGCAAGGACATCCTCTGCGAAAAGCCCATGACGCGGTTCATTGCCGAGGGCCGGGCCGTCGTTACCGCGGTGAAACGCTACGGACGCATGTTTCAGATCGGCACTAGCGGCCGGTTCGGGGCGTCGAAAAGCCCCACCAGCCGCACCATCCACAAGATCATGCGGAGCGGCCTGCTCAAGGACTGCCCAGGCGTGTTCATCCAGAAGGGCGGGTTCCCGGTGCAGGAGTACTGCGGCAAGGTCGACCTGCAGCCGCATCGCGTGCCGGAGAACCTCGACTGGGACATGTACTGCGGTCCTTCGCCGCTGCGGCCCTACCATCCGCACCGTTTTGGTTGGAGCCATCGCTACTACTGGGACTACGAGGGCGGCGGCCTGGCCGACTTCGCCCAGCATTACATGGACCCCTTCCAATGGATCTACGGCAAGGACGACACCAGCCCCGTGGAAATCGAGGCCTGCGGTGCGCCGCAACACCCAGAGGCATGCGGCGTCTGGGCCTGGGTGGAACTGAAGTATGCCGACGGGATGACCCTGGTGCTCGAAGGCCAGAAATGGGGCCCGCGCTACGACCGCAAGAAGGAACGCCAGGTGTCTTTGAACGACCTTGACGAGGCCAGCCGTAAGAAGGTCGAGGCCATGCCCGACCCCGAACCGCTCCGCTCGTTCGTCGAGGCGGTGAAGACCCGCAAAGAGGCCGGCGGGCACGTCGAGGCCGCGCACCGGGCCGTGACCATCGCCCACCTGTCGAACATCGCCATCCGCTTGCGGCGCAAGATCAAGTACGATCCCGTCAAGGAGGAGATCGTCGGCGACGACGTGGCCAACCGCCTGGTGTACCAGCCGATGCGCGAGCCGTGGCATTTGTAAGCACGAAGGACGAAAGTCAAATGACGAAGGAATGACGAATGCCGAATGACGAATGCCGAATGACGAAAGGTCTTTAACATGCCAAATCACGCAGAACTGAAGAACTTGGTGTCCCAACTTCCCGACCCCGACAAGAACGGGACTTACGCGAACCTCGACCAGGGCAAGATCGAGCAGATGGACAAGGCCGTGGCGCAACTCGCCGGCGGCGGGCGCGATGCCTTGGTGGGACTCATCGACATGCTCGTCGAGCCCGGCAAGGGCGACGACATCAAGGCCCATTTCGCCGTCCATCTCTGGGCGGTCCACGTGAGCCACAAAGGCAACGAGCAGGCCCGGGTCGAGTTTGCCCGGGGCCTGGCTGCGCAACTTGGCGGCAGCCGGCCCAAGACCGTGCAGGCGTACTTGATCCAGGAATTGCAGTTGGTCGGCGGCAAGGAAAGCGTCGAGGCCCTGGGCAAGGCCCTGCTCGACCCCGACCTCTGCGACGGCGCGGCGCGGGCGCTGGCGTCCATTCGCGAAGGCGCAGCCGAACAGTTGCTGACGGCCCTGCCCACGGTGCAAGGGCGTAACCGCGTGACCCTGGTCGAGAAGCTCGCGGTGCTGCGTGCGCCGCAGGCTGCCGAAGCGTTCAAGCGGGCCCTCGGCGACGCCGATTCCGACGTGCGCATTGCGGCGGCCTGGGGTATTGCCAGGATCGCCGATGCGTCCGCTGCGGAAGCGCTTTTGAAATGTGCCGACGCGCGTCAGGGCTGGGAGCGGATCAACCAGACCGACGCCTGCATGGCCCTGGCCGAAGGGCTCGCGGTCGCAGGAAAGAAGAGCGAGGCCGCGGCCATTTACACCCACTTGCAGAAGACCCGCACGGATGCGTCGGACCGCCACATCCGCGACGCGGCAGCACGCGCGCTGGCGGCCGGCGGGTGAAGCAGGTTCAGAATCCTCACGCAAAGACGCAAAGACGCAAAGGAGAAGAGGAAAGAAGGGGCAAGTGGCGGGAGATCCTGAGCAACGCATCGAGGGACTGTACTCCTCCTTTCTCCCTTCGCGCCTTTGCGTGAGGTTCTTTTGTCCCGTTTCTGCCAGCCCGGCAGTGGAGGACCGTCATGCGTATGCATGTGAAAGCACTGTATCTTCTCGCGGCCGTCGTTCCTCCTTGTTCCGCGGCCGACAAACTGCCGACGGCCCAGACCTATCGGCGTCTGGCCGACGACATCGAGAAGCATTGGACGAAAGAGGTCCTGCCGATCTGGTTCCCTCGCTGCATCGACCAGCAGCACGGCGGGTTCTCGCCGCATTTTCTCGAAGACTGGTCCAAGGGCACTCAGAGCCAGAAGACCATTGTCTTCCAGTCGCGCATGACGTGGGTCTGCGCCCAGGTGGCCATGCGCTACCCCGAACTCAAGGCCCAGCACCTGAAGTACACTCGCCACGGCCTGGACTTCCTCGAAGGAACCATGTGGGACAAGCAGGAAGGCGGTTTCTTCTGGGGGCTGGACGAATCAGGGAAGTTACCGGCCGACGACGCAGCGGAAAAACACCTGTATGGCATTGCCTTCGGCATCTACGCCGCTTCGGCCGCTTGCGAGGCGACCAAGGAAGACCGAGCGCTCGACCTGGCGAAGCGTGCTTTCGTATGGTTAGATCGTCATGCCCACGACCAAGCCAATGGCGGGTACTATGAGGCCCTGACGCGCGCCGGCCAGCCGGTCCTCTCGCCCCCGCGCGGCCGCACCATGGATGCCATCGGCACCGCCTACGGCCGCAAGTCGATGAACAGCCACATCCACCTGCTGGAAGCCCTCGCCGCGCTCCACCACGCCTGGCCAGACGGTCAGGTCGAAACACGCCTGCGCGAGGTGTTCTTGCTGGTGCGCGACCGGATCGCCGCGAAGCCGGGCTACCTCAACCTGTTCTTCACGCCCGACTGGCGCCCGGTTTCCGACCAGGACTCCTTTGGCCATGACGTGGAAACGGCCTACCTGCTGCTCGAAGCCGCGGCGGAACTGAAGCAGCCAGAGGATCCCAAGACGCTGGACGTGGCCCGCGCGCTTGTGGACCACGCGCTGACGTGGGGATGGGACGAAAAGCTCGGCGGCTTCTACGACCACGGCAGGCCCTCGACGGCCGCTTCCGGCCGGGAGAAGATCTGGTGGACGCAGGCCGAAGGGCTTAACGCCCTGCTCCTGATGCACGAGCGGTTTGGAAGCCAGTCGCCGCGCTACTTCCAGGCGTTCCTCAAGCAGTGGGACTTCATTGTGAAGTATCAGCTAGACCACCGCCACGGCGAGTGGTACGAAATCGTGGGCCCGGACGGCCGCGCCCGGCCGGGGCAGGCCAAGGCCACGGTCTGGAAAGCGGCCTATCACAACGGGCGCGCGCTGATGAACGTGGCGGAGATGTTGCGGCGATTGGCGAGGTGACGGGGGATTATTTCCTGTCTTCCCGTTCTCCAGGGATACGGCTATCCTGAATAGAAAACCAATTCACTGCCTGGCAAGTTGAAAACTTGCCCCACGTACACCAGGATTGCCGATGACCGATCTCTTGCGCCAGGAAATAGCGGCCACCGTCTCGACCCTTGTGGTCAAAGTGGGCACGAACGTGCTCACGCGCGACGACGGGCAGCTCGACCAGGAACGGATTGCCCAGCTTGCCGCCCAATTGCACCAGGTGCTGGAAAGCGGCCGCCGGGTGGTTTTGGTTAGCTCCGGCGCGGTAGGGGCGGGCATGGGCCGGCTCGGCATCACCCAACGCCCCACCGACGTCGCCCACCTCCAGGCCGTGGCCGCCATCGGCCAAAGCCTGCTGGTCGAGGCCTACGAGCGGACCCTTTCGCCCCACGGCCACCATGCTGCCCAAGTGCTGCTGACGGCCGAGGATGTCGAACACCGCACCCGATACCTCAACGCACGCAATACCCTCCTCACCCTCCTTGAGCTGGGGGCCATCCCCATCATCAATGAGAACGACACGGTGAGCATCGAGGAACTTCAGATCACATTTGGCGATAACGACCGGTTGGCGGCCATCGTCACCAACCTGATCCGCGCCCCGCTGCTGGTGCTGCTTTCCGACGTGGATGGCCTGTACGACGGCGATCCGCGGCAGTCGGGCTCTCGCGTGGTGCCCACGGTCGAGCGCCTCGATCAATCGGTGCATGACCTGGTGCGGGACCGCTCCGGCGGCCGTGGCAAGGGCGGCATGGCCAGCAAACTGGAAGCAGCGCGCCTCTGCACCACGGCGGGCGAGAACGTGATTATCGCCGGCGGACGCACCCCCAACGTGCTCTCTCGAATCCTGGCCGGCGAACCCGTCGGCACGTTGTTTCTGGCCCAGGGTCAGACCGTAACCGCGCGCAAGCGGTGGATCGGCTTTACGGTCAAGCCGCGCGGCCGCCTGTTCCTCGACGCCGGCGCGTGCAAAGCAATCCAGCGCGAGGGACGCAGCCTGTTGGCGGCCGGAATCATCGACTTGGAGGGCAAGTTCCACAAGGGCGACGTGGTGGCCCTTCGCGGTCCCGACGGGACTGAGTTCGCGCGTGGCCTGACCAACTACGGCTGTGAGGATCTCGAACAAATCAAGGGCCTGCGCACCAACCAGATCGCCAAGAAGCTGGGCCATTGTCCCTACCAAGAGGTGGTTCATCGGGACAACATGGTGGTGACGTGCATGCCGGAGTGAAGGTGGCAGGCGACCCTTTCCTGGCGATTCCTCCGATCCATTCACTCTTTCGATTGATATCGATTCTACCATCTTGGGTGGTGTCTTATCGCGTTTTCATCCCCCCTTCTGCGGTCTGCCGTGCCCGGAAATTCTTGCCGAACCCACCCCGCTGCTCCCCTTGACACCCGACCGACTGACCGATATGCTTACTAGATTACCTAGCTCACTAAGTCTAGCCCTAGCAAGATTTTCGAGCGTCTCGGCGGAATTGTTCGGCCGAGAGGATGGAAGTGTATTGCCTGAAACTGCCTGAAAAACGTCGCACAAAACGTACCGAATGGATCCCAGCGAACTGCTACGGATTGTAGATACGATCCACCGCGATAAGAACATCGACAAGGAGATCGTCTTCGAGGGCATCGAGGCGGCCATTGTTTCGGCCGCCAAGAGGCATTTCGGAGAAGAAGAAGATATCGTGGTGGCGATCGATCGCAAGAGCGGTTCCATTTCCGGGACGCACAACGGGGTGCCGTTGACGCCGGAGGAAATGGCCCAGCGCATCGGTGCGCAAACCGCCAAGCAGGTCATGATCCAGAAGATCCGCGAGGCCGAGCGCGACCACCTCTTCGCCGAGTACGAGGAGCAGCGGGGCCAGTTGGTCACCGGCCAGATCCAGCGGTATGAAGGGGCCGCTGCCACGGTTTCGCTGGGCAACGTGGAGGCCATCCTGCCCAAGAGCGAGCAGATCCCCGGCGAGACGCACCACGTCAACGAGCGCGTGCGCTGCACGGTGTTCGAGGTGAAGAAGCAAGGCAGCCGCGTGAAGGTGATCCTCAGCCGCACCAAGCCACACCTCGTTCAGCGGCTTTTCGAGCAGGAAATCCCGGAGATCGCCGAAGGGGTGATCGAGATCCGGTCGATTGCCCGCGAGCCTGGCTACCGCACGAAGGTGGCCGTCAGCAGCACCGATCAGCGCGTGGACTGCGTGGGGGCGTGCGTGGGCGTTCGCGGCAACCGCATCAAGAATATCGTGGACGAATTGGGCGGCACCGAGCGGATCGACATCGTGCGCTGGAGCGACGACATGCAGGTGCTGGTCCCCAACGCCCTGCAGCCGGCCGAGGTCGAGGAAGTGATCCTCTGCCAGATGCTGGGCCGGGCGATCGTCCTGGTGCGCGAGGACCAGCTTTCGCTGGCCATCGGGCGCCGCGGGCAGAACGTGCGCCTGGGCAGCAAACTCTGCGGCTGGGACATCGAGATCATGACCCGCGAGGAACTCGACGAGAACATCGAGAAGGCCGTCGAAGGGTTCGCCTCGATCGAGGGCGTGGAGCCGGAACTGGCGGAAAAACTGGTGGGCGAGGGCTTTTTGTCCTATGATGACCTGTCGGTGATTGAGCCCGACGCCCTGATGGAAATGGGCGGGCTCTCGGCCGACCAGGCCGCCACCATCGTGGCCCAGGCCGAAGAGAAGGCGGCGGTGGCCGAGCAAGAGGCCGCCGAGCAGCGGCGTCGGCAAAGAGAAGAGCAGGATCGATTGGAGGCCGAGGGCGAGGCCGCCGAAAACGCCGCCCCGGAGGAAGGCACGGGGGCCGAAGAAGCCGTCGCTGGTGCCGAAGAGACTGATAGCGAACAGGCCGTTTCCCCGGACAGCAATGGCGAGGCGGGCGATCACTCGCCCATGGCCGGGGTCCAAGACGGCCCGGAGGTGAAACCTTGACCGCGCCGCGCCCGTCGCGCGCGTCGCGGCGGGTGGGACGCACCGTAGGAGAGGCCGGTTTTGGCAATCCGCATCTACGCGTTAGCGAAAGAACTGAAGATCGACAACAAGAAGTTGGTCGATATCTGCGCGAAGGCAGGTATCACGGGGAAGGGATCTGCGCTGGCCAGCCTGTCGGACGAAGAGGTTGCTCGACTGAAAGCCCATCTTAGCGGAGGCAAGGGCGCCAAAGAAGGGGCCAGGGCCGGCGGGGGCACGGCCACGGCCACCATGCCTCGCACGATTCGCCGCGAAGACTATATCGCCCCGGCGGGCAACGTGCCCAGCAGCAAAGTTCCGGTGCTGCCTCCGCGGCCCAAGGCCAAACCCGTGACGCCTGCCGCCCCTGCGCCGCCGGTGGCCCGGGCCCCCATTGCTCCGTCGCCTCTCGCTCCCGCAGCTCCCCCGCTCGTAGAGGAGCCTGCGATCCCGCTGATCACCGAGCCGGTCGTGGCCCCGCCCGAGGCCGAGCCCGTGTTCGTGGCCGAGCCCGTGGTGGTCGAGGATGAAGAGGCCGTGATTGTGTTGCCGGCCGAGCCCGTGGCCGCAGAGAGCACGCTTCCCTTGACGCCCGAAGTGGCGGAGCCCGTGGCCGAGGAGCCGAAAGCCGAGCCCGTGGAGCCGGTCCCAGCGCCTGCGGTCGAGCCTGTTGTTGCCGAGGCCCCGCCAGCAGAGCCCATGGCGGCCAAGGAGCCGGCCGTGGCGCCGGAGGAGCCGCCGCGCGCGGCTGAGCCACCCATGCCTTCGACCGTAGCCCCGGTGCGTGCCGCGCCGCCTGCCGCTGCGCCGGTCACACCGATGGCGCCCAAGGCGATGCTGCCCAGCCGGCCGTCTTCCAAGACGCCGACCGACAAATCGGCGGGCAAGAAACCGCTGGGCGGGCGAGTGGCCGCGCGAAAATCGGGCGAGAGGCCGGCGCCCATGATCCACCTGGCGCCGATGCCCACCGCGCAAAAGCCCCCCGCCAGACCCAAGTCCAAAGAGCCGGCCCCGCAGAAGCCGGACATCAAGCTGCCGCTGGACGCGATCCGCGCCAGCAAACAGGGCATGGCCCCGCTTTCCGAGCAACTCCGCAAGCACGAGGAGAAGCGCAAGGAGCGCGAGGCGGCCAAGAAGACCTCGCCCCGCAAACCGGCCTCGCCCGAAGGAGAAGAAACGCCCGTGGCGGCCCCGGAAGCGCCGGGCCTCGGGCGTGACCGCCGTCGGATCGGCCGCGCCGCGGCCGTGGAAGGCGAGGAGGAAGGCGCAAAGCCGGCCGGACTGGGCGGGCGCGAGCAGCGTCAACTCAAACGCAAGCGAACGGCCCCGGCCAAGCGTCGCGAAGGCGAAGAAGAGGAAGGGGCCACGACCACCACCGTCCGGCGGCGCACCCACATCCAGCGCACCGGCGCCAACACGGCCGCCCCGCGCAAAGGCAAGGTCATGGTGGAACTGCCCACCACGGTGCGCGCTTTCTCCGAGGCCATCGGCGTTCCCAAGGGCGTGATCCTCGGGAAGCTTTTGGCACTGGGCGTGGTCAGCAACATTGCCGCCGGCCTCGAAGCGGAGATGGCCGAACTGCTGGCCGCGGAACTGGGCGCAGACGTCGATTTCCGCCGCGAGGTGGCCCTGGAGGACAAGGTCTTGGAATCGCTCGAGCAGCCCGACGACCCGGCCGCGCTTTGCCCCCGGCCGCCGATCGTCACGTTCCTGGGGCACGTGGACCACGGCAAGACCTCGCTGCTGGACCGTATTATCGGCATCGACGTGGCGGCCCACGAAAAGGGCGGCATCACCCAGCACATCCGCGCCTACCGCGTCCAGAAGGACGGCCGCGCCGTGACCTTCGTCGACACGCCCGGCCATGAAGCCTTCACGGAGATGCGGGCGCGCGGGGCCAACGTCACCGACATCGCCGTGCTGGTGGTGGCCGCCGACGACGGCGTGATGCCCCAGACCGAGGAGGCCATCAGCCACGCGCGTGCCGCCGGCGTGCCGATCGTCGTGGCCCTGAACAAGATCGACCTGCCGGGCGTGAACGTCGACCGCGTGTACCAGCAGTTGGCCACCAACGAATTGCTCCCGGCCGAGTGGGGCGGCGAAACCGAACTGGTCAGGACCAGCGCTACCAAAGGCACCGGCATCGACGACCTGCTGGAGACGCTCCTCACCGTGGCCGAACTGCACGAGTATCGCGCCAATCCCGACAGGCCGGGCACGGGCACCTGCCTGGAATCGGAGATGCACGAGGACCGCGGCGTGGTGGCCAAGATGCTGGTGCAGAACGGCACGCTCCGCGTGGGCGACGTCGTATGCTGCGGCTCGGCCTACGGCCGCATCAAGGCCATGTACGACACGCTCGACCCGCACAAGAAGTACCAGGAGGCCGGGCCTTCGACGCCGGTCAACGTCACGGGCCTGAACGTGGCCCCCGGGGCCGGCGACCGCTTCTACGTGCTCCCGGACATCTCCGAGGCGCGCCAACTCGCCGAAAGCCGCGCCGAGCACGCGCGTGAAGTGCAACTCAGCGGCGGGCGCGAGCACGTGACCCTGGAGAACCTCTTCGAGCGATTGGGACGCGACGAGGAGGTGCAGACGCTCAACATCATCCTCCGCGCCGACGTGCGCGGCTCGATCGAGGCCATCCGCAAGGAACTGGGCAAGCTCCAGCACCCCGAGGTGCAGATCAAGATCTTGCAGGCCACCGTGGGCGGAGTGACTGAGGCCGACGTCCACCTGGCCGACGCCTCCGACGCAGTGATCATCGCTTTCAACGTCGTGGCCGACGAAAAGGCCCGCATCCTGGCCGAGGCGCGCGGCGTGCAGGTCCGCCGTTACGACATCATTTACCAGGTCACGGGCGACCTCAAGGCGGCCCTGGAGGGCATGTTGCGCCCGGAGAAACTGGAACGGGAACTCGGCCGGGCCCTGGTGCAGCAGGTGTTCCACATCAGCCGCGTGGGCGTGGTGGCCGGTTGCCGCGTGCTCACCGGCACGATCCAGCGCGACGGCCGCGTGCGAGTGATCCGCGAAAGCCGCATTGTCGGCGACTACGCCATCGAGACCCTGCGCCGCGAGAAGGACGACGCGCGCGAGGTCCGCGAGGGCATGGAATGCGGCATCAAGCTTGCCGGCTTCAACGACGTCAAGGAGGGCGACGTGCTGGAGGTGTACAAGATCGAAGAAGTGAAACGCACGTTGGAAGACGGCCGTGGCGGCTAGGAACCAAGTGGGGCAAGTTTCCAACTTGCCAAACCAACGTGGGGCGAGTTTCCAACTCGCCACGGGAGAATGGCAAGTTGAGAACTTGCCCCACACATCCGGAACCGACCGATGACCGCGCGACGCGCCCAGAAAGCAGCCGAAGCTATCCGTGAGGTGGTGAGCATGGCGATCCTCACCGAGCTTCAGGACCCGCGGATCCGCGACGTGACCGTGACCTACGTCGAGGTCTCGCCCGACCTGCGCTATGCCAAGGTCCACGTGTCGGTGATGGGCGACGAAACGCGGCAGAAGCTCAGCCTGCGGGGCTTGCAGCACGCCGCCGGGTTCTTGCAGTCAAGAATCGCCGCGCGCGTCGACACGCGCTACACGCCCCGCCTGAGCTTCCTGCTCGACCAGGGCGTGAAACGCTCGATCGCCGTGGCCGAAATCCTCCGCGAGGTGCTGCCGCATGAAGAGCCCCAGGGCGAGGCCGAAGCGGAACCGCCCGACCAGGAGTAGGTCCCGCCTGCCGGGCGGGACCGTAAGCCCGTAGGATAAGCGTCCCCGCTTGTCCGCCACCACGACGGGCAAGCGAGACGCTCACCCTACGAGGTCTCGCCTGCCGGGCGGGACCACGCGACACCCGCAGATACTAACCCCGACCTTCCACGCATGACTTCTGTCACTCGCACTGCTCAGTTCTCGAAAGTCCACAAAGTCCTCAAGAAGTACTACAGGCCGTGGGCCCCGCCCGAGGAGCGGCCGGTGCTGGAGCACCTGCTCTTCGCGTGCTGCCTGGAAGACGCCCGGTACGAAGCGGCGGAAGAGGCCTTTGCGGCCCTGCAGCATACGTTCTTCGACTGGAACGAGGTCCGCGTGACTTCGCTCACCGAGCTTTCGGAGGTAATGGCGGCCTTGCCCGATCCGCGCGCGGCGGCCAACCGCGTAAAACGCGTGCTGCACGGCGTCTTCGAGCAGACCTACTCTTTCGACCTGGAGGACCGGCGAAAGAAGAACCTCGGGCCTACCGAGAAATGGCTGGCGGAACTGGACGGCACTACGAAATTCACCGTGGCCTACGTGGTGCAGTCGGCCCTGGGCGGGCATTCGATCCCCGTCGATGGCGGCACCGTCGGCGTGTTGCGCGTGCTGGACCTGGTGACCGACAAGGACGCGGCGGAGGGCGTGGTGCCGGGGCTGGAGCGGGCCGTGGCCAAGAACAAGGGGGCCGAGTTCGGCTCGTTGCTCCACCAGCTTGGGGCCGATTTCTCGGCCAATCCCTACTCGCCCCAACTCCGCGAGGTCCTCCTGCAGATCGATCCCGAGTGCCCGCCGCGGTTCCCGAAGCGCCGCGCCCCGCGCGTCGCGGAGGCCGAGAGCAATAATGGGCCGGCGCCGGCCGAAACGCAACAGGAAACCGCAAGTCCCACCGCCGCCGAACGGCCCCGGGCGCACAGGAAGAAGTCCCTGGCGGCGGAAGGCGGGGAAGCCGCCGCCAGCGCCGCGGAAGACACTGCCGCGCCGAGCGAGCCTCCACCGGCGAGCGAGGGCAAGAAGCGGCCGGGCAGGAAGCCGCGCACGTCCGCGCCTCCCGCGGCCCCTGCCGAAGCGGAGCCGGCCGATGCGCCCCCCGCCGAACCACCGGAGCCGCCGGCCGAGGACGCCGCCGTGAAGCCTGTCGAAGGGCTGGGAAAACGTAAACCGCGCTAACCATGCGATTTCATTTGCTACGAGTTGCCGTTGGGTTGTTGTCGCTGTTGGTGCTTCTGTCGGGCGCGCGCGGCGGCCCGCCGGCCCTGGAAACCGACGAACGTCCCCAGCCGCTGGCGGTCAAACAGCCCCGGAGCGAGGAAGAGGCCGATCGCATCGAGGCCCTGGCCCTGTTCGCTGCGGGCGACACCTGCCAGCAGCGACAAGAGTACTCGAAGGCCCTGCGTCTCTATGTGCGCGCCTTGCGGTGCGACCCTTCGGCCAAGGCCGTGGCCCTGGTCGCCATCCCGCTGGCCATCCACGAGCAGCGCTACGCGGCAGCCGCTTTCGCGGCCAAGGCCGTGGGCGTCGAGGGGATCGAGTTGTCGAACCTCCATCGGCTGGGCGTGTACTACACCCAGCTCGGCGAGTTCGCTCGCGCGGCCGAACTCTATGAAAAGGCCCTCGACGGCCTCCACGGCAAGCAAGAAGGGGCATCCGAGGTCCTGCTCCGCCTGGAGCTGGGCCGCATGTGCCACTTGCTGGGACAACACAAGAAAGCCGCCGACCAGTTCGCGCGGGTCATCGAGGCCCTCGATCATCCCGACAAGTTCGGATTGGACGCTCGACTGCAGGAAGTCTTGCTGGGCGAGGCCGCGTCCACCTGGCAGTTGTTCGGCGACTGCCTGCTGCTTGCCGATCGGGCCGAGGAATCGCGATCGGCCTTCCAGAAAGCCAACGCCGCGGCACAAAAGGCCCTACGCGCGAAGACTGTCGGGCTGCTTCCGGCCCTTGGCCCCGAGGAAATTGCCGACGTGCTGGCCGACGAGTTGTCGGAAGAAGAGGACAACGACGCGGTGCTGCGGTTGAACCTCGCGCGCGTCGCTGCGCGCGCCGGCAAGCCCGGGCAGGCCCTGGCCGATCTCCAGCCTTACCTCGACCGGCGTCTAGACAGTGAAGGCGACGAGCCCTACGTTCTGTTGGCCGACGTGCTGAAGAAGCTGGGCAAAGAGAAGGAGTTGATTGAACGGCTGCAGAAACTTCGCGCCGCGGACCCGGACAACGTCCCGCTGGGCTACTTCCTCGCGGGCCAATATGAAAAGGCGGGCCAGGCCGACAAGGCAGAAACACTGTTTTCCGCGCTCTTGAAGCAGGCCCCGGCCGCCCCTGCCTACCGCGGTCTGGTCCAGGGCTATCGCAAGAGTCAACGGACCGACGCGCTGCTGGAGGTCCTGGGGGAACTGGCAGACAAGACCGGCCTGCTGGACGCCGCCGGCATCGAGGCGCGCAAGCTGGCCGACGACGGCGAACTGGTGCGCCGCCTGGCCGACACCGTGCGGCAAAGGCTTAAGGCGGACGCGGCCAAAGCGCCCTTCGGCCAGCGATTGGCCGTGGCCTTGCTCGCACTGGACGGCAAACAGTACGACCTGGCCTCCGAGTTTTTCGACGCGGCCATGGCCGCCGACGCCAAGCGCGCCAACGAGGTCCTCCTCACCTGGGGCGTGGGCCTGATGTTGGACGACCGCGCGGCGGACGCGGTCAAAGTCTTTCAGCGGGGGACCGACCTGGCCGCCAAGGACAAACGCTCGCTGGCGGAGAAGTTGTTGTCCTACGTTCCCGGCGTTCCCAAGGCCGAGGACCGCGCGGCCGGCGGGGCCGTTTTCCAGTTCTACCTGGCCGGCGCGTTGGCCATGGCCGACCGCACCGACGAGGCCCTGGCCGCCGCTCGCCGCGCGGCCCAACTGAACAAGGACTCCGCGCGTTTCGCCGCTAGGGAAGCCTGGGTCCTGTACCGTGCCAAGCGTTACGAAGACGCGATCAAGGTCTATACGGCCCTGATCGCGCGCTTCGATCGGCAGCGCCAACTGGAAACGCGCGAGGCGCTGCGCGACGCCCGGCTCGCGCTGTCGAACTTGTGCGTCCTCCTGAAACGCATGCCCGAGGCCGAGGAATGGCTGGAGCAAGTGCTGGACGAATTCCCCGAGGACATCGGGGCCTCCAACGATCTGGGCTACCTTTGGGCCGACCAGAACAAGCGTTTGCGGCGTTCGCTGGCCATGAT
>Ga0233425_10008698_pt1 | contig 13302 bp, 8 predicted proteins | sample Watercolumn_Towu_2_FD_181712 | JGI IMG/M metagenome (GOLD analysis project Ga0233425, IMG submission 181712) | Freshwater microbial communities from Lake Towuti, South Sulawesi, Indonesia - Watercolumn_Towuti2014_140_MG | ecosystem: Environmental > Aquatic > Freshwater > Lake | place: Indonesia...
GGGGCACGCCACTCGGCCTCCATGTGCCTGCGGGGTACGCCGTGGTGCAGGAATTCCAGATCGAGGCTGGCTACCACCTCGGCGCCGTGGCGCACTTCCAGGCGCCCCGAGTCGGTGAACGCCCCGATGTCCGTGAGCTCCACCTCGAAGCGACGGGCCAGCGCGAGGCAGCGCTCGGTGTCCGCCGGATCCACGACCAGCAGCATGCGTTCCTGGGCTTCGGAGACGAAGATCTCCCAGGGCATCAGCCCCGGGTACTTGAGCGGCACGTCCGCGAGCTGGACCAGCGCACCGCCCGAGAGGGTGGCCAGCTCGCCCACCGCCGAGGAGAGGCCGCCCGCGCCGCAGTCGGTGGAGCAGCGCACCAGCCCCTCGGCGCAGGCGCGCCACATGAAGTCCGTGGCCAGTTTTTGTGTGATGGGGCTGCCGATCTGGACCGCGGTGCGGGGGGATTTCTCGTCCACCTCGGCCGAGGAGAAGGTGGCTCCGTGGATGCCGTCCTTGCCCACCCGGCCGCCGGCCATCAGGATGCGGTCGCCGGGCAGGATGCGCTTCTCCCAGGAAGGCCGCCCAGCCCACCGCGTCGGCATGATCCCCCCGGTGCCGCAGTACACCAGCGGCTTGCCGGCGTAGCGCGGGTCGAACACCACCGCGCCCGCGACCGTGGGGATGCCCGACTTGTTGCCACCGTCCTCGATGCCATGGCGCACGCCCTCGAGCACCCGCGCGGGGTGGAGCTGGCCCGGCAACAGGGCTTCGGCGTGGTCGGGCAGGCCGAAGCAGAGCACGTCGGTGTTGAACAGCAGGCGCGCCCCGCCGACCCCGGTGCCGAGCGGATCCCGGTTGTTGCCGAGGATCCCGGTGATGGCGCCGCCATAGGGGTCGAGCGCCGACGGGGTGTTGTGGGTCTCCACCTTCCAGACGAACACCCGCTCCCCATCGATCCGCACCACCCCGGCGTTGTCGTCGAAGACCTTGATCAGCCAGTCCTGGCCCCAGGATCCGAGGCGCTCCCGCACCCCCTCGGTGGAGGCGCGGATGCAGGTCTTGAAGAGAGAGTCGATCTTGCGCTCCTCGCCCGAGTCGAGATCGCGGAAGGTGATGAGCGCGTTGAACTCCTTGTGCTTGCAGTGCTCGGACCAGGTCTGGGCCAGCACCTCCAGCTCGCAGTCCGTGGGCGCGGCGGGCAGGCCGCGGGCGGCGCGGTCATCGCGCACGGCTGGATCGCTGAAGTGGGCTTGAATGGCCTGCATCTCGGCAAGGTCGAGGGAGAGCACCCGCGCCTGGGAGAGCGCCAGAAGGGCGTCGTCCGACAGCTCGAGCGAGAGGACCTCGGTGCGCGGAGCGGCCGCCAGCCCCACGACCGGAAGGACGTACGGCAGGGTGCCGAAGGGGCCGAACCGGAACTGCTCCACCAAGGGGTTGCCGAGCACCTCCGCGGCCAGGCGGGCCAGCGCCGCGTCGGGCAGGGCATGCTCGAAGAGGTAGAGGGTTTGCGAGTAGATCCGCTGCGTGGCGGTGTCGACCGGCTCGCCCAGCCAGTCCGCCAGCGTGCGCTGGGCGGTGATCCCCACGTCATCGGTCACGCCGGGGTGGCGGGCCACCAGCACGAAGGAGCGCCAGGCCGGATCCGCCCACCCCGGGCCCACTTCGGCCCGCTCCAGCACCGGGTCGCACAGCGCCTCGGCCGCGAAGGCCGCTGTCTGCCCGGGGGAGAGCGGCAGATCGATCACGAAGATGCGCACGGTCTTGACCCGCCCGAGCTCGAGCCCCAGCCAGGCGCGGGCGGCCTCGGCCACGCGGCGCCCGGCCACGTCGGGCAGGTCGGCGTGCAGGTGGAGGTGGACCACGCTCGGCGTGGGCGGATGCATGACGGCTCCGGGTCAGCGGTGCAGGAGGCGGCCGGGCTGGCAGCCCCGAGTGTCGAGGACGATGGTGGGCTCCGCCGTGACGGCCCCGGCGATGCGGGCCTGGTAGCCCTGGGCCGCGGCGATTGCGCAGGCCTCTGGCGCGGCCTCCGCAGGGAGGGTGAAGAGCATCCCGTTGCCCATGTTCCAGAGTTGGTAGGCCTGGGCCTCGGGTACCCCGCCCAGCGCCTGCAGGGCCAGCACGAAGGGCTGTGGCGGGAACACGTCGTCGAGGGCGGCCCCCAGGCCCCGCAGGGCCAGCACCCGCGCGAAGTTGTCCGCGATCCCCCCGCCCGTGATGTGGGCCACGCCGGTCAGCGGGACCCCGCGGCGGCGCAGCTCGGTGATCAGGGGACAGTAGATGAGGGAGGGGGTGAGCAGGGCTTCGCCCCAGGAGCGACCGTCGCCGGAGGGGACCCCATGCCAGTCGGGGCCGTGGGCCTGCGCGAGCAGACGCCGTGCCAGCGAGTAGCCGTTGGAGCGCAGCCCACGGGAGCGCAGCGCCACCACCGCCTGCCCCGGCGCCACGGCTGAGCCGTCCAGCGGCTCCTGATCGGCCGGGAGCACGCCGATGGCGGTGGCGCACCAGTTGAAGTGCATCCCGGACCCCCAGCCGCCGATGCGCTCCCCGAGCTCGGCGATCTCCCCCCCGACCACCGCGATCCCGGCCACCTCCGCGGCGGCGTGCAGCCCGCGCATCAGCGCGTCCACCACGCGCTCGTCGAGGCGATCCACGTCCAGGATGTTGGAGAGGTTCACCGGCTCGACCCCGGCGGCGGCCAGGTCGTCGCAGGTCATCGCCACGAGATCGTACCCGAGCGTGTCGTAGACCCCGAGGCGCTCGGCGACCTCGACCTTGGTGCCGACGCCGTCGGAGGTCATGGCCAGGCGCAGGCCGCCGAAGTCCATCAGGTTGGAGAAGCCGCCTTCGGCCTTGAAGATGGGAAAGCCCATCCGCCCGGCGCGATTGCCGAAGCTCTTCTTCGCCCAGCCGAACGCCGTGCGGGAGCAGGTGTCGCCGAGCTTGGTGTCCAGGCCGCTCTGGGCCGTCTCGTCGGACGCTACCATGGGACCTCCAGGAGCAGGGTCTGGTCTCGGTCGGGGCCGGTGGAGAGCAGGCAGAGTGGAACGCCCACGCCTTCGCAGACGAAGTCCACGTAGGTCCGGGCGGCGCGGGGCAGGGAACCCAGGGAGGGTGCGCCGGCGATGTCCTCGGCCCAACCGGGGAGGGAGGTGTAGATAGGCGCTCCCTGGGCATCCCGGTCCACCGCGACCCGCAGCTCGGCCAGCCCGCTCAGGCAGTCGAGCTTGGTGAGTGCCAACCCTGTGTAGCCGCTGGCGCGGGTCGCCTCGCGCAGCAGGGGCAGATCGAGCCAGCCGCAGCGCCGCGGGCGCCCGGTGGTGGCCCCGTACTCGTGACCGCGGGCGCGCAGATCCTCGCCCAGCGGACCTTCGATCTCGGTGGGGAAGGGGCCGTGCCCGACCCGGGTGGTGTAGGCCTTGACCACGGCGATGCGGCGGTCGAAGGCCGTGAAGACCCCTGTGCCGGTCAAGGCACCCCCGAGCGCGGTGCTGGAGGAGGTCACGAAGGGGTAGGTGCCGAGGTCGAGATCGAGAAGGGCGCCCTGGGCGCCCTCATACAGTACGTTCTGGCCCTGCCGCAGGGCCGCCTCGAGCTCCGGCCGGACATCCCGCACGAAGGGGGCCAGGCGGGCGCAGGCGACCGCGAACCCCTCGATCCAGGAGGTGTCGAGGGAACCTCTTCCAAGGCGGTCCCGGTGCTGGTCGAGGGCGTCCATGCTGGCCGCTTTCAGGCGCCCATCGAGGATCGCGGCGGCACGCACCCCGATGCGCAGCGCCTTGTCGGCGTAGGTGGGGCCGATTCCGCGCCCCGTGGTGCCGACCTGACCACCGGCGAGGGCGTCGAGCCAGCGGTGTACGGGCAGGACGAGGTGCGCCAGGCTGGAGAGGCCGAGCCGCTCGGGCCCGATCTCGACCCCGTCCGCCCGCAAGGCCTCGATCTCCTCGACCAGCAGGAGGGGATCGACCACACAGCCGTTGCCGATCAGGTTCAGGCAGCCAGGCGTGAGGATCCCCGAGGGGAGCTGGTGCAGCACGACCTTCTTCGGGCCGTGCCAGATGGTGTGTCCAGCGTTGGCCCCACCCTGGAAGCGCACCACGACCGCGGCCCCGCCGGCGAAGCGGTCGACGACCTTTCCCTTGCCTTCATCGCCCCACTGGGCGCCCAGTACGACGCACGTGGCCATGGTAGCTCCCCTGTCGGTTCAGGTGCCGGAGGTGGTGGCGCCTGGATCGCCCTGCGGCATCAGGATGTCGTGGACCCCGCCCTCGCGGATGGAGAGCGGGGAGACCAGCTCGAGCTCGGCGACCCGGTGTAGCTCCTCGACGCTGGCCGCGCCGCAGGAGGAGAGGGAGGCGCGCACCTTGGCCAGGAAGGTGTCGAGGTTGTCGTCGAGCCGCCCGGCGTAGTCCACGAAGCCCTCGACCCCCTCGACGAACTTGCCCTGGTGGTAGCGGGCGCTGCGCCAGTCCTGGGCGCGGGCCGAGCCCTCACCCCAGTAGGGCTTCATCACCCGGCCGTGAACCATGGTTTTCTCGGAGGGCGACTCCTCCATGCGGGCGAACCAGCGCCCGAGCATCACGCAGTCGGCCCCCAGCGCCAGGGCGATGACCGCGTCTTTCGAGGTGACGACGCCGCCATCGGCGATGACCGGGAGGTAGCGGCCGGTCTCGAGGTGGTGGCGGTCGCGCTCGGCCACCACGTCCTGGATGGCGGTGGCAAGCCCGCGGCCGGTGCCCTTCTGCTCCTGGGTGATGCAGATGGAGCCCCCGCCCATGCCGACCTTGACCGCGTTGGCGCCGCTCTCCGCCAGGTAGCGGAAGCCCGCGCCGGTGATGACGTTGCCGCCGATGATCGGCAGGGAAGGGTAGCGATCGGCGATCCAGCGCAGGGCCTCGGCCGAATAGACCGAGAAGCCGTCGGAGGCGTCGATGGCCAGGGCGTCGACCTCGGCCTCGGCCAGGGCCGGGACACGCTCGGCGTAGTCGTGGGTGTTGACCGCGGCCACGGCGAGCAGGCGCCTCTTGGCGTCCACCACCTGCAAGGGGTGCTCGCGCTGGTCGCGGACATCTTTCTTGAAGACGAGGTACTGGAGCCGGTCCTCGGCATCGACGATGGGCAGGCCGGAGTGGTGGGTGTCGAGCAAGAGCGCGTTGGCTTGGGCGAGATCCGTGACCCCGACCCCCACATCCAGCGCGGCGCGCGGCACCATGCGCTCGGCCACCCGCAGCTCGCCGTGCCGCTCCACCGCGTAGTCGTTGCGGGTGATGAGCCCGAGCAGGCGGCCACCCGAATCCACCACCGGGAAGGTGGAGAAGCCGGTGGCGAGCGAGAGGTGGTGCAGCTCCGCGACGGTGGCGTCGGGGCCGATGGTGCGAGGCTGGACGAAGCCGGCCTTGAAGTGCTTGACCTGGGCGACCATGCGGGCCTGGTCGGGGACCGGCTGCGAGCAGTACAGGAAGGCTGCGCCACCCTCCCGCGCCAGGGCCACACCCATGCGCGGGCCGGAGACCGCCTGCATGGCGGCCGAGACCAGGGGGATGTTGAGCCAGAGGTGCTCACCGGTCCCCGGACGCTCCGCGAGGCGGGTGCGGAGCTGGACGCGGTCCATCGCGTGGTCACGGGTGGTGAGCCCGGGCAGCAGCCGGAACTCCGCGAGGGTCCGCGAAGGCTCCAGGGAAACGCGCTTTGCCATGGGGGCGCTCCTGGGTTCCGGGGGGCGCCCCCTCTATCGCCGCCTGCCCCAGCGGTGCCACGGAGAGTGGACCAGAATCTGTCCGGCCCATGCGCGTGACGGATGGCGGGGGCCCCGTTAGAGCGGGAGGGTTGCGCGCAGGTTTCTACGAACCCGCCCAGCGCGGTGTGGGCTTCGCGGCGAAGCGAACGGGGGAAGCGGAAAGTCCGCGGATGTCACGCGGCGCTCCGCGGCTCGATCTGGTTGGCACCCGCGTCGTCGGTACCAGCCGCCGCGCCCCGCGATCGATGGGCCGGTCAGGCACCGGGCAGAAAGGACAGATCCTTACAGGGGCAGCCCGACCGCCCAGGCCATCAGCGCCGCGCCGGCGGCCGCCGCCAGGGGGACCACCAGGTTGTCGTCCAGCCGCTTGGCGACCGCCTCGGCCAACCCGCCGAGCCCCGCCCCGCCCAGCGCCAGGCCCACGGCGGCGCCGTAGGGGACGCCGGGGAAGAAGACCACCAGCAGGCCGAGGGAGATGGCCATTCCCACCCCCAGGAAGGCCAGGCTGCCCTCCAGCGAGCGGCCGTGCAGGAGCTTCAAGCGACCCCAGCGCCGGCCCACGAGGGCAGCGGCCGGGTCGGCGAAGCCCATGACCGCGAGGGCGACGGTGGCCAGCACCGGCGAGCCGAGGAGGGCCAGCAGGAACAACGAGGTGGAGAACCAGGTGGCCGAGTTCACCCGGTAGCGCTCGTGGGGGTGGGCCGCCTTGCCGAAGACCCACCAGGTGAAACGGTCCATCCAGCCGAGGTAACGGCGGCTCGTCTCCATGGTCCAGGCGGCCGCGGCGACCCCGCCCGCGGTGAGCAGGACCGCGTGGGGATGGGCGGCGAACACGAGCTGCACGAATGCGATGGAGGCCGTGGCCCCCGATGCATGCAGGAGGTTGCGCGCGTAGTTGGTGGGCCGCAGGTGGGGCAGGTGGATGGCGTAGCAGCGCAGGGAGTGCGACAGGCCCTCGTAGGCCCCCTGCAACCGGGCTCGGAACGCCATCCACTCGGCCTGCAGCTCCTCCGCGCCCATCCCGGGCCGAGCGTGCGCGTGCTGCTCCAGCACCTCCGCCACGCGGCTCCAGGCCAGGCGCAGGGCCTCGACGCGGGCGTCGGCCTGGGCGCGATGCAGCAGATCCTGGGCCGATGGGAGCTCCAGCAGCGCGTCGATGCGCTGGGAGATTTCCTCGAGGCGCGCGCGGTAGGCCCGCGCCAGGTCTTCCGACCAGCGGGAGGGATCGATCTCGCGCAGCAGCTCCAGCAGCTCCAGCGCGAGGTCGTGGCTGTCGAGGGCGAGGGCGCAGGCGGTCATGCCCGGCTCCTATCCGACTGGGGGGTCAGCTGGGACCGAATCGGTACGAGTGACGGAAAACAGGGATGCAGCATCTGTGCGAACCGACCACCTGTGTGTGGAGAGATCGCGCGGTTTCTGGTGGCCGCGGTGGAGTACATGTGTCGCGTCGATCGCGAGGTCAGTTGCGCCTCCACCAGATCAGCACGGCACCCGGCGATCCCGGCCAGTGGGATAGTCATCCCTCGCATACCCCACCGCACCCCGGAATCGCCATGTCCCGCCACTTCGAGAAGGACCTGTTCTTCGACCAGCCGTTGGACGTTCTGCTGGCGCTCTTCACCGACCCGCGCTTCCTCGAGGCCGAGGCGGTGATGCAGGGGCAATTGCGCTGCACCTGTGTCGTTGTCGAGCGGACCACCACCCGCCTGGTCCTGCGGTTGGACCAGGTCGGGCCCAACCGCATCCCGGGCGGACGGCCGAAGGAGGTGGAGAGCGCCCTGCACTACACCTGGGATCTCTCTGCCCACTCCTGCCGCTGGCATCGCGACTCCCCCCACGAGAAGGGGGTCGGCGTCGCCGGAGCCCACAGCCTGTTCCCAACGCCTGCCGGAGGCACCCGATACCACATGGCCTGGGACCTGGAGATCCAGATCCCGGTGCTGGGCCGCGTGCTCGAACGCCAGGCCGAACCCGCCATCCTCGAAGGGGCCGACCGCCGTGCAGCCTTCGCCCGGCGCTGGCTGGCGGAGGGGAAGCTCAGCGGCTGACCGTGAACGCCCCCGAGACGACCTCGCTCACGCTCCCGTCCGCCCGCGGCACGGCCACGCGCAGGCGGTAGTCGCCCTCCAACCCCGGATCCGAGGCCGAGCCGTGGTGCGCCACCGGCATGCTGAAGGTCCAGGCGAAGGTGCGTTCCGCGGCATCTTCACCCCAGGGCGGGGCCACCGCGAGGTCCACCCAGAACAGGTAGGTGTCCGAGTCCACCGGCAGGCCACCCGGCCGCAGGACGGGCTCGCCCGCGGCGGTCTCGAGGGTGGCCAGGGGTGGGCCCAGCCAGGGATCCTCGCCCGCCACGGTGAAGGTCACGACCTCGGTGGGGCCAAAGCTGGCGGCGACATCGGCCAGCACCGTGCCGGGTGCGGTGGCGGTGGCCTGGACCACCGGGTCGTAGTCGCCGATGACGAAGGGCGCGACCGACTCGGGCCCCGGTGCCATCACGCTCGTGCCCTCGAAGGCGTCGAACGCCAGCACGGCGAGGTGTGCCAGGTATTCGCCCTGCCGGGGACCCCAGAGCGCGCCCGAGGCCTCGTACCCGCCCTGCCACCAGTCGCCTTCCAGGATGGAGTAGCCGAGGTAGTCCTGGGTGTAGCCGAGGAACATGACCTCCTGGACATCCTCGTGGGCGCGCATGCCGTCCATCACCTGCTCCGCCAGCCGCGTGCCGGGTTCGCCGGTGAAGGTGGTGAAGGCCAGCTCCCCGATCCGCCCGACGGTGTAGAGGGTCTGGGTGGGGGCCGGGTAATCCTCGTTGAAGGGGATGCAGTGCTCGTCGAGATCGTCGATGGTGGTGGCCGCGTCGCAGTCGGCCTCCTCGTTCATGCCGCAGTAGACCGCGCCGTACTCGTAGTCGAAGGTCTCATCGTCGTAGCCGATCTCCGCCCGGTCGATGGGCACCCGGAAGGTGCGTGCCGCGATCTCGGGTTCGGCGCTGCCGGCATCGCTCGGCAGGGCGGCCTGCACCTGGGCGGCGACGTACGCGCCGATGGCCTCCATCCGGTCGTAGCCGGCGGGTTGGTCCGCTCCCTCCTGGGCGGCTGCCGCCGGGTCGCCCGGGGAGACGTCGGCCCCCCAGGAGTTGAACAGCGACACCTGCACGGGATGATCGAAGCTGTCCTCCACGGCCTCCTCGATGGCCCCAGCCGCGTCGCCCGACAGGGTGAGATCCTCGTTCCCGAGCACGGTTCCGTGGACCGGGTAGGCCAGCACCAGCCCCTCGACCTGCCCGTCGCGGGAGATGACCAGCAGTGGCGTGGCGTCGTTGGTGTAGTCCGGGCCCCCATCCTCGCAGCGCCGGTCGTTGTGGCCCTCGGGCGCCTGGGCCACGGCGGTGGCCAGGGTGGCCGGGGCGAGATCCGCGTAGGCGGCCTCGACCGCGTCGGCCACATCGCCCATGAAGCGCTCGTAGAACTCCGGGAAGAAGCGATCGGCGATCAGATCGAAGGGTCCGCCGGCGTCCACCACGCGGCCCGGGCCGGAGTGGGTGTGGGTGCCCCCCCAGATCACGGCGTCGTCCATCTCGCGGCCCAGCCGTCCTTCGAGATCGAGCACCAGCGCCCGCCTGAGTTGCTGGAAGATGCCGACGGTATCGGCCGAGAGGAGCACGACCTCGAAGCCCTCGCCGCGGGAGAGCACGGTGACCTTGACCTCGGGGTGCCCGTGGACGCGGGTGGTGGCCGGGTAGATCTCCGAGTAGGGCGATTCGGAGTCGGAGGAGGCTGGCCCGTACCCCGAGGTCCCGATGCCGACCGGCGCCGGGATGCGCACCTTGGCGAAGCCGGCCATCAGCTCCCCGGGCTGGGGGCTGCCGGTGTCGGTGGGGGAGGGGGTGCAGGCGGCGAGCAGGGCGAGCGCGAGCAGCATGGCACGCTCCTAGAATTCGTAGGCGACCCGTGACTGCAGCGTGAAGTAGCGGCCGGAGGGATCGAGCCCGGCCTTGTCCACGGGGATGCGGTCGGTGACGCTGGCAAAGCCGGCCTCCAGCGAGAAGAGCAGGTGCTCCTGCCAGCGGTGCTTGACGGCGAGATCGGCCTCCCAGCCGAGGGTAGCGGCGGTCGCCTTGACGTTTGCCGGGTTGTCGGTCTCGCCCTTGGCGTACAGGATGCGCGAACCGTCGGGCTCGTCGGGCCAGGCGACCAGCCAGCCGCCGATGACCTCGGTGTTCTTCATGGGGCGCACGGTGACCTGCGGGAACAGGTAGCGCGAGTTGTACACGCCGCCCTTGCTCCACAGCCCTTCGGCGGAGTCGGTCCAGGTGGCGGCCGTGACCCGCGCCAGGACCTCCTCGTACAGCAACAATCCCACGTTGAAATCCGGGTGCAGGGGGCGGCCGGTGAAGTCGGCGTCGGCCACGTTGCCGTCGCCGGAGGCGTAGCCGTGCTCCAGCAGCGCGGTGAGCAGGTCGTTCTCCCAGCCGAGGCGCCCCATGTAGCCCCAGATGTCAGCGTCCTTGTAGAGCGGATCGTCCGTGTCGCCGTAGGGGTTGTAGGCGCCTGGCAGGGTGATGGCGCTGGTGTGCCCGCGGATGTTCAGTCCCTCGAACTGGGCGATCACCCCTGCGAGCCTGGCGTTGAGGTAGTAGTCGAGGATCAGGACGTTGGAGTCGGACTCCGCCTGCTTGCGATGCACCACGTAGGCACCGGTGGTGAGCGTGCCTCCCTGCCCGCGGACGTTCAGGGCTTGCTCCTTGAGGGCCAGGACGTACACCATCTCGAAGACGTCGTCCTCCGGATCGGCCCACCAGTCGGCGCGCCGATCGGCGGCGGTGCGGCTGTCGTCGGAGTAGCCGTGATCCTGGTCGGTGACGCCGTCGCCATCGTTGTCGCAGCGCGGATCCCAGCCCTCGTCGCCCTCGGTCAGGTCGGGCGTGCAGGGGTAGCCGTGGTACTGGAAGAGCGGGTCCTCCACCAGGCGGTCGATGCCGACGGCCACGATGAGGGGGATGCCGCTGTCCTCGCGGTGCAGGATGCCCTGCACCACCGCGATGGGCCGGGTGGCGAAGAGGATGCGGTCGTAGGTGGAGCCATAGTGGTTCTCGCCGAAGGCGTCGTCGAAGCCGTCGCCGCCGTTGGCCAACAGCCCCATGCCCCACTGCGAGGGCTGGCGTCCGACCCGGATCTGGCCCACCGCTACGGGGACCTCGAACCAGGCCCGGGACAGGCGCATGCTCGGCTGCTCGGCCCCGTCGATCCCGGTGACCGAAGGATCGCCCGCGAACAGGGAGGTGTCGGCGATGGAGGCGTTGTCGCCCCAGACCGCGTCGTCGAGCGCCTCCACCTGCGCCTTGAACACCGCCGGGCCGGCCGAGACCACGGGGACCAGGCGCAGGCGGTGCTGCATGGCCCGCGCCCAGCCCTCCTGCCCGTCGAAGAGGGCGGGGTAGGCGAAGCCGCGCACCCGGTAGTAGCCCTCCAGATCGAAGGCGAGCTTGCCGGGAAGCTCAGCCTCGGGGGCGGGGGATGCGGTGTTCTCCTCCGCCGACACGGGAGGAGCGGCGAGGCACAGCACGGCGATGGCCAGCGCGGAGCCGGGCTTCATGAGAACCTCCGAGGCAGGGGCTACTCGGCCAGGCAGCTCTCGGGGTAGTACACCCCGTCGCCGTAGCCGGTGTAGATGTTGGAGATGTTGATGCCGCCAGCGAAGCTCTCCAGCTCCGTGGCCCCGAGCAGGACCTCCACGCCGCCGATGAGCGCCCAGAGCTGCACCGTCCAGGCGCCTTCCGGCACGTTCATGGCCACCCACAGCCCGTCCTCGCTGGTGGCGGGCTGCTCGCGGACCGGCCACTCCTCGATGAAGTAGTTGGTGACGAGGCTCTCGGGGAAGTCTCCGGCGGAGTCCACGACCACCACCTGGGCGTTCTGGATGGGATCGCCGTTGCAGTCGTAGGCCGTGCCGGCGATGACGCTCTTGTCGTCGTCGAGCGAGACGCCGAGCAGGCTGGGGATCAGCGTGTAGGTGGACTGGGCCACGGAATTGAGGTCGTCTTCCAGGAGGGTGCCCTCCTCGACGTACCCGTAGATCTGGTGGGCCTCCTGCGTATCCACCGTGCGCTCCTCCAGCGGATCCGTGGAGGTCATGTAGGCCAGGGCCTGGCAGGTGGGGACTTCGAGATCGACGTACCCGGCGGAGTCGCTGCTGCCCGTGACGTCGGGCGTGCCGGAGAAGGTGTCCCCATACCAGATCTCCACCTCGGCCTCGTTCACCCCGAAGTTGTCCTCGAAGTCTTCCACCATGGCGTGCAGCGTCCGCGGGACCACCTTCGCGGCGTCCACCTCCTGGGTGAGCCAGGCTGCACCAGGGGTGAAACAGGAGAAGTCGCCGACAGCCTCGTCGGTGGGGTGGATGTACCGATCCAGCGGATCGGATGTGTCGGGGCCGGTGTCATCGGTGGCGCTGGAGTCGTCGGTGTCCTTGCCGCAACCGATGGCGAGGACGGCGAGCAGGGCGAGGCACGGGGTGGGGCGCATGGATTCTCCTTCATGCTGTTTCACCGGGACTTGTACGGGCCGCGAGCCAGCCTGTCAAGCACCCTCCACGCCGTGATACGGTCCCTGTGTCCGTCCGTCTCCGGAGATCCCATGCGCCCGCGCTCACCCCTGCTCGTCGCCTCGCTGCTCACCCTTGGCTGCCTGCCTGCGGCCGACGACACCGCCGCGTTCGGACCACGCGGGGATTGCAACCCGGCCGGGGGGGGGGAGCACTGCCTGATGCCGTTCCCGTCGAGCTTCTTCCTCGACGAGGATGCCAGTACCGGGAGTGGCTACCGGGTCCACTTCGGGCCCGGATCCCTGCCCATCAACGACAACGACGTCCGCACCGATCCCACCCGTTGGAACGAGCTGGACGGCTTCCCCACGCTGGGGGCGATGTACGCCTTCCTGCCGGGTGTCACCGTGGACGGCGCCATCACGCTCCTGGATCTCGACGCCTACCTGGCCGAGAGCGCCCGCACGGTGGTGGTGAGCGCCGAGACCGGCGAGCGCCTGCCCCATTGGGTCGAGAAGGAGATCCGGGTGGCGGATCCGGAGCGCGAAGCCCTGATCCTGCGGCCCGCGGTGCCCATGGAGCATGCCACCCGCTATGTCGTGGGCCTGCGCGCGCTGACCGACGCGCAGGGGGAGGTGCTGCCGCCGGTCGCCGGGTTCGCCGCCCTCCGCGACGGCACCGCGACCGACGATCCCGACCTGGAGCGCCAGCGGGAGCACTACGAGCAGGACATCTTCCCCGCGCTGGAGCAGGCGGGCTTCGCCCGCGGCGAGCTGCAGCTCGCCTGGGACTTCGTCACCGTCTCCCAGCAGGGCAGCCTCGGCCGCATGCTCTGGATGCGCGATGACGCCCTGCAGCGGGTGGGGGAGGCGGGCCCGCCCGTCACCTTCGAAGTCCTCTCCGAGGAGGACTGCTCCGGCGAGAACCCGCCCGACATCGGGCGCACCCTCAAAGGCACCATGACCGTCCCCCTGTACCTCGACTCCTGGGAACCTGGCTCCAACCTGACCCGCGGCGAGGACGGGATGCCGTTC
>Ga0233425_10008700_pt1 | contig 13299 bp, 13 predicted proteins | sample Watercolumn_Towu_2_FD_181712 | JGI IMG/M metagenome (GOLD analysis project Ga0233425, IMG submission 181712) | Freshwater microbial communities from Lake Towuti, South Sulawesi, Indonesia - Watercolumn_Towuti2014_140_MG | ecosystem: Environmental > Aquatic > Freshwater > Lake | place...
TTTGGACCAGGCCGTAGTCTACGCATCTCTTGAGGATAGCATGAGCTTCCTCCTTGGTGATTTGTTTGGCGATGCCATGTTTTGACAGACTGGCAGCCGTGCCGTTAAATGTCAGGCACACGTCCTGCGGCGCCTGGCAGGCCTTACCAACGTGCTCCATTTTGTGTCGGCAATAGCAGGTCCCCACGGTAATGCAGGTGGCGGAGTCGATGATATGAGAGGCTCGTTCATAGTCCAGAATTTCGGATTGTTCCTCTTGGTGAAGGGTTTGTTCGTGAACAAAAGTGCGAGCGATTGATGTCTTCTGCATCAGGGCCTTGGCCACAAAATCATCTTCGACATTAATATATTGATAAAACAATTCGCTCAAGAGTTTGCGATCAAAACGCCCGTCATTTCTCATCAAAGAGAATTCAAAGAAACCGGCCATGGTCGGCGGCAATACGTATTTTTGCACTCCGTCATGTTCCGAGTCCAGGAGTAATCCTTTGTCGGCCAGCTCGTTGAGAATGGTTTGCGATTCTTCGACTGAAAGTTTCCAACGCTGGCTGGCATCGCTGACTGTGAATGGTCTGACTGGCAAATGTGAAACGCGTTCTGCTTCGTCTGGAGTAAATAAGATTTCCAAGATTTTCATCAGAGCTTCGCTCATTGGTGCGCCCTGGGCATTGCGATCGAGGCGTTCTTGGAGTTTGAGGTAATTTTTACCGGTAATGTGACCCATAATATGCGTATTAATTAATTTAATTCTAAAGGTTGCAGACATGCTTGTCAATTTTTGACGGTCGGGTAATTACTGAGTATAATATTTATAGTTTATAAAGAAATTTATGAAGAAATATTTTTTTATTAGTTTAATTATAATCGCTTTTAGCGGTTTTTTGATTTGGTTTGGTCGTCTTCAATGGGAAAATTATGTGGAGATCAAGGCCTCCAGAGCTCGTGATCAAGAGATAGATCGTATTATCCGGGAGCATCATGAACGGATTAGCGCTAATGCTGCCGGTGATGATCTGTTTCAAGGAAAGCACAGTATAAATATTCTTTTAATCGGGCTGGATCAGCGAGCCGGTCAGGGACCGGGCCACTGCGATGCCATTCAGATGATTACGATTGACAGGAATAAGCAATCGGTAGCAATTACCGCGGTACCACGCGGGACATATTCGCCATTGCCACCCGGAACCGGAAAGCTGCCCAGTGATTATTACGTGTCAAATTCCTGCGCGCTTGGCGGGTTGGATTATGGTATCGCGCAAATCGAAAAAATTCTCGGGGTTAAAGCCGATTATTTGGTGACCGTGGGATTCTCGGAGGCTTTGGGTGTTTTACGCAATCTTAAGTTGCCGACCACGGAGACTTTGCAATGGCTGCGCCAACGTCATGTCTATGCTATTGGCGAACCGCAGCGCGCTCATGATCATTCCACGTTCTTGAAGTACCTGTTATTGAAATATTTACCAACGAAAGACTCTTCAGGAGACAAAATATTGCATTACATAATTTATGAAACCGTTCATACGGATTTGACGTTTGAGGAAGCAGAGGCTTTGGTTGCAGAATTAACCAAAATGGATCTAGTCGATCATCCTGATCGGGTACGTCTGGCCATGCAGCCAGCCTTCCTGGTGCAGGATATTCCATATGTTCCGGAGGATTTAACGAAGTACCTAGATAAGACGCTGGGAAATTTAGATAAAATTCTCACCAAAGATGATTATGCGGCCGCGACTCTGGAAGAGACTCAAGCTAAACTATTGCTAGTGATTGATGAGAAGAAGACCGATGTAAATTTTAACAATTGGGCCTTTGAAAATAAGATATGGTTGCAAATTGAGGATCATGATAAGCGGATGGCGACGCAGTATGATTTGTTGGTTAAATATATTGATCAGCTCGTGTCACCGGAAAACAAGCAGTCATTTGTTTTGGATTATATTGTTGAAATGGAGAATCGGAATGAAGATTGTTGGTTGGAAGAAGGCCGAAAATTATTGAGTGCCCAAATGCCTTAATGGTTTACATTCAATTAAAATCGCCAATAATTTATCATAATTAATCAGATGACCGGTGAGGTTGTTTTTATACTTATCCACTTTGGTTTTGAAATAGTTATCGCCAAGTAATATAATATATTCAGGAGGTATATGAAAAAAATCGGGTTAAAGACCAAGATATCCGTCAATGTTATTGGTGTCGGACTGGTATTTGCGATACTGGGAGCGATCTTGGTATTTTTTTATAGTCAAAATGAATTGATCAATCAAGAAAAAACGTTTTTATTGGATCGCGTTAAAATTTATCAAGAACAGATTAGTACCATATTTGACTTTAATCAAGATGTAGTAAAGACCATCGCTCAAGAGCCGGCAATCGTTGAATATTTAAGAATGGTAAAACAATCACCGAACTTTACTCCATACGAGCAATATGACGCCAATACTAATTCCTATGTCGAAATCTCAACCGGTGCAATGCTGAGACGTTTAATCATGTACAATATTGGGGAACATTATGACATTATATATTTATTGGATACTAGCGGTAATGCCATTGTCTCCACCAATGCATCTTTATTGGGGAATAACTATGCTTTTCGGGATTATTTTACTCAGGCCATGGCCGGCAAATCAGCCATCGCCATGGCGATTGGCGTGACCACCAAAAAACCAGGCTATTATTTTTCCTATCCGGTATTGGATAAAAACGGGCAGATATTGGGTGTGGCCGTAGTCAAACAGTCAAATCAATATATTGACAAAGTGTTTTCCGGCAATGGTCATGCTGGGGTGGAGTCTGTAATGTTGACTGATGATTATGGCGTGGTCCTGAGCTCCAATAACAAAGAATATGTATATCGGAGTTTGGGAGAGCTGTCAGCGATCAATCGTGAACAGCTGATAAAAGATCGAAAATATGAAAATACGACAATAACGCCAATATATTCAACTATTTCCGGAGATACACTGTCGCAAATAAAATCGGCGATGATTTTGAATGATTATTATTCCAGTATAACTACAGCCGATCGTTTAATAGCCGTTATGCCCATCGCAGAAACCGGATTTTTTCTTGTTTTTGATAAAGATTTGAAATCGTATGTCCAAAAGTCATATGCCTTGTCTCTGTATATAAGCATTTTTATCGTTATTTTAGGGCTGGCTTCTTTATTGACCATCAGTTGGTTGTTGTCACTATTTTTGAAGCCATTTTATAGGTTGAAAGATGGTATCGCTGTTTATACTCAGGGGAATCGTGAATATCGATTTTCAGAGACCGGGGACAAGGAGATTGTAGAGTTCGGCCAGGTATTCAATCAAATGGCAGATCGTAATAAAAAATTATATCAAGACTTGCAACGGAAAGTGGAAAAGCTGAACCGAGTAAATGAAGTGATGATCGGTCGAGAAAAAAAGATGATTGAGTTGAAAAATAAATTAAAGTCGTCAAAGTAAAAAATATGAGTGATAATGAAAGAATAGAATCTTTTCAGGGCGATCAACGATTCAAGGCCATATTTGATAACGCTTCTTACGGTATAGCCCTGGTTGATTTGAATTTCAAATTTCAGGATGTCAATAATTACTTATGTCGAATGTGGGGATATTCTAAAAAGGAGTTATTGAAGAAAAAATTTACCGATATCACTCATCCGGATGAAGTTAATCGCGACAGTCGGGCAGTGAAGCGGCTGATTCGGGGCGAAATCCCAGTTTATAAAATTGAAAAACGTTATATTAAAAAAGATCAATCGGTCATTTGGGGCACGATCGCCGTCTCAGTTATTAAGGATACGCATAAACGCCCACAATATTTATTGGCCATGATTGAGGATGTTTCTCGACAAAGAGAAGCCGAGGTTGCTTTGAGAGAATCAGAACAAAAATATCGAATTTTAGTTGAAAAATCTCACGATGGAGTGGCGATAATCTCTTTGAAGGGAGAGATGAAATTCGCCAATCAGTATTTGGCGGATTTATTAGGTTATAAGGTGGAAGAGATGATTGGTCAAAATGTTTTGAAATTTACGCATCCGGATTTTCACCAGATGGTCATAAATATTATTAAAAAATTTAAAGCCGGAAAGACCAGCTTTCGCTTTGAGGCAGCTGATTTGACCAGGGATGGTCGAAGAGTGGATATTGAAGATACGGTGAGTCGAATCGATTTTGATGGTGAACCATGTGGTTTGGTAATTGTTCGAGACATCACTGAGCGTCAAATAGCTGAGAATGAAGTTAAGAAAGTTTATAGCCAGCTGCAGGCAACCATAGATTCTACCAATGATGGTATCTTGACCATTGGCTCAGATGGAAAAGTTTTGAATTGCAATCGTCGCTTTACAGAGTTGTGGCGCATTCCCGAGAAGTTAATCAAAACTAAGAATGACCAAAAGTTGTTAGCCTTTGTGCTCAAGCAGTTGGCTGATCCGGAAGCTTTTTTAAAAAAAGTGAAAGAGCTGTATGGCTCTTCGGCGGTGAGTACAGATAGAATTGTTTTTAAAGATGGTCGGGTATTTGAACGGTTCTCAATGCCATTGCTGGACAATCAGGTCAATGTCGGGCGAGTGTGGTCGTTTCGTAATATAACAGAGCAGGTTCGCTATAACCAAATAATGGCCCAAAGTAATCATGATTTGGAGGCTATGAATCAGGCAATGGTGGGTCGAGAAAAGAAAATGATTGAGTTGAAAATGGAAATCAAGAGATTAAACGCTCAAATAAAAAAGTTAACTGCCAGCTAGCATGTTAATTCGTTATAAAGTTATCTTAAGTATTGTCTTGTCTCTGGTGGGATTGGCTTTTACTTTGATCGTTATCAGTGGCTTGATCAATCAAATATATCTGGCCACTGAAGAGAGAAATTTAACAACCAATGTGTTGCAGGTGACGGCGGAATTGAATATTTTAACATCTGATTATTTATTTACTCGAAATCAGGCCACTCTTGACCAATGGACGGAGACATATAATTCTCTCGAGCCAATACTTAATCGGTTGATTTTTGATGAAAAGGAAGAATTGGTGTTGTTTGATGATTTGAAAGTAGCCAAAGAGTTGCAAAAGACCAGATTTGATGAATTGGTCATGTTGCTAAAAGAAAATGACATAAAGACGATTGAATTGACCGCCGGCGTTTATAAAGAGAAAATTTCTCAGCTCGATCAGTATTCTCAAAGATTGGCGGTAGATGCTTTTGATTTGTTTGAACAGACCGGCATTGAAATCCGATCGATGTTGGCGCAGGCTTATGTTGTGGCTATTTTGGCAATCTGTTTTCTGTCCGCCATTATAATTTTTTTGTCAGGCATATTTTATTTCAGTTTAATTAAACCGCTATTGAACCTGAATGATAAACTGCGGGTAGTAGCCGCCGGGGACTACAAGACACGTATTGATTTTAAAACGAGAAATGAACTGGGAGTCGTAGCGCGGGCTTTTAATCATATGGTGACGGAATTGCAGGCGCAACAAACGGAAATTAAATCAAAACAGCAATCACTAATAGATAACCAGCGAGTTTTGGAGGACCAAAGCGATGCGGTGTTAAATATTTTGGAAGATATTGAGGAAGAAAAGATGCGTTCAGATGATTTGGCCGCTGATTTAAAGAAGTTTAAATTGGCTGCCGATAACACCTCTGATCAGGTTGTTATTACCGATCCGGAAGGTGTCATTCTTTATGCGAATAAAAGTTTGGAAACCATATCTGGCTTTGCGGTGGAGGATGTACTGGGGCGCAAGGTGGCGACCAAAGAATTATGGGGAGGTCTCATGGAAAAAGATTTTTATACCCAGTTATGGAATACCATAAAGAGAAAAAAACAATCATTTACCGGCTTGATAAAAAACAAGCGCAAGTCGGGCGAGGAATATTATGTTTCGGCGACGATTTCTCCTATTTTAGATCAGAAGAAAGAGGTGAATTTTTTCATTGGCATCGAACGTGACGTAACCAAAGAAAAACAAATTGATCTGGCCAAGAGTGAATTTGTATCTCTGGCATCGCATCAATTACGGACACCGTTGACCGCTATCAATTGGTACATGGAGATGCTTTTATCAAGTGAATTGGGAGATTTGAATTCCAAACAAAAAGAATATGCTCAGCATGCCTTTGCCAGCAATCGTCGCATGACGGAATTAGTGAGTTCTTTGCTAAATGTTTCTCGGTTGGAGTTGGGCACGTTTATCATTGAGCCGAAAAATGAGAATATAATTGGTATTGCTAATGGCGTATTGGCGGACTTACAACATTTAATAAAAATAAAAAGATTACGGTTGGTCAAGGATTACGCGAAGAATATTCCAAAACAGCTCAAAGTGGATAAACGACTGTTGGAAATTTGTTTCCAAAATTTATTAACCAACGCGATAAAATACACTCCGGAAAAAGGAAGAATAACCTTTAGTGTAGAGAAAAAGAACGGCAATATTATCATTTGCGTTTCTGATACCGGTTATGGAATACCCCGGGCACAGCAGGATAAAATATTTACCAAATTGTTTCGGGCTGATAATATTAAGACAGTGGATCCTGATGGTACTGGCTTGGGATTATATATAGTAAAGTCAATTATGGATCATGCCGGTGGTCGCATTTGGTTCCACAGTGAAGAGAAAAAAGGTACGAAGTTTTATTTGTCATTTCCTTCGACCGGTATGAGGCCCAAGAAAGGAACAAAATCATTGGATTAATGAATCCATAAACATATGAAAAAAACGCAAACTGTGCTCATTGTCGAAGATGAAATCGCTCTGCTCGAGGTGTTGAGCGATAAATTAAAGAATAATGGTTTTGGGGTGTTGATTGCGAAAAACGGTGAAGAAGGGTTAAAATTGATTGAGCACCAAAAGCCTGATTTAGTCTTGCTCGACATTTTGATGCCAAGGATGGACGGAGTGACCATGCTGCGTCATCTGCGTGATGAAATGAAAAACAAGGTGCCGGTCATTGTCCTGACCAACCTCGGGTCCACTGACAATGCTCGTGAAGCCAAGGAGCTGGGAGCCGATGATTTCCTGATCAAGGCTGATCATAGCCTGGATGAGGTGGTGTCCAAGGTTCGATCTCATCTGAAATAAGGTAATACAAATAAGTCAAAGTCTTGACTGGCTTTGATTTTTTTATTTGCAATTTAGCGAGAATGTTTATTGATATTATAGTAAATCTCTTGACAAAATTATTAAAGTAGTGTATTATTAACATGAAATTTATTAAGTTGCTTATTTAAAAGCATAACAATCATATTTATGGGTAGATTTGATTCAGACAATAGAGGTGGTCAGGGCGGGTTTGCGAAGAAGAGTTTCAGTGGATCTCGCAACCATGGTGGCGGCAGTTTTCGCGGCAAGGGCAGCTTTACTCCTAGTCAGAAGTTTCCGGCGGTTTGTGACGAATGTGGCGACAACTGTGAGGTTCCCTTTCGTCCGACCGGCGAGCGTCCGGTATTGTGCAGCGCCTGTTTTGGCCGTCAGAACAAAGAAGCCGGCGGTTCCAGCCACTTTAGTCGCAATGATCGACGTGGTGATCGTCGTGGCAATGATGGTTTTCCTGCGACTTGCAGCTCCTGTGGGCAATCTTGTACCGTACCGTTTCGCCCCACGCCGGGAAAAGAAATTTATTGTGATGGATGTTTTGAACAAAGTGGAAAAAAGCGCGATCGCGTCACTCGTGACAATTCCGGTAATAATGAATGGCTCAAGGATCAATTGTCTTTTATCAATAAGAAATTGGATATGGTGATCAAAGCCATGAATTTGACTGAGGTCAAAAACAAGGCGGTGGCGCCAAAAGCTGAAATTAAAGTAGAGGTAAAAGAAGAGGTTAAGGCCGTAACCAAACCGGCTAAGGAAAAGAAAGTCACAGTTAAGAAAACCGCTACCAAGGCTGCGGAGAAAAAGAAACCTGCCGCTAAGAAAAAGAAATAACTAGCTCGTATATGAAAACCGTCCTTGACAGACGGTTTTCTGTTTGGTTGGGACCCCTGATTTCGATAAAGGTTGCATTTATAAAGCCGTTATGTATAATAATCCAATATGAATAACTACATCCAAGCCAACCGCATGATGATGAGCATGACCATGATGGCAATGCGATTTTTGGCTTGGGGCAGTATGCGATAATTAATTGTAATATTATCGCTCACGGTCTCGGGCCACCGAGATTTTTTGTTTTATTATCAATAATTACATTCTATGACTAAAAATATAATAACTATCACGACCGACTTTGGTGATGACTTTTCATTGGCTCAATTGAAGACTGAGATTCTTTCAATCAATCCCCGTGCGAATATTATCGTGGCCTCCAATCAGATCAACCCATACAACATCAAGGAAGGATCTTTTGTTATAAGTGAAATCGCCAAGCATAGTCCGGCTGGCACGGTTCATGTCGGAATAATTGATCCCGGCGTGGGTACTGATCGTGACGGAATAATTGTTGTTTGTGAAGATCAAGTTTTTGTCGGGCCGAACAATGGTTTGTTTGGTGTCGCCGGACAAGTTCGTGGAATCAAACAAGTAATCAAAATTAAGGAATCATTGGTAAATGAGAACGCGACCAAGACTTTTCATGGTCGAGATATATTTGCAAAGGTGGCGGCTAGATTGACTTTAGGTGAAAAACCGCACAACTTTGGTGTTCAGCTGGAACATCGTGATGTTATTCAGCTCAATTATTACCCGGACGAAATTTTGTATATTGATCCATATGGAAATATAAAGATCAATAATAATTGTGATCTTTTTAACATTGGAGACAGGTTGGCGATTAAATTTAATGGCAAACAACATTTTATTCCATATTGTCGGACTTTTTCCGAGGTATTGCCGGGTGAATTGCTGGCTTATCGTGGTTCAAACAATTGTCTGGAGATTGCCATTAATCAAGGCAATGTCGCTGCGGTTTTGGGGTCGAAAGTCGGTGATATTTTAACTGTTGAAAAGTGTTAATTGCGTGAAAACCAGGTTTTGGTATACTGAGGACAGTTCTTTATATCTGAGGTTTACCATGGACTTGCATCGCATGGCGCTATTTCGGGGGCTGAACAACGACGAAATCTCAGATCTTCTGGTTTACTTCGAGCAGAAACAGTACGCCACCACGGACAAGATCGTTTCAGCCGGTGATCCGGGTGGAGGGTTGTTTTTGATCGTTTCCGGAAAGATTAATGTCAAAGTCGGCGGAAAGGTCATCGTGACGCTCGAGCCGGGAGAAGTGTTTGGCGAGGTTTCGCTCCTGGATGAACAGCCGCGTACGGCCACGATTTTTGCTTTGACCGACGTCATGCTGATGAATCTGAGTCGCGAGGCATTCGCGCGGATGAAGAATGACGAAGCGGCAATCTCCATGCAGTTGGTGACCAATATTGCTCTCATTCTCTGTCATCGGATACGCAGTGCCAATGAAGTGATCGTCGAGGAGCTGCGCCAAGCGCGTGGTCTGGAACGCCAAGCAAAAAAAGGAGTGCTCAACCGTCTGCGTCAGGCGCTCAACGCTGCTTAAGAAAAAACACCGTAAACACGGTGGTTTTTATTTTTTTCATTTTGTCATAATAATGAATTAAGCCTTGCGGCTTGTTACTTTTGCAAACAAAAGTAACCAAAATTTTCGGGGGCACAAATTCGCTAAACGATTTTGCATGCTTCTTCGTGATCTATGGGGACGCTCAGTTGTTGCCCCCGAACCCCCACGTAATTTATTACCTTCGAAAAGGGAAATGTAAGCTAATCGATCGAGATAATTTTGTATGAAACGGTTTTGTTGGGAAGAGTGACTGAAACAGTATCGTTCACTTGCTTATTCAGTAAGGCTTGGCCGAGAGGTGAATGAGTCGAAATAATACCTTTGGTGGGATTGGTTTGAGTGGAGCCGAGGAGTTGATAGCGTATTTGTTTACCATTGACTTCAATGGTAACAAAATGACCCAATTCCACGCGATCGGCATTTTTATTGGGTTTGATAATCTGGGCTTTGTTTAATAAAGTTTGAAGTTCATCAATACGATTATTCAAGCCGCGCAGTTTGCCTTTGGCGATTTGATATTCGGCATTTTCAGAAAAATCACCGAATTGACCGCTTCGCCGCACTTCTTCCGCCAAGCGGGGATGCACGGTTTTCTTCCAGTGCGCCAGCTTGGCCGTCAACTCATCATATTTTTCCTGAGACATGCGTGGATCAAATCTTAATTGCGGTAAATTTCCGGCTTTGCGGATAGGTACTCTCATATGTTACGAAATACAAATAGTTACGAATATACGAATTAGAAATTTGATATATTATATAGGTACTCTCATATATTACGAAATACGAATTATTTACGAATTTACGAATGATTGATTTATGTAGTAATAATAATAAAGAAATGTCAGTTTGGCAATTTAAGCCAAATAAAGGGCTAGAAATGGACTAAATGTCAGTAGCCATTGACAGCTCAATGGGGATATGATATATTGATCTCGTTAAATAGAGTGTGTAAGACAAACGTCGTCGAGTTTAGTTCTTATTCATCGCCTGTTTAATTATTTAATAATTGTACAGTACATCGCAATACTATGAATACCGGAACTATTGCTCGTTTGACCGACAAAGGCTATGGCTTTATCGCCCGCGAGGGTGAATCGAAAGATTTATTCTTTCACGCCAACGAGCTTATTGGTACCACCTATGCGGAACTCAAAGAAGGTGACAAGGTTACCTTCGACATCGCTGAGAGCCCAAAGGGCTTGAACGCTGTCCGCGTTAGCCGTGCCTAATATCTATTTGATATACAAAAGGTCCCACGCAGGTGGGGTTTTTTGTTACATGATTACAAAGTACGAATAAATACAAATTTACAAATGAAAAATTGAAAATTGTTCTCAATATAGATATAATAATACTTAGGAGTAAAATCAGTCATTATGTTAAACTTAAACAAAGTAGTGGTAATCGGTGGCGGACCGGCTGGCATGATGGCGGCTATCAGTGCGGCTCAAAATGGCGCTCAGGTGGTTTTAATTGAAAAGAATGATCAATTGGGCAAAAAACTAAAAATTACCGGCCACGGCCGGGGTAATCTCACCAACGCCACTTTTGATTTAAAGGAACTGGTCAAGGTTTACGGCAACAACGGGAAATTCCTATTTTCAGCTTTAAATCAATTTGGTCCGCAAGAAACAATGGATTTTTTTGAATCTTTGGGAATCAAGTTGAAAATCGAGGACCACGGTCGAGTTTTTCCTGTTTCTGATTCCGCTGAGTCTGTAGTCAAAACGCTAGAGGCCTATTTAAAAAAATTAAAAGTGAAAATCCTTCTTGATTCTGAAGTTGAAGAGCTATTGATGACGGATGATGCAATTGTCGGAGTAAAATTGACTGACCGGAAAATCATAGAAAGCAATTCGTTTATCGTGACAACCGGTGGAATGTCTTATGCTGTTACGGGCTCCACCGGCGCTGGTTATGATTGGGCAAAGAAAACCGGCCACGCCATCGTCAATCCGCGTCCCGCTTTGGTGCCGTTAAAAGCGGCCGATGCCTGGGTAAAAAAATTGTCAGGTGTTTCTCGTAATAAAGTTGAGATTTCTTTGAATAAAAAGGTTGTGAATTTGGATGGAGAATTATTATTTACTCATTTTGGTATCAGCGGACCTTTGGTTTTGAAATTAAGCAAGCATGTGACCAATCAATTGGCTGATGGTAATATAACAATAACCATGAATTTGTTTCCGGAAATCGCCAAGAAAAATTTTGATAGCTGGTTGCTGAAACAATTAAGAGGAACAAAGAAATCGATAAAAGCAATTTTGGCTCAGTCACTACCGGAAAAGTTAGTCGCCGTATTGCTGGATGAGTTTGGCGTAAAAAATGTTTCGCCGGATAAATTGAGCAAAACAGATCGTTTTAAACTTCATCAATTTCAAAGTTTGCCAATCATGATTACCGGCACCATGGGATTTGAAGTGGCGATGGTGACTTCCGGAGGCGTTGATTTGAAAGAAATTGATCCGAAAACCATGAGATCCAAGTTGATAAAAAACTTGTATTTTGCCGGAGAGGTTTTAGATATTGATGGGCCGACCGGAGGTTATAATTTGCAAGTGGCCTGGAGTACGGGATATGCTGCTGGCCGGGCGGTCTCCCAGTAATTAGCTTTTAAAATCGTTAATTTAGCGATTTTTTAATATTGACTAATTCACTAAAGGGTTATAAGCTAAGTAAGGTTCTTTTCATCTCGGACAGGAGGATGCGTCCCATGGCTAAAGCGCTGTTCGCGAACACATTGCTCGGTACAATTCTGGATCTGGCAGAGGCCCGTGATTTCCCGGAAATGTTGACCTTGGTTACTCCAGAAATGGCAAAGGCTTTCGCAATCACGGATCGTGAAGTAGTTGTTGGTAACATGACTGATACTGAGAAAGCGGTGTTTGTGTATCACTGCCATCACCAAGCCAAGCTGCGATCGATCAGGCTTGGTGAGATGCTTGATGGTCAGGCTGATGCCGATCAACTGACACGAGAACTGAACTTTACGGGCGAGCTTTTGTATGTTCTGATCAGATCGCGGATCGCGTTGGAAAATCCGGAGATTTACAGATCATACGATGGATACGGCATTCGAGAGGACTATCAGGTCGTAGTGTTCGAACCCACGAAGAACTTCGACAGTACCAAGCTGCAAACTGGAAAAGCCAGTCCTTTTAATTTCGGGTTTTTTAACGAAGTTGATCGCATTGCCGCCAATGCTGATTTCTCAGTTTGCGATATGCCGGTGGCCGAGGGTGAAACAGTTATCGGTGAGATGTCTCTACTGGAAAAAGCGGTCAATACGTATCGCGATCGTTTGGCTGATTACCACAATGCCAATGTAGATCAAATGAGAGAAACCGAAATCAGCGGCAACCAGACCCAGCACAAGGGTGTCACTCAAGTGCTCTTCCATCTGATCAGTCGTCGTCTTGTCAGCGAGGGCAAGGATGAGGTGAAGCGAGCAGATAATTTCGGTCATCGTGAAGGATATAAGATCGTACTTGTGAAGTCAGAACCAGATCCGTTTGATGTGTTGATTGTTAATCTCAAGGCATTCAAAGAACGTCTGATGGCCAAACTTGAGGCTGGGGCAGAGGACGAGGAAATGGATGCACATAATCCTTGTGTGGACTGCGAAGACTACGATACCTGTGACAGTCCGGTCAAGAAGCCACGATAAGTAGTTAATAATAGGTCAATAATGGCCTATTTTTATATTGGAGAATTGACAAAACATGAACATGATAGTAAGATAATTTTTCGGTGCGGTTCATTAAAAAGGAG
>Ga0233425_10008702_pt1 | contig 13291 bp, 11 predicted proteins | sample Watercolumn_Towu_2_FD_181712 | JGI IMG/M metagenome (GOLD analysis project Ga0233425, IMG submission 181712) | Freshwater microbial communities from Lake Towuti, South Sulawesi, Indonesia - Watercolumn_Towuti2014_140_MG | ecosystem: Environmental > Aquatic > Freshwater > Lake | place...
AGGGTCGGCTCGAACAGCGGCTTCATGTTCATAAAGCTGAAGCCCCGTCATGAGCGGAAGCTGAATGCAGACCAGATAATACAGAATCTGAGGCCAAAGGTGATGCATCTGCCGGGCATAATGATGTTCATGCAGAATCCGCCCCCTATACCTCTTGAGGCAACCCAGTCAAAAGCCCAGTATCAGTTCGTCCTCCAGAGCCCTGACACTGATGAGCTCTACAGGAGCGCTTCTGCACTGGAAGAGAAGCTGCGCAGCATGCAGATGTTTCAGGATGTGACGAGCGATCTGCAGATCAGGAACCCGCAGATAATGCTCAACATTGACAGGGACAGGGCCTCCTCTCTGGGCATCACTGCCCAGCAGATAGAGGACACTTTATACTCTGCATACGGGGCCAGGCAGGTCTCGACCATATATTCGCCTTCAAACCAGTACAGGGTGATAATGGAGCTTGAACCCAGGTTCAGAATGGACCCGAATGCGCTCGGCATGCTATATGTCAGGTCAGGCAGCGGACAGCTCGTCCCTCTTTCCACAGTTGCAGAGCTCAGGCAGGGACTCGGCCCACTCACCGTTAATCACCTCGGGCAGATCACTTCAGTAACAATATCCTTTAACCTTAAGCCGGGCATGCCGCTGAGCAGCGCATTCGCTTCCATAGAGAAAGAGGCAAAGGCACTGCCGGCATCTGTCACCTCCGGGTTCCAGGGGACTGCACAGGTCTATCAGGCCTCTGCCAAAGGGCTGCCAATACTCCTGATAATGTCAATCATAGTCATATATATAATTCTGGGTATGCTCTACGAGAGCTATATACATCCACTGACAATTCTTTCAGGTCTGCCCCCGGCAGGAATGGGAGCGCTGCTTACCCTCATGCTCTTCGGAAAGGACCTCAACCTCTATGCCTTTGTGGGGATCATAATGCTCGTCGGAATAGTGAAGAAGAACGCGATCATGATGATAGACTTCGCACTCGAGGCACAGAGGCAGGAAGGCATGACGCCGCTGGATGCCATACATAAGGGCGCAATGGTCCGCTTCAGGCCCATCATGATGACAACCATGGCAGCGCTCATGGGCACGCTGCCGATCGCTGCCGGCATAGGAGCAGGGGCTGATTCGAGACGCTCCCTCGGCCTTGCCGTTGTTGGTGGCCTGCTCGTTTCCCAGCTCCTGACACTCTACATAACGCCTGTTGTCTATTACTACATGGACAGGCTGCAGGAGATGGTGAAGAGGAAGTTCGGCATCGGTCTCAGCAGAAAACAGGGGCGCGCAATTACATAAGCGTCAGAGTATAATGGTCTGTATATGATTAAACTTTACCGGAGGACGGAGAGATGAGGATTCTTAAACTGTTACTGATAACAGCAATGATATTGGCTGCAGCCTCTGCAGGCGCAGAAGAGGTCATAAAAAAAGGAGAACTGCTTACGCTCGACAGGGCAGTTGCGCTGGCACTGAAGATGCAGCCTGATGTCCTTGCGGCAAAAGGTACAGTGGAGATGAACAGCGCAAGAAAGAGACAGGCGGAATCAGCATTCTGGCCGCAGATCAGCGCATCTGCAGGATACAGCAGGGTACAGCCTGCAGGCACATCTTCAGCTGTCAGGGGATTGGGTGCTTCCACATCACATTCCTATGACCAGTATTCCACAGGCGCTTCTGCCCAGCAGATGCTCTTTGACTTCGGCAGGACATGGAACCAGGTGAGCATACAGGGAAGGAATGTTGAGGCCTCGGTCTCAGACCTTTCAGGCACCGAAAACCAGGTTGTACTGAACACAAAGCAGGCCTATTACAATCTGTTAAGGGCAAAAAGGAACAGGTCCGTTGCAGATGAGACGATAAGGCAGTATCAGCAGCATCTTAACCAGGCAAAGGCGTTCTATGAGGTCGGAACAAGACCAAGGTTTGATGTCACAAAGGCAGAGGTGGACCTGAGCAATGCAAAGCTAAACATGATCAGGTCAGAGAATGCTGTCAGGCTTGCGGTCGTATCGCTTAACAATGCCATGGGAATACCTGATGCTCAGGAATATGAGGTCGAAGACAGCCTCTCCTTCAGAAAATATGATATAACACTTCAGGATGCGGTCGCCACGGCCTATGCAGAGAGGCCTGAACTGGCATCAATTAATGCGAGGAGAAAGGCTGCAGAAGAGTCCGTCTCACTGGCAAAGAAGGGGTACTTTCCAATTCTGACAGGCAATGCAGCCTGGTCATGGGCTGGGGAGAATACCGGCCAGTTTGCCTCAGGAGACGGCTGGAATGCAGGGGTAAGCCTCTCTATCCCTATCTTCAGCGGCTTCCTTACGAAAAACCAGATCTCCGAGGCAAAGGCGAATCTCTATGTGCTTACAGAGAACGAGGAGTCCATTCGCCAGGGCATACTCTTCGAGGTGCAGCAGAATTTCCTTGGACTTGTCGAGGCTGAGGAGCGCATAGCAGTTGCCGAACTTACGGTCAGACAGGCAACAGAGAACTATGAGATAGCAAGCGGCAGATACAATGCCGGTGTTGGCAATCCGATAGAGGTAACCGATGCAGAGGTGGCCCTGAGCAATGCCAAAACATCCCATATTCAGGCTCTCTATGACTACAGGACAGCAGTTGCCGGCCTCGAAAAGGCAATGGGCAGACGAGAATCATTAAAATAATTTCATGTTTAATTCATATTCTGTTCATCATCGTTCTGTATGCTTATATCAAGGGAAACAACCCTTAGCTAAACCCCTCCTAAAGGTAGCCGGGCCCCCACCGGCTACCTCAATTTTTTTCTGCCATTACCAGTCAGCACCAAACATTGCGATATCCGATTTCTGATTTCAGGAGAAGAGATGAAGAAGATAATTGCAGTTATAACAGTTATTGCGGTCCTCGGAGCAGGCACTTATTTTCTGGCCTCAAAGAAGGGCAACGGCGCAAAATTCCGGACTGAAAAGGTGACAAAGGGAGACATCATATCATCTGTGACCGCTTCCGGGACGGTCAATGCAGTTACGACTGTCCTCGTCGGCACACAGGTCTCCGGAACAATAAAGGACATATTAGTTGATTACAATTCAAAGGTGACAAAGGGGCAGATCATAGCACAGATAGACCCCTCGCTCTTCGAAGCGCAGGAGGACCAGGCAAAGGCGAACCTGCTCGCATCAAAGGCAAATCTCGAAAAGGCAGAGTCTTCACTTGCAGATGCAAAAAGGAGCATGAACAGGGCAAGGGAGCTCTTTTCGAGAAACCTCATCTCAAGAAGCGACCTCGATGCGGCAGAGACCGCACACGATACTGCAAAGGCACAGGTGACCGCCTCTAAGGCCCAGGTCTCGCAGTCAGAAGCAGCTCTCAGGATATCAGCTACAAACCTCAGATATACCAGGATCATATCACCGGTCAACGGCATCGTAGTCTCAAGGAGCGTTGATATCGGCCAGACGGTCGCGGCCAGTTTTCAGACCCCTACTCTCTTCACGATCGCGCAGGACCTGACAAAGATGCAGATAGACTGCAATGTTGCAGAGGCTGACATCGGAAAGATAAAGCTTGACCAGGAGGTTGAGTTCACTGTCGACGCATATCCTGACAGCCCTTTCAGGGGCAGGGTCTCAGAGGTCAGAAATGCGCCGATAACTGTCCAGAATGTTGTTACCTACGATGTTGTGATAAAGGTCAGCAATCCTGAGCTGAAGCTGAAACCGGGCATGACAGCCAATGCCTCGATCATTGTATCCGTGAAAAAGGATGTCCTCAGGCTGCCGAATGCCGCGCTCCGCTACAGACCTGCTGACCGTAAGAGCAGCAGACCTGACAAAAAAGAGAGGGGCAGCAGCGTATGGGGCAACGGGCCTGACGGTCCGAAGCGCATATCCGTAACTACAGGCATAAGCGACGGGAGCTATACTGAACTGCTCACAGGAGATATTGCCGACGGGCAGGAACTGATCGTTGAGTCACTGACTGACAAGCCAAAATCGCAGCAGCCGTCAGGACCGAGGATGTTCTGAGATGTCCCTGATCGAGGCAGATGAGATAACAAAGACATACAGGCTTGGAGAGATAGATCTGAACGCGCTCAACAATGTCTCTGTGGCCATCGAAAGGGGAGAGTTCATTGCTGTAATGGGGCCTTCCGGTTCCGGGAAATCCACATTCATGAACATACTGGGCTGCCTCGACAAGCCTACGAGCGGGAGATACATTCTTGAAGGAACGGATGTAGCGAACCTGGACAGGGATGAACTGGCAGCCATAAGGAACAAAAAGATAGGTTTTGTTTTCCAGGGGTTCAATCTGCTTTCGAGGACATCGGCCATCGAGAATGTCGAACTTCCGATGCTGTACGACGGACTGCCGGCAAAAGAGCGCAGGGAGAAGGCAATGCATGCGCTCGGGATCGTCGGGCTTTCAGGAAGAGAGGAGCACCGCCCAAACCAGCTCTCAGGAGGCCAGCAGCAGCGTGTTGCGATTGCCCGGGCCCTTGTCAACAATGCGCCGATAATCCTTGCGGACGAACCCACAGGCAACCTCGACACAAGGACCAGCATCGAGATAATGGAACTCTTCGTCAGGCTCAACAGAGACTCGAACATCACTGTCATACTTGTTACCCACGAAAAGGACATCGCAGCATTCAGCAGGAGGCAGATCTTTTTCCGGGACGGGGCAATTGTCTGCGACGGGGCTGCAGCAGTATCATGATAAATATCCCCTCGACAATAAAGATATCCTTCCGCGCGCTGAGGGTCAACAAGATGCGTTCGGCCCTCACGATGCTCGGCATAATAATCGGCGTCGGGGCTGTCATAACAATGCTCGCAGTTGGGACAGGAGCAAGACAGAGGATCGGAGAGCAGATAGCAAGCATAGGAAGCAACCTTATCATGGTCCTTCCTGGAACAACCACTTCAGGCGGAGTCAGGCTCGGGGCAGGCACACAGCAGACGCTCACAATGAAAGATGCCGAGGCCATACAGAAGGAATGTCCTGCCGTGGCATATGTCGCCCCTGTCCATAACGGCACTGCCCAGGTAATTTACGGCAACCAGAACTGGTCTACGGCTGTCACAGGCACAACATCCAGCATGCTGTCAGTAAGGGACTGGGCCATCTCCTCAGGCCGTTCATTCACTGAAGATGATGTGAGAAGCGCTGCAAAGGTATGTCTGCTCGGACAGACGGTTTCGGACAATCTCTTCGGCGACAGCAATCCTGTCGGACAGATCATCAGGATAAGGAAGGTACCGTTCACTGTCATCGGGCTGCTCGAGAGCAAGGGCCAGTCGCCGATGGGACAGGACCAGGACGATGTCATCTATGTGCCTATAACCACCGCACAGAAAAAGCTCTTCGGCGCTCCGATCCCGGGCATGGTAAGGACCATAATGGTAAAGGCAAACAGCAATGAGGACCTTCAGGCAGCCGAGGCGCAGGTAAACTCCCTTCTGAGGCAGAGGCACAGGATAGGTCTCGGACAGAGGCAGGAGGACGATTTTACTGTCCGGAACCTGACACAGATGATGCAGGCCCAGGAACAGTCCACAAAGGTGATGACCCTGCTCCTCGGGGCAATAGCGTCGGTATCCCTGCTTGTCGGAGGCATTGGCATAATGAACATAATGCTTGTATCTGTTACTGAAAGGACGAGGGAAATAGGCATACGCATGGCCATCGGCGCAAAGACATGGGACATAAGGCTTCAGTTCATTATAGAGGCCCTGATCCTCTCGATGATAGGCGGCATTGCCGGAATACTTATCGGGGTGACAGGATCACAGATAGTATCACTCCTTGCAGGCTGGTCAACAGTCGTGTCCCCGCTCTCGATACTGCTTGCCTTCGGTTTCTCCGGCTTTGTAGGGATCTTCTTCGGTTTTTATCCGGCGTACAAGGCCTCTCTTCTCGATCCGATAGAGGCCCTGAGATACGAATAACCGGCGGACTAAAAGATCACCTGCAGCACTTCATCGATCTTCCTGAGGGTTCTCATCATTCCGGAAGCCCGGGCAGGGCTCATCGCCGAAATGTCAGCGCTGAAGAGAATATCTCTGACAGCATCAATGCCTCCCTTCAGATCCATGTCATTGTCCAGGCATTCCCCGAACGCTTCAAGCAGACGGGTCGATAAGGGTGAAGATACAGGCACTGCAGATGCTGCCTTCTTCCTAAGGCATTTCATTACATCCCTGATCTCATGCAGCATGAGTGACGCATTCTGCATCGAAGCATCTGTGTAGTTCAGTCTTTTTCGATAGTGGCCGTAAAGCAGGAAGAACCTTATCTCAGCAGGACTGTATCCATTTTCAATAAGAGTGCTGGTATAGAGGATATTGCCTTTGGACTTCGACATCTTCTTGTTACCAACATAGAGATGTGCGCCATGCATCCAGAATTTAGCCATCTGATACGGCCTTACAGACTCGACAATGGCAATAGAGTAGTCATGATGGCGGTAGAGGTTGTCTATGCCTCCGCAGAAGGCAGAAAGGGTGCCGCTGAAATGTTTTATAACCATGCTCGGGTCCTGCACATTCCAGGAAGGCCTGCCCTTGCCGAGGGTTGTCTCCCAGCAGGCCTTTTCGCTGATGCTGCAGCCGTTCCAGAGGATGAAGTCGCCAAGGTTCCATTGTATGCCGGGATATGTGTCCTGATGAAAACGGCGCTTCTTCTTCGGCCATTTTGACATGTCGAGGCCGAAAAGCTTCCCGAACCCTTTCACCTTCAATGGATCGAAATATATGTTCCTGCCATGTCTGTATGCAACCCTCTTTTTGATCAGCCCGGTTATTATCTCAACAGACTGATCAACGCATTCCGACGCACGGGGCATATAGTCCGGCACCTTGATCCTGAGCAGCTTCATCTCCCTGATGAACCCGGCAATATTCCTGTCTGTTAGCTCCTTCAGTGTAAGCCCTCTTTTGTCAGCCTCCCTGATCGCCTTGTCCTCTACATCCGTCACTGCCATTCCCCGTTTCACCTTATACCCCAGATATTCGAGATAGCGGACAAGGATGTCCTCATAAATAAATGTCCTGAAGTTGCCGATATGTGCAGGCTGATAAACTGAAGGGCCGCAGGTGAAAAGAGCAACAGGCCTGTCTTTCTCATGCCTGAAGGCCTCTTTTCTTCTGCCGAATGTGTTATATATCCTGAGCATATCTGCGCCGTTTTTTAGTATACCCTGATTCCGGTGAAGATTGATAAGGTTCAGGACACCTGGTCCGGAATATGATCAATATCATGACCGCAGTGCAGTACATTTCTTATAATAAGGAAGACCATGTCAGACAGAAGGAAAGGAAAAAGCCGGTATATTATCAGGGCGCTGGGCCTGCCTCTGCTTTTTGTCCTCATGCTGTCATGTGCGGCCGTGCCTTCCGGTCCGGAGGGAGCGGAAAGCAGTCTCAAGGCTGTTATCTCAAAGATCGATGATAATGTAAAACAGCAGGCCGGCTCGATAGCATGGACAGATGACAGGAGTTCGATCGCTTACATCTCAGACAGCCTGAAGATCTACAGTATCAGGAGAGGGGATGTCCGCAGCACCAATATATATACAGCAGCATTCATCGCATCAGGTCCAGGCAGTCTGATATACATTATCTCTGAAGAGAACGGATCCCGCAGGATCTCAAGCCTTGACACAGAAACAATGGAACACAGGGACATACCAGCCGGCCTTCAGCCTGACGCAGTATTTGCAGTTCCTGACAATAAGGGACTTATGCTTATGTCTGTCAGGCTGATTCAGAAGAACCTGTGGGCAGAGCTTGATTATTCGGCTTACCTGCTTGAAAATGCATCAGGCAAGATAAGGCAGATTTACGGATCCCAGAGGATCATCCAGGGAAGGGTCTCCATGTCCGGCCATCAGAGCGGATGGCTCTGGCCCGGTCTCAGGCCGCATGACTCGGCCATTCTTGCTGTCGAGTATGTCAAGCCTCCTGTGATCATGCCGTATCTCAGGATCACGCTCACAGATTACATAACCGGCAGGAGCAGGGACGCAGGCAGGATAGAACATTCCGGCCTTAGCGCGCCATTCAGCTGGTCGCCTGACGGCAACAGACTTGCATTCCCTGATATTAACGGAAAACTGAAGATATACGATATAAATGAAAAGGTAACTGCTGATCTGCCTTCAGCAGCAGCTGAGGGATCATTCCCCTCCTGGAACCCTGCAGGCAGCCAGATATATTTTGGCGGGCATATTATCAATTCTGACGGAAGCGGGCAGCGTATGCTTTTTGAAGATGCCAGAAACAGTATGGGAATATGGTCGCCTGACGGCAGAATGCTTGCAGTTGTTCATAATAAGGGCATCTACCTTCTGAAGGATTTTGTTCCGCTGCTTATTGCGCCTGACATTATCCCTGCCCCTGAGCTTATAAGGAAGCGGATGCTCCTTAAGGAGCTCCTGACAGAAAAACTTATAACAGAACAGGAGTATGATGAAAGATATGATAACCTCACAAAGAGCGGCAGGCAGTGACATATGAGGAGGGCCTTCTGTTTCGTGTTTGCAATGGCGTCTCTTCTTGTCTCCTGTCAGGCATCAGCAAAGGATATATGTCTTGACTGCCACAAGGAGAAGACTCCCGGAATCGTATCTTACTGGAGTGAAAGCCGCCATTCATCAGAAAAAATCTCATGCGTGTCATGTCACGGCGGGGATGTTGATGCAAACCACAACAGGACAGCAACAGTAACTGCCTCAAAATGCGGAGAGTGCCACAAAAAGGCATTCATTGACCACTCAGTAAGCAGACACAGTATCGGCCTTAAGTCCGGAAGAGGCTGCACAAGGAACTTCGAAACATCATCGGGACAGACCGGCTGCATATTCTGCCATGAGGAGGGGTCTTCAAAACCGAGGGTAAAAACAGAATGCGCAATGTTCCTTGCACAGACCCCGGAGATGCAGAAGCAGGGATGTGATGCATGCCACAGGGTGGAGAACAGGTGCGATACATGCCACACACGCCATGGAACTGATATCTCATTTGCAAGACAGCCGCAGACATGCGGCACCTGCCACATGGGTCCTGACCATGCCCAACTCGAAATGTGGGAGACTTCGACACATGGAGTCCTCTACAGGCAGGGAAAAGAAAAATCAGGCCCGTCATGCGTTACATGCCATATGAAGGCAGGTTCGCATAATGTAAGCCGCGGCATCGCAACAGGCATACCAGAATCAGCAGAACTTCTAAGAAAACAGGAGCGCGCTTTCATGCTCGACATCTGCTCTTCCTGCCACACAAGGAGCATGGCATCAAGAAGCCTTGAGGATGCTGACATGATCGGGAAGCAGAGCTCCGCCATAGTCAGTGAGGCATTCAGCCTGGTCGAGGAACTGAAGAACGAGAAACTGCTCTATCCTTCAGCTGAAGAACGGCCGATACACCCGCTCTTCGGCAGGAACATTGTTACGGGCCCTCATATGCTGTACGAGAATATCTCCGCAGCAGAAAGCATATATTTCAGAATGAAGCAGTTCCATTACATGAATGCGGTCAAAGGCGCATTTCACCAGAACCCTGACTATACTCATTGGTACGGGAATGCGCCATTGAAGCTCTCACTTTCGGAACTGAAGAGCGAGGCAGCACTTTTGCGGAGCGTGGATGTATTAAAGAAAAGGCTGGACAACATTGCCCCATCAGACAGATCTGATGACAGCGCTTCGTCAGACCTGAAGAAGATGCTTCGGGACATCATTGACCGCAGGCTAAGAGGGGATATTTCGGAAAAGGAATTTCAGGAGCAGAAGGACAGGCTGATGAAAGAGAAAGGCCTATAGTAGCAGTTTCTCTACCTCTGCAGACCAGGCAGAATAGCCTGCATCGCTCACATGCACTCCGTCGTCCATCAGATAACCGGCATTCGGCATGCCAACACCATCGAGAAACAGAGAATGGAGATCAAGATAGACTGCCTTCTCTTCTGATGCGAGTGCCTTCAGTTCAGTATTCAGCGCCCGTATTTCCTTATTGTCGATGTAAGGGAAGAGCACTGGCAGGAGACTCTGAACAACAACATTTGTATCAGGACAGGTCTTTTCTATCACCTTGACGATCTCATTATAGGTTCTGACAAAACCGTCATCTCCCATTGCCATATTGTTAATGCCAGACATTATAAAGACAAAGTCAGGGGCATTCACCTTATTCAGTATATGCGGGAGCCTCGACTTCAGCCCCTCGACAGTTTCCCCTGCAATCCCGAAGTTATAGACCTCATGTTCCCTGAATCGCTCCGCCCAGTCAAAGAACTCGATCAATGAATCACCGATAAAAAGAATGCGTTTCTTCATATGAACCCTCCTTCAGTATCCATTTTACCTTTTACCGATGAAGAGAATATCAGGGCAAAGACAACAAGCACAAACGCAGCAGCCATGAATGCCTTCGGATATCCGAAATATGCAGCTGCAAAACCTGAGACGATCGGGCCGGTCGTATGGCCTATGTCCATGATCGAACCAAGAAGCCCCATTGCCGAACCTCTCGCCTTTCTGCTGCTGAGGTCCGCAATATAGGCTGATGTTGCAGAGGTCACGATCGAAAGGCTCAGGCCAAAACCTATGCTCATGGCAAGCATCGGAAGAAAGGTCCTGAAAATTGAAAAGCAGCCTATGCATACCGCGCCGATCAGCGCTCCGGCAAATATCTGTGGGCGCCTGCCATGCCTGTCCGAGAACCTGCCCATCACGGGTTTTGACAGCGCAAGCGTGATCACCTGGGCGGAAAGAAAAAAGCCGACCTCAAACGGGCTGAGACCTATGCTCATAGAATAGAGCGGCAGGAATGTCTCGAATGTGCCGTAGGCAAATAAAATGGCCGCCTCAACAGCACATGTTACAAGTATCGTCCTGTCCGAAATCACAGACCTGAAAGCCCTGAATGTCTCTGACCAGGTCCTTCCATCTATCTTCGGGTCTGCTGTGCCAGGAAGAAGGAGAGCAAGACCAAATGTAGCAGCTCCGGCAGCTCCGCAGGCGATATAGACGGCTTTGTAGCCAACTCCTGGATCAAATGTCATCAGGCCGATAATGCTGCCGCCTGCAACAGGTGCCATGAACCTCCCGATCAATGTAGAGGTCGAGAACCAGCCCATCTTCTCGCCCCTCTCTATATGAAAGAGTTCAGAGACCATTGCCATTGCTACAGGGATGAATATGGCTGTCGCAAAACCGTGATAGAAGCGGACAACAGCAAGCTGCCAGATCGTTGATACAAAGAGGTAGAGAAAAGGCGCAGTGCCGAAAATAAAGGAAGAGATCAGAAGCATTTTCCTTTTGCCGATCCTGTCTGAGACCATCCCTGCAGGTATGCTGAAGACAACTCCTGCAAAGGCCGAAACTGCAGCAATGAGGCCGACGCCGGAAGGGTCGGCACCGAGATATGTCGCGAACATCGGCAGCACCGGGCTCTTGGATATTGTGGAACTGAATATCGCAAAGAGCCCGGTTGCGCAGAGAAGGAGAAAAGGGCTTGGCCTCATCTATTTCATCAGTCCCTGTATCTCCTCATGGTATCCCATATACCGGTTCAGCGTCACATCGTTTTTCCCATATTTTGGAATCGTCTTTAAGATCTCTTCGAACCTGTTCTCAGCCTCCCGTTCGTCTGTGATCTGAACAATGCCGTCGGTGATAATGTCCACAAGCCGGTCAGCATATATCACGATCCTCTCCTCAAGTCTTCGAAGCGTATAGTCTTTGACAGGCAGGTTCAGTTCGCGCGCTTCCGGTTCTGTAAGGCCTCCCCGGATATGCTTTTCCATTATATCGGTCAGCTCCTTCGGCAGACCCAACTCTTTGCCGATCTCTGCGCCGATCTTCCCATGGTCCATGTCATGGGTCTTTGCCTTGCCGAGGTCATGAAAGAGTCCGCCTCGGCATACCAGCTCCATACTGAGTTCAGCGCCGGTCCTCTCCGCGATCTCCACAGCTTTTTCCGCAACCTTTACACTGTGCCTGATGTCGTCCTCCTGGACGCCTGCTTTTCTTAATATTTCTATGTCTGATGCCTGAACAGAATAGGTCATGGGTAAGTCTCCTTTATTTCACGCCAAAGTAAGCGAGTGTATCTGCGATTGCTTTTTCGAAATCATGCTGGAGGTGTTCGAATTTTGTCTTTACATCGTCGTGAAGGTGACGGATATATTCATCCCTGCCTTCAACGCCGTATTTCTCCTCGAACATCTTTCCGTTTTCATAGATCTTCGTGAGGTCGTGGCGCTCTGCCTTCTTCTCAGGATCATTGTCGAGCCATTCGTGAATCTCCCTGAACTCCTTCCCTGTCCTGTCACTGCTTGTCTTAAAATGTTTTGCCACTGGCGGCATTGTCTTCCTCCTTGTTTGATTTTTTTCACGTTCTCTTGCATTTCAGTCCGCTTAACCAATATAAGCGATATAATGTCCTTTCCTCCCTTCCTGTGCCCTGTTCGCCTCAAGAACAGGCGCATTTACGGCTGCGTCTGCTTCGTCGGTTAAAATGTAACTGTTCTTTTTTGGGCAGCAGTCTCGATCGTTAATTCATCGAAGTATGTCACCGAGTCCGCCTTTGTCCATAATCCGATAAGGCCTTTAACCTGTTTGTCGGCGGCATATTCAATCAGAGGCTTGCCGTTAAGAAAGCCCCTGACATTATTCTCCCGGATTTCGACTGAAAGGTCATACCATGTATTTGAATGGATCTCTTCAATCACCGTGACCCGCTCGTATCTCTTGCCGTTGATATATTCAAACAGGATTATATTGTCCTCAAGAGCGTTTATTCGCATGACGTAATAAAAGCTGCTGTTCCGTATGCCGAAGGCAATGCCTCCTGCCCTGTCAATATGACCTTTGACAGGCTTGACCCTGACACTCACCCTTCCATCCGACATTTCGGAGTTCCTGGCTATGGCAAGAGGGAAATAATAATAAGCCTCGATGTTGTCGAAAAATTCCTGCACCTTCCGGCCGATAAACTTCCCTGCTATATTCGCCGTGCCGCCTGCGATGGGATAGTCCTTTGAGCTGTCCTGCAGGCAATATGTATGGCCGTCTTCCACGGTACGCTTCCAATTGCCCCCATGTGTATAAAATTCCTTCAGGTCATCATCTTTCCTGCTTCCCAGAAAATCATACTCGCCGTTAAAGAAGGCGTCTGTCAGTCTGTCGATATCGCTTCTGCCCGACAGCGCCATGTCCAGCATGCGGGATGAGGCAAAAAGCCTTCCGACCTGATCAAGCTTCTCCTCAAGTGAATATCTGTCATATCCGGATAAAAAGCGT
>Ga0233425_10008703_pt1 | contig 13291 bp, 17 predicted proteins | sample Watercolumn_Towu_2_FD_181712 | JGI IMG/M metagenome (GOLD analysis project Ga0233425, IMG submission 181712) | Freshwater microbial communities from Lake Towuti, South Sulawesi, Indonesia - Watercolumn_Towuti2014_140_MG | ecosystem: Environmental > Aquatic > Freshwater > Lake | place...
TATAATAACAACAAACCCTTATTCTCAAACATAAAAAGATTTATAAACTGGCTTTTGCAAAAATCAATATGGCATTTAATTTAAAAAAGATGTTCGGAAAAAGCAATGACGAAGAATATGTAGAGATTGACTTAACATCTGGTGAAGCAAAAGAAAGCAAAGTTATTGTAAAACCTTTCTTATTAAGACAGTTTGATGACATTAACGAAATCCTTAACTGTTTAAGAGAAGGATACACAATCGCAGTAATTGATATCAAGCCATTAAAGCAAAAAGATGTAATTGAACTCAAGAGAGCAATACAAAAAATCAAAAAGACCGTTGAAGCCCTTGAAGGATCAATCGCAGGATTTGGAGATACAACAATAATTGCAACACCAAAGTTTGCTGAGATACACAAAGCACCTCCAGCAGCTCCCAAACCTAAAGTAGATTATCTAGGTTAAGTTCATTTTTCTTTTTAATTGACCATTTTATAATATAATTTTTTAGACATTCCCACTACCATCTGCCTGTCTTTCTACCCATTTGCATTTTGTGCATTGATATAAATATACATTAGACTCATCACTTACTGGAGCTCCAAGGTCGCAGATGTAACATTCGTCATGTCCACATTTCTTGCATTTATGCGGAAATGCTAAAGGCTTTATCTCTTGACTTGCGCCTTTTCCTATTTCTTCTTTTACTTCTGCTTTTTCAGGAACATTAAATTCGATTATTTCCTTTGAGAATCCCCACTTGCAAGTTCCAATAACTTTATTGTTTACACTATTGAGCATAAGTATTCCCAGGCACTTATCACAAAAAGGTATTTTTCCCATTTAAAAATATATTAAAATGCTTTTAAAGGCTTAAAAAGGCATTTTCGAAGGTTTTAAAAGCTTAAAAACAAACTCTGTTTCAACTGAGCCCAAGGATTTTTCTGTTTTATCAATCTTTGGCCAATTTATTCTAATAGCCCTTAATTTATGTCTTGACGAAAGTATTAAAAACTAAAAATCGTCAATAATAAAATGAAAAAAGAAGCGATATTTACCATAGTGCTTCTGATTATTTTAATAGCTCTTGGATTAGGTGCCCATTATTTTACTAAACCTTCGGCAACAGAAATTAATAATTCAAGTAGTTTGGAATGCGCAAAAGCGGGAGAGCGCTCCAATAGTGGCCCCGTAAGTCCCCCCTATCAATGGCAAAAACAATGTTGTTCTGGGCTTGTCGAAATATCAAATTGTGCAAGTTATGAGTCAAATAGATCAGATGCAGATTCTCAAGGATGTGTGTATCGAGTAGGCTGCGGGAATATATGCTCAGCATGCGGAAACAATATTTGCGAGTCCTGGGAAAACAAGTGTAATTGCCCATCAGATTGCAAATAACTCTTAGTGCTCCTATTATAATAGGATTCAATTAGAAACACTCACTTTTACTTTATCTTTGCAATTGAGAAAACAGTCTTTATAGCAACTATTATTGTAGACGGAACAAACAGGCTCAAAAGAGCCCCGAGGATACTCGAAACTACTTTTGCAAGTCCAAATCCGCCTATCGCAGCATTCAACATCATTCCTTGTATTCCTGCAAAACTAACTAAAACAAGTGAAACAGATGCAAGTAAGAATGTCTGGACATCTTTTTCAGCAACGAAATATCCTACAACAACTCCAAGAATCGCCAAAATTCCCTGCACCCAAGGGCTTATGTTGTTAGGAGCAATAACTCCTACTAAAACTGCCAAAACAACACCTACAAAGAAAGCCCACGCCCCTATTTGATTTTCTTTTGCAATAATCGCCATTTTATTAAAATTCAATAGTGTCTCTTTTATTTAAACTTTATGATAATTTTATCCTCGAGAAAATAGATATCTTTTCAAAATTCGTTACTCATTTAGGTAACATTTTAACAATAAGATTTAAATACCCTTATAACTGCAGAGTTACAACATAAATTAATAACATGAGTTCAAAAATATCAATTTTGGCTTTCGCAATATTATCCGTTTTAGTTTTCGCAAGCTTTGCTTCTGCTCTAAGCTTCTCAACAAGCCAGGTTACATTAACCTCTGGAAGCCCAGGCACACAAGTTAACCTTACCAATAACGGAGCATTCAATCTAACTTCAGTTACATTAACACCTTCATCTTCAGATGTTGCAGTCAGTCCATTATCTTTCGCATTAAATGTAAGTAAATCAAATACAATAAGTGTTAATTCTTCAAAGTCACTAATCGATTCATTATCTATCGGTTCACATGCTTACACAATTTCAGCACTTGGAACAAATGGAACTGACAATCAGACAGCTTCTCTTTCAGTAAATCTAGTAAAGAGCTTCTGCGCATCTGGAGATGTTGGCGGAAACATTTCAATAACCAATGTAGACATTTCAAACAATGGACAAGGAAATAAAGATAAATGGTACAGATTAGACACATTAACTATAGATGTTGATGTAAAGAATGTTGGTTCAACAGATATAGGTGATGACATTATAGTAGAATTAGGTTTATACGATTCAAGTGGAAATCAAGTTATTGATGACTTAGACTTTACATCAAAAGACAACGAGCAATTCAATATTGGAAGCTTAGACAAGAGCGATAAACAAACAGCATCATTTGAGTTCAAGGTGCCAGCAGATGTTTCAAGTGGTATCGGTTACAAGTTCGTTGTAAAGGCATATGTTGATGGAAGTGAAAGTCAAGTTTGCACAGACAGTTCATCTGACCTTTCAAACGACTTATATTTCAAATCGGTTGAAGTAAAGAGAGAATCCGACCCTGGAAAATTAATAGGATTTGATAACATTAAGCTGACACAAGATACATTAACATGTGGAGATACAGGTTCTCTATCAGTAACAGCTTACAATCTTGGAAGCAAGAAACAAGATCAAACAAAGTTTACATTGACAAATACTGCATTAGGTATTTCTCAATCAATAGTTGTTAAGAAAGATCTTCAAGAGAGAGACAAGGCATTACTACAATTTAGTTTTGCAGTCCCAACCAATGCTAAAGATGGAACATATGTTCTTTCTCTAGATGCAAATTATGGTTATAGATCAAGCGTTGACGAGTATGAGGACTCATTAGACGAGCCTGCCCGAGTTTCATTCAAGGTAATCGGATGCCAAATAACTCCAATAGCGCCTGTTGTGAATAATCAAACAACCACAACAACAACTGAAGAGCCTGCAACAAGTTCATTCTTTGCAAGGGCATTTCAAGGAAATGGATTGGTTTGGACAGTTGCAATAGTAAACATCTTGTTAGTAATTGTAATAATCCTTGTTGCAGTAAGAATTGCAAGAAGATAATTTTGTTTATTTCTAACAATTTAGTTATCCTCAAGGCATTAGAATATTTTATTAACCCTTTCTATTACTAATAGTCATGGCAAAAAAAGAGGCAAAGAATAATAAAAAATCAATTTTAATGTTTGCAAGATATGTTTTATTGCTCATCCTAGCCTTCGGAAATTTATTTATATTCTATAAGTTATTTACCCCTCTAACTGTTAAATTATCCTTCTTCATTCTAAGTTTAATATATCCCTCAGCAACAATCGTCCAAAGCACAATAACATTCTCCGGAACGATTATTTCTCTAATCCCTGCCTGTATTGCTGGTTCAGCATATTACCTCCTAGTAATACTCAATCTAACAACTCCGATGGGCTTTAAAACTCGCCTAAAGAGCCTCGTATTCCTTATTTTAACATTCTGTTTAGTTAATGTACTTAGAATAGTTGTATTCTCAACTCTTGCTCCGAACAGATTCCAATATTTCAACATAACTCACTTATTGTTTTGGTATGTTGGGAGCACAATACTCTTAGTAACTATTTGGTTTATCAACGTAAAAATATTCAAAATAAAGGGCATTCCAGTATATTCAGATATAAAACATATAATCTCATCGATAAGAAAATAGCTTTTTCAAATACATAAAGCTTTAAAATGCTCATTCTTACCTTATAAAATGGCTAAAAAAGTTCCAAAATTAATAAAAAAGGACAACATCATCCTTCAAGACATAGATTCAATTACCAAGTTCGCAAAGAAAGTTCCAAAGTTCATAAATTATAATAAAAACAAAGAGATGGTCTGGACAATTGCTTTCATGATTCTTCTGTTCGTCGCTTTATTTGGTACATCTGCCTTATTTAAGAGCTTCAACCACTTCACATACAAAGGACTATCGTTCACAAAAGAGAAGTTTGGCACAATTCCAGTTTATCATTACTATTACTATTTCACAGATTCAAACACAGGAAAGCAATATCAATATAATCTCTATTTAAGAATAGACCCGCGAAAGAATAATGTATCTATGCCTCTCGGAGAGACAGAATTTTCAAAAGAAGCAATAAACTATCTGACTGTAAATGGCTCTGGATTAACATCTTGCACTACCTCTGCAAGAGATCTCGGAAGCTTAGCGGAACTGTTCTCTGCAAATATGCTCCCTATGAAGGCCGGGACGATGGATTCTATTGAAGCAAAATCAAACAATTTAACATACATAACTTGTGATAATAAACCTGCCAATCCAGTAATTCAAATATTCTCAGGCAATGAAACAAAGATCACTATAGATCATAATTGTTATAACATTCAAATAGCTAACTGCCAGACTCTTGAAGCAATTGAAAAGTTCAAACTTCAAACCATTTTAGATGCAAAAGCTAGATCATTGAATCAAACAAATAATTAGTTAGCGCAAATTAAAACTTTTTTTATTTTATATTCATTTGTTAATTCTTTAATTGCATTAACAAAAATTAATTCTTTTTCAGGATTAATTTCAATAGTTCCAGGGCTGATTATCTTTCCCCCATGAATTCTGAATAAACCATACTTTCCAGCTCGCCCATTAAAAGAATAGTTTAGTCTTATCTTATCTTTCTTATCAAGTTCTTTCAAGGAGTAAGATATTTGTAATTTAGATATCAATCCAAATCTCTCAACAAAATCTTTTTTAGTTAATATGCTTTTTCCATAAATTAAAATACCCTCTCTTGAAAAATTAGAATCATCAAAAAAAGATTCTAAGTCAAAAGAGCTGATATGTATTGGTTTAGCAGTATATTTTTCCAACTGTCTTTTTATTTGTTGCGATTGCTCCAACTGCTCTTTTATAAAAATCTTATTGAATATTACTGCAATATCGACATCATTCGCATTTTCTTCGTCAAAAATAGAAGACCCAAATTGAATGATATCGATTACATCGGAGCTATACTTCAATTCCAACTTTCTTTGCCATATCTTGGGCGTCATTTTTTATTACCTCCGCAAGTTCTTTTGAAATTATCTTAGTATAACTATCCTGATAAAACGGAAAATCTTTGTCTAATAAGTCATAAACTTCTGGAAATTTTAGCTTTGCTAAGCTAAATCTATTCGAATGAGACGATGGAATCTGCCCAGTTTTTTTAAAGATATATAAGTCGCTAAATCCTACAAGCGCTTTAAAAAATAAAACGGCTGCAGAGTTATATCTTTCTCTACTCAATGCCTCATTTCCTTCTAAAAAATACTCAATTGCAGTTTTTGTAAGTATATTTTCTTTCATACCTGATAAGAAAAGATGAAGGGCTATTTAAATCTTTTCATACCTGATAAGAAAAACTAACCCAAATCAAGTATATTTCTTACTTGGTAAGAAATATTATATTTATATTAATCCCACCACATTATACAAGAAAGCATCAACAGCAGTTATATTGCCATTGATAAACACGCAATTATCTTTTTGATAAACAGAATTATCAGCAACGGACCCGTTATAAATAATCATTAAGTCAGTAGTGCAGTTCTTTTGCGGCAGGTCAAGCAAGCAAGGACCATAACAAGCCCCCTGTACTCTTGAGGCATATCTTCCAAGAGTGCTAGCGATTTCATAGCTTGCCAAAGAGTCATTGGAGGCAATATATAACGTTTTTTGATAATAACTATTAAAATCATAAACTAAAGAAGAAATATTAACTTCTTTAGCCGAATCAGGAGAGCTGGAAAATGCAAATTGCTGTCCATTACTTGTCCAAACCCATTGATTGCCTACTTGTTGTATTTCTCCATTATCATTAGTAGAACCAGTATTATCACTACCAGAAAAGAAAGAATACCCTGCAGTGCTTCCCAAAAGTAAAACAAGCATTAAGATAGTCAATATTCTCGTTCTCTTCTTATTTCTCTGTTCAATCTGTTCCGCAGTCAATATTTTTCTGATATTCATATCAGAACCTCACTTTTCTTATATTTTCTAAATATAATCAATATTTTCCTTATCTCCATTAAAAGAGCAAGAAATCACTGTTTAAAAACTTATTTCATGATTGTAATCTAAACCGGCCTAGATAAAAAATCAATTCATAAGATAATATCTCTTTCAGCGTATTACTTTCTAAACACGCCTTAATCTGCTAAAAGCAGATACGAGACTCCCGTCACGAGAATAAAAAAAGAAAGAAAAAGAAAAAAATAAAAATTTTGTTCAGCTTATATTATTAAGCTGCACTTGTTAAGGCAACTGCTTGTGTAGCGCTTGTTACTTTAACTCCCTTACCAACTGTTGTGTCAACAGTCTGGGTTGTCAAGTACTTAGCAGCATTAGTTGTATCTGCAGCATTGTAACCTGCTACCAAAGTAGCAACTTTACTTGCTGAGTAAGGTGAAGCAAATGTCTTAATCAAAGCTTCTCCAGCCTTGATTCCAGATGCTGTAGCGAATGAATCACCACAACTTGCTCCTCCTAACAACTTAGCAGCAACTGAGTTAACACATGAACCTCCAACAACAATCAAGCTTTTACCTGATACTGTTGAAACTTCAGAGTCAGCAACTGCAACGCTTCCTAAGGATTTAACTGATCCACCGGATGATGTACTTCCAGAAGAAGTAACTATCGAACTAGCAGCACCAACATATACCTTAGCTTGTACTTGCTGTGAAGGAGTACTTATAGTAACTACCTTCTGTGAAGCAGTATTAGAGTCTTCTGTTACGAGTGTCCCGTACCAGTCAACATCTTGTGTAATATCTGAATCGCTTTGCAACGAGCTAGAGTATTGCGTTGGAGATGTGAAAGTAACACTGTTTACACCCAATGGGTTTGTGCTTGTTCCCGCAGCATTTGCTTCGAGATCAACAACAATCGCATTGTAGTTTGTATTAGTGTCTTTACCTTCAATAACAATAACTGCAGGTGCGTCGATTAATGCACTTGTTGCAGGATTCATCAACCTTACAGTTGCTACATTAGTAGCTGATGAGTTGGCAATATTATATACCAATCTACCTATGGTTACATTTGATGAAGTACCATTTGCAGGTATACTTGCAGCAGTGTAACCATCACCATCAGGTATTTGTAACGCAGTAGCAGCTCCTAGACTGATAGTCTGTGGCTCGTATAACGATACCAAAGCACCACCCTTTGTCTTTATTGTTGGGAATACTACTAATTGTGTTGCAGAAGAGTCAGCAGTAGGATACTTTAATGTAGCCAATCCTGAATCTCCACTACCTGCGGACGTGACAGTATATTGTCTACCATCAATTGTAACTTTACCAGAACCTTCTGAGGTGAAATCGGCCTTATAAGTGTCTCCACTCATGACATCCTTCAACTCGAATGCATCTTTAGTATAGTCTGTACCTGTATTATTATAGATTCTAGTTACTTGAACTAAATGTCCATAATCTTCATTACCAACAATTGTGTAGGCGTTCTCTGTAAGATTAGCCTTTTCTTGAACTTTAATCCTGTAAGAGTTTGAGTCTCCTAGGAAAGTTGTTGTAGCATTGTATGCAAAATCAAATGTTTTTGCAACTCCATCGCTATCAGTAAGTGAAAGAGACATGCCCTTATCACCGGACTTATCTATTTTGATCTCATTTCTTCCAGAATCGTTCAGATTAGAACTTAATCCAGCAAAATCAACCTTAAAACTTCCAAACACCGGATCGACGAAAGCCTTTCCTGGCAATATAGCATCAGAGTTTGAGTCTGGCGCATATACTGCAATGTTTAATGAAGTCATAGCAGTTGTTCCTCCAGTAAATGTTACTAAAGTTCCATCAACAGGATCATCGCTGGTCCCTGACAAAACTTGTGTTCCATTTGTGAAGGTCAACTTTTGTGCTCCAAGAAGAATTGTAGCAGAATATTTGAAGTTGTTCGCACTTGCGCTTGTAACAGCTACATCCATTCCGGCAATTTTCTTAGAAGTTGATACTAAAACGTCTTTTGTTTCCGAAACTCCCCTTGGATTTGTCACTTGGATAGTTGCTTTTTCTCCATTACTATTAACAGAAATAAGACTTACTGAGTAAGATTTATCTCCAATAGTTAAGTTAGCATTTGAGTTATCATTTGTTAAACTTACTGTCTGCGAGTTCTTGAATAATACAAGACTTGTACTATCAGTTGCTGATGCAACAGTGAATTTTTGACCAAATAATTCTATATCTGCCCCTTTAGAGTCTGAACTCGTAAAGTTAATAGCAGGCATAGTTACAGATGCTGTGTACAATGGACTACCTGAACTTGTGTTCATAGAAATTCCAATAACAGGATCACTATTTGAAGTTGGTTGTTTTGCAAAAGTTACTTTATTTGAACCAATTTGTATTGTTGATGTCAATTTTGAATCAACATTTCCTGAGAAAGTGTATTCCCCAAGGACAGTTGGTAAATCAGTCTTTGTTAAAACCGTTTTAGCTGTACTCAATGAAGTGTTCAACCATATTTGTGACGAACCAGAACCGAGCGAAACAGTTTCTCCTGATGTAGAAGCACTTGAGGCGCTTGTTCCAGTTGTTGCAGTTTGTGCAGCGAGCTTAGACGTTAAGTCACTGTTAATCTCTAATGCAGCAACTAAGTCTGTGTTTGCAGCAGTACTACCGTAAACGATAGCTACATCAGCATTTCCGCCAGAGACGAAAGGTGCTGAGTAATTTGCTGCAGCAGCGATAGCTACTGTAGATGTCAACATGATTGCTCCTGCCAAAACAGCCGCAATTTTTCTTATTTTCATTATTTTTTAAACCTCCTTTCAGCTTAAAATCCCCCGTAGCGACCTTATTCAGGCCCTTCTTTCGAAGAAGCTGTCTTTAATTACAGCTTGCCAAAGTTTGTTATAGTACCCATAGAACGGTTACTATGAACTTACTTTAAGCTTAAAGGGTATTAGCACTAGCTTTTTTTCCTTTAAAAACCTTTGCATCAGAATTTCGCTTAATCCAAGTGGTACCCTCGAGACCACTAGTTTCATTTATAAAGCTTATGGTATTACTTAAAGTGACAACATCTATTTTTCAAGGACAAAAGGATATAAAAATAAGATATATGTTATTTTACAACATATATGGACAATAAAAACATATAAATACTCCAAATACTTCAAAAATATGTGGCAAAAAGAGCCACATATTAACACCGTCGATAAAAATAATAAAAATGGCACAAAAAATCAAGATCAGAGAGATTACAATCAGCGAAGAATCTGGAGCTTTTCAGACATTTTTTAAAAAATTGGCAGGAGAGCATAAAGATTTTGACTTTGAGGGCATAGAAATGCTTAGAAAACTGCTTAGCAACGAGAAGGCTCGTTTGCTCCACATCATCAAAAACAAGCATCCAAAGTCAATATATGAGCTTGCAAAGCTATCAAAAAGAGACTTTAAATCAGTAAATGAAGATGTAAAGCTACTAGAAAAGTTTGGTTTTGTCTCATTTGTTTCTGAAAAATCCGGTAAACGGCAAAGACTAAAGCCTCTTTTGACTTCAGATACAATAAGAATAGAGTTCAAGATATAATTCTTTTAAATTTAATAAAATAGGCCTATAAAAATTGTTAGCTCATGTTCATTGAACTAATAAGTCGTCTATAAAATACTACATAAAACTAACGACTCCTTTAGCCAAAAGCAAGAAAGCAGGAACCCATAATAGAACACTTGGAAGGGCAAAAAAGATAGCTAAAATAAGCATCAAAGCTGAAAATAAATCTATAATGCTTAAAGGTATCTCCCCTGTAAGAATCATCATCCCTTTTAAAAATAAAAGCCCTGCACAAAACAAAAGAAATTGGGTCCAAGGCTGTATCCCAAAAACAAGCATAAGAAAGCCAAAGCTAGAAATTAAGTCAATTCCCCCCAATATTTTAACTAATACCATAAATCAGCATAGTGCTTAGATTTATTAATCTTTAGTTAGATTTAAAATAAGCAATTTATTAATTCTATAATGATTAAAAAGACAACTAATTACTCATCAAACCTCATTAAATCCGGAAGTAATGAGGTTCTAGGTATCTGGGATAAAATAAGAAAAAGGGATTTTTCAGGCAATACAGGACTAGCTATTAAAAACACTTTATATCAGTTTGCAACCTCTTTCATATCAAAAGGAGGATCCCTCCTATTTACAATAATCATCGCACGTATGTTGCTTCCAGAATTATTTGGTCTTTATTCTTTAGCATTATCAACAATAGTCCTTTTCTCTTCTTTTGCAGATTTAGGCATAGGGCAGACCTTGATAAACTTCATTTCAAAGGAATCATCAAAGAAGAAGGGCAACCAACATGGTTATTACAATTACATCTTAAAAATAAAGGTCTTATTGACTTTCTTAGCAGCAATAATTCTTGCTTCAGGAGCATACTTTATATCTAATTATTATAATAAACCCATTTTTCTAGCCTTAATTGCTGGATCATTTTATATCCTATCAAACTGTTTATTGGGATTCTTTTCAAATCTCTTTCAAGCAGAGAATAACTTTAAGCCTTTATTAAAAAGAGAGATAATGTTTCAAGCATTAAGACTTATCTTAATCCCGCTAGCAATTCTAATCACAATAGGTTATTCTAACCAAATTGTACTTTTCTATATCTTTTTAGCACTTTCATTTTCTTATCTTGTTCAATTAATATATCTATATACAATTAGGCCGAGATATGTTGGAAGAGAATTAAATAAACAACAAAAAAAGATAGTAAATTCTTTCATTATCATTTTAACAACGACTGTCCTTTCAGGGGTCTTTTTCGGATATATTGACGTGATAATCTTGGGTAGGTTTGTCGAAGCACAATTCATAGGATTTTATCAAGCGGCACTTACTCTGGTTGCATCTACAGGAGCACTATTTGGTTTCTCATCGGTTCTATTTCCTATTTTCAATAAACTTTCTGGAGAAAGACTCAAAAAAGGATTAATAAAATCTATAAGAATTGCCTCCCTGGTCTCATTAGGCTCGATATTAATTATTTTCTTTTTAGGAAAAATAGCCGTCTTCTTAATTTACGGAGCAGAATACTCGCAATCCATTCTTCTATTAAAAATAATGTCTCTTTTAGTGTTTATTGATCCACTAATAGCAATTTATTCTGCTTTTCATATCTCCCAAGGTAGACAAGAATTTGTAGCGAGATATGTAATATTTGCTACTCTTTTGAATATCGCCCTAAACATAGCCCTTATTATATGGCTTATTAATTATTCAAGTTATGCTGCAACAATAGGTGCCGGAATAGCAACAATAATAAGTCGGGGGTTCTACTTGTTGGTTCTATCCGTTAAAAAATGAGCCAGTATCTCCGCATGAGTGTTAATACTATAAAATTGATCCACAAAGCTTATATACTTAACCTATCTATTAGATAGGTATGAAAAGAGTAAAAATTGTTAGTAAAACAACACTCACATTAAAAGGAATAAAATGCTTTCTTGAAAGAGAAGTCAAGCCTTTTGGAACGAGCGGAAGAATAGATTTTCCAAAAGAATTCATCGGCAAAAAAGTATTTGTAATTGTTGCAGATGGATGAAAATAAAATAATTTTTAATTTGGGAACGCTAAAACATTTTATTAATAATTCTCTTGGATTGAGCTACGAAAAGAATAAAATTATGGGATTTGAATTATTAAATTCAGTATTGTGTGCATCTGCACACAATACATATATCGAGACGGTTAGCGACAAGGCAGATACCCTTTATAAAAGAATAAAAGAATCTCCAATAAATATGACAACTCATGCTTATTTAAGATAGGTTCAAGCAGTTTCTAAAAAGTTTAGATTGCATGAAAAAAAAGTAATCCTTGCTTTCGATTACACCGATGAAGATTTTTACGGTGAAGTTGAAGGTTTTGATATTCATGGATGGACTGGAGAAAGTGGAGTAACTGGAAAATTTAAATTTCTAACTTGTAGCATCATTTCAGATGAAATTCCAGAAAAATACCTCTAATTTCTGTTCCAATAAACATAGGGCACTATAAAAGTCACGTCGTCAAATATTGTTTATCGATGATTGAAAAATTAGTTGGGGAAATCCAACTAAGTGTATTCGATAGAGGGTTTTATGATAACGATTTGATGTTTGAATTAACAAAATCAAATCATACATATTTGATTTTTGTTCCAAAAAGAAAAGAATATGGTGAATTCTTTGAAGAATTAAGAGAAAAGAAAACGATATTTGTTCATGATTTTACATTCAGCAAAAATCAATCAACTCATGAAGGAGAAACTTATCTTACTTTTTTAAAACAAATTTATGATCCAGAATCAAAGAAAAATTACGACTGGATTTTTGCAACCAATCTAGAGAGAATGGCTCTTGAAAATTTGATTGAAACTTATAAAAAAAGATGGAGAATCGAAACTCAATTTAGAGTTCAAGATGAAGCAAGAATAAAATGCAAATCAAAAGACATGAAAATAAGATATTTCTTTTTCATGTTTGAACAAATGCTTCAAACAATTTGGATTTGTTTTTACAAAGATGAATCAACTTTCAAGGAATTTTTGATTAATTTTGAAATAGTCTCAAAAAGATATTGTAAGGTTCAAGAATAGAAAATTTTCATGCAGGAATCTTGTCTTGCAGGGAAACGCAATGCTTTTCTGTTTTAGACTCTTTATTTAGGCAAGGCAATAAAGTGTTTCTTGCCTAATCGGAGATACTGTTCTTAGACCTCTTCTAAAAAAATTTGATTCTTATTTAATAAATTACACAGCGGTCGGGATAATTCACAAAAATTTGAAAAAGAAGTAAGTGACCTTTAAGTTTTTAAATGCAACTTTACTAAAAACCTTATGAAAGAAAAGCCTTCTGTTTCCGTACAGATTATCAATTGGAATGGAGTAAGGTTCTTAAAAGATTGCTTTGACAGTCTATTAAAACAAGATTATCCTAATTTTGAATTAGTCCTAGTAGACAATGGCTCAAAAGATGGGAGTATAAAGTTTATTAAGGAAAGTTATGATAA
>Ga0233425_10008704_pt1 | contig 13290 bp, 11 predicted proteins | sample Watercolumn_Towu_2_FD_181712 | JGI IMG/M metagenome (GOLD analysis project Ga0233425, IMG submission 181712) | Freshwater microbial communities from Lake Towuti, South Sulawesi, Indonesia - Watercolumn_Towuti2014_140_MG | ecosystem: Environmental > Aquatic > Freshwater > Lake | place...
GGCACGGGCAAATCATCAGTGACTGCAAATAGTTATCTGAAAGGTAACGGTACGGGAGCCCTTACTGAAAGGACATATACAGAGGTAAAGACAGATCTTGGGCTCAACAATGTAGAAAATACGGCTCTTTCAACATGGTCAGGAAGCGCTAATATTACAACCTTAGGAACAATCGGAAGTTTAACGGCTACGACGGCGGATATAAACGGAGGAAGTATAGACGGCACTTCAATAGGCGCCGCAACACCGGCGGCCGGGACATTTTTGGGTTTGCAAACGGGTACTGTCGGAACAGATGGGCAATTGGCTATATATTCGGAACAAGGGACAACAGATTATACGGCGACACTAAATCCAAATTCTGCGATGACGAGTAACGCAAATTTCTATTTACCCGCGGATGAGCCTGCTGGGACGTATTTGCTCAATATGACATCCGGCGGGGTGATAGGGTTTGATTCGAGTTCGTATTTAACCACTGAAGTGGACGGAGTGATAGGTAACGAAGTGTCTAATGTTGCGGATACGACTTTGATTAGAAATGGGACAGGGACTTCAGGAGATCCATACAAGCTTGGTTTAAATTTAAATAATGAAAACCATTGGCTTGAATTGCAGAATTTCCATGATGCGGATGGTATAACAGTCGGTGAGGATAGGGCAATAAATGTGGCCGGCAAAATAAAGTTGATTAGTGCAGGAAATAACAATTATTACACAACAATTACGGCGGGGGAACAGAGTGCAAATGCGGGGTATACGTTGCCTATTGGGTTACCGGGATCCGATAGTTTTTTAAAAAGCGCCATTAGTGGTGAAATGAACTGGAGAACTTTGACGGAAACAAGGATTGATTTAGGCCTGGGGTCGGATTATCTAAAGCTTGATTCCTTAAGCCCTTTTAATACTGGAGTTGGCTACGAAGCGCTTGATAGCAACAGTACTGGTGAGAGAAATACGGCATTAGGGCATCAGTCTTTGCAGTCGAATGATAGTGGTAGCGAAAATGTTGCTATTGGTAGAAATGCTTTGAACACTAGTTCTTCAGGGAGTTATAACACAGCAGTGGGAAACGATGCTGGGAGTGGAATTGGCGGGGATGGAAGTTGCAATACGATCATTGGTTACCAAACATTGACATATGCAAATTCGAACGGAGATAATAATACTGCGGTTGGATATTGTTCTCTGAGAAATTTAGTAGGGTCGGATAATACTGCTATTGGTTACCAAGCCGGATATGGGGGCAATTCCGGAAGCTGTACAGGAACACAGAATACGACAATAAATAGTGTGCTAAAACTTGCGCCGAGAGCATCAGCGCCGGACAGTCCGACGGAAGGGACTTTGTACATTAATTCGACTGATCATCATATCTACTTTTATAATGGAACCGCATGGAAGCAACTTGGCGAAGTATAGAGACATAATTGATGTGGGAATACGTTACAAGGATGTTCAGATCATTCCGGATAATTATAGAGGAGATCTAACATCAATCGTACACAACGGCAATGCTGATCAAGGCACAAAATATTGGAAATATGCAGGAGTGGAAGAATGGACTGAAGTCGAAAGGACAATCGAAATTCCTTCTGGAACGGTTGAATTGAAACTTTTGTTGGATCGTACAACAGATACTACGCTAGACGAAATGAATTACGTGGCATTTGATGATGTTGTTGTGATACCATCTGTTTCTTAAAGTAAGGGGTTTGTTTCTAGAATTATGAGAAATATTTTTGTTGGGTTGGTTTTTCTTTTGTTCGGAGGGATGTTAATGGCGAACCAAGACGGTCCGCATAAAACCTATTTCAATAGCGGACGGATTTCAGGTGAAAGTTTTATAAAAAACGGCGAATATGACGGCCTGGAGGGGCCGTTTAAAGTTTATTATAAGAGCGGTAAATTGTATAAAGACGGATTTTATAAAGACGGAAAATATGAAGGCCCATGTAGGAAATATGATGAGAACGGCAAACTGCAGGAGTAAGGAACATATCTAAGCGGAAATTAGATGGTTTATTGAATTTATATTACAAAAATGGGCAGAGAAAGGAAGAAGCCGTTTGTAAATGTTGCTGTGTTCACATAATAGCGAAAATATGAGAGAATAGACAAGGTGATGTACTTAAATGTATTGTGATGCATGAAATAAGGCGGCAATCCTGACAGATGGAGGGGAAAATGGCGGATCAAAACACTACGGTAAAAAGTAAAGGCGGTTTTAAATATTCCACGGCGTTGAAAATGTTTACGATAGGATTTTTGTTTTTGGTTTTGCTTACGCCTACTACGATGATTAAATCTCTGATCCGAGAAAGGTCCAATAGAAACGCCGAAGTAGTGAAAGAGATAAGTTCAAAGTGGGGAGGACATCAGGCTATTTGCGGCCCAGTTCTTAGTATTCCCTATAAAGAGTATTCTGAGGGAACCAAGAATTATTCTATAGAATACATCCACATTTTACCCGAGGAACTGCGTATTGATTCCTTTTTGGATTCGGAGGTCAGATATAGGGGAATTTACGAGGCAGTTTTGTATAATGCCGATGTACAATTAAGCGGTGTGTTTATAATGCCTAAACTGAAAGATTTAGGCATAAAAGAAAAAGACGTAATATTTCAAAATGCCTGTATATCGTTAGGCATCGAGGATATGAAGGGGATTAGAAGGGAAATAAGCGCTATAGTTAACGATGTTCCTTTTTCCATGAATCCCGGAATAGAGACAAAAGGTATTATTGCATCCGGAGTAAGCTCAAAAGTCCAGCTGCAAAATAAAGTCACGGAGGTGCGGTTTGATTTTAAAATCAATCTTAACGGTAGTAAACAAATCAATTTTGTCCCACTAGGAAAAACTACGGAGGTGTCTTTGTCCTGCGATTGGCCACACCCAAGTTTTAACGGTGTTTTTTTACCTGAAGAAAGGAGTATTAACGACAAAGGTTTTGACGCCAAATGGAAAATCCTTCATCTGAATCGTGATTTTCCGCAGTTATGGATCGGCGATAAATACAAATATGAAATGGGGAAATTTTTGTTTGGTGTGGAGTTGTTTAAGCCTGTTGATGTGTACCAAAAATCCATGAGGGCGGTTAAATATGCCTCTCTTTTTGTGTTGTTGACGTTTTTGGCGTTTTTCTTCTCGGAAATATTTAAAAAGAAGCCCCTGCACCCTATTCAATACACGCTCATAGGATGCGCGATAATAATATTTTACTTGCTTATAATCGCTTTGTCGGAACATATGAATTTTGAAAAGGCGTATTTAATTTCCGGCGCTGCGGTAGTATTATTGATTACGGTATATGCCGCGGCTATTCTAAGGAGTGTGCTTGTTTCTATTTCAATGGGTTGTATCCTGAGTGTATTTTATTCTTACCTATACATGTTGCTTCAAATGGAAGATTATGCCATTCTTATGGGAAGTATAGGGCTATTTGTCATTTTAAGCGGTATTATGTTAATTACTAGAAAAATAGATTGGTATTCGATTTCAAGCTGACTTGGTATAAGCTAAACTATTTAAGAGGAGGAGAAAATGGAAGAAAAATCTGTCGGACAGTCGGGAGTGTTGAAATTATTCTTTTTGCTTTTGATTTTGGCTTCCGGCGGCGTAATACTTATTAGTATGGCCTCTATAGCAGAGTCCTTGGTGGCAAAAAATATTGCTGAAGCTATTCCGGGTGAGTTATTTGATATTTTTTTCATACCGCTCATACTTTTTATTATCCCGCTTCTGGCCATTAAGATATCCCTTAAAAAAGGATGGGGGAAACAAATGCCAAACTGGATTATTGTTGTTTTTTCGATTGGTGCTTTTGTTTTTTCTACTTTTGCGAATATCGGACAGACATATAACTATTTCGTACAAGCGGATGAAGATATTAAGCATAAATACGAAGGCATTGAGATAATCTACGCGAAGAGGTTTGAATTAGTGCCCAAGATATCTGATGTTGTGAATCGTTTTACCGGGCATGAAAAGGAAATTGTTGACAGCATAACTCAAGCGAGAAAGGCTTCTGTGGAGGCTAAAAGTACTGACGCTAAAGTTGAAGCGATAAATGGATTCGACGCCAGTACAAGAAACCTTATCGCCAATATTGAAAATTATCCCAATTTAAAAAGCGACGCGTTGTTTATGGAGTTTATTAAAATAATAAGGGAAACGGAAGAAGAGGTTGCCTCCGCGAAGAGCGTGTACAATGACAAGGTAGCGGTCTATAATAAGAGCTGTAAGCTGTTCCCGTATGTTTTTCTTGCTCGCGCGTGCGGCTATACGGAGAAAAACTATTTTTCGCAGAAGCAAATGAAAGATGGGAAATTGCCGGCGGAATGATGGTGTAAGCCGTAGTTATATCAAATGAAAAAAATATTTAAAATATTTTTACCTGTCAGTATTTTGTTCGTGGCCCTGTTTTTTCTCGCCATATATTTGCACCACCAATCTATTTACTATGCCAAAAATAACTTAGGGTATATTGACACGAAGGGTGAAATAGTTATACCTCCTATGTATTATTCCGGAAGCGAATTTTCCGGCGGTCTAGCCTGCGCGCAAAAGATGAAAAACAGAAAACCGGAAATATTCGCTATAAACAAAAAAAACGTGGTTGTATTTAGGTATAGCTATGACAGGCCCTTTCAGGCTATGCCGAAGTTTTCGTATATTGTGGACATTTCCATGACACATTGCAGTTATTATTCCGATGGGCTTCTTAATGTCAGTGACGGATATTTAGGGAAAAACGGAGAAAAAGTTATAAATCTATCGCCAAAGGAATTCGACGAATTGGAACCGTTTTCCGAAGGCTTGGCTGCGGTGCACAATAAGAAAACCGGATGGGGGTACATCGATGTGAAAGGCGATTTTGTGATACCGCCGCAGTATTGTATGGCTAAATCGTTTCATAACGGATTGGCGATGGTAACGGAGAAGAAAGATGATTTGTATAAAAGTTATTTCATCAACCCGCGCAATGAGAAAATAATTTCTAATATTTTCGGCGGCTGTTCTTTTTCCGAAGGAATTGCTTATGTGTGGGAGAGGCAGGACAATCCTGCTGGTAAAGGTTTTAAGGAAGTTCCGAGATTTATAGGAAAAGACGGGAGAGTTGTTATTGACGCGGAAAAGCATCCGTCAAGGGTATGCCGCATTGATGCCTGTAACTACTTTTCAGAAGGGCTCGTAGCAGTAAAATCAAGTAATTCAGAAAAATACGGTTATATGGATAAGGAAGGGAAAATGATTATTCCGCCGCAGTATGATGATGCGATGCCTTTTCGTAACGGCTTGGCATTCGTGGAAAAGGACGGCGCGTATAGTTTTATAGATAAAAGCGGCAATGTCGTGTTTACTGAAAATGACGGTATCCGTATCCCTCGTTTTTCTTCTTTTTCTGAAGATATGGCCGTTATTATAAAAGACGGTAAATACGGGTATATTAACACAAAAGGCAAAATTGTAATTGAACCACAGTTTGAGTCTGCAGGACCTTTTTCGGAAGGATTGGCGGCAGTAAGGATAAAGAATAAAAGCCTGTGGGTGAATTTTTTTGTGAATATTCAAAAGGCGATTTGGGAGATTAAAGGAAAAGGTATTGCTAAATAGTGGTCAAATCAGGTCATTAAAATGAGAAAAGATGTGCCTACAACGTTTTTAGGTAAATTATATCTCAAAATATGCCTTATCGTAATGTTGATAGGGACAGTAAGCGTAATTTATGATGAAGTTAACGATTTATTAAATAAACAAAAGATATTAAAAACAATAGAAACTCACATTAGAGTCCTGCGCGTGAAAAATATTTCGGCGGCGTATGAATTTACTTCGGAGAGTTTTAAAAAAAATACCGATATTGACAGTTTCACTAAATTTATAGAAGGCAATACTTGTTTTTTTAGCAATAAGAGATTTCGGTGTATATCAAGGAAAATTAATAAGGGTTTGGGTTACGTCTATGGGTATTTAGTGTCGGCTGGAGATAGCGAACAAAAGGTAACGTACCAACTAATAAGAGAGGGAAAAATGTGGAGGATTTCATATATCTCCCTCTCCGATAAACTGTAGAAATTATTCAGCGAATGTCTTAGAAATTCAACAATGAAATATTGTGTCATAAAATGCCTCTCTGTAAGTCCTTCCTTACAAGATACATAAAATAAATGCTTGTGTGGCATGTGAATTGCTGTATTTCCTTTCAAGAAGCGGTTGATAATAGCAGTAAGGGAATTGGTAGAATTCAGAAAAAGAGAGGGTGGCGCTAAAAAGTGCCTCCCTCTTGACGGGAGGGACCTATGGAAGAAAAAAGGAGGCATAGGCGGTATAGTCCTATATTGGAAGTGTTATATAGTTTTGATGAAGGTGTAAAATCCAGGGCAAAAAGAGTCAGGGATATTAGTGAGGGAGGGGTAAGTTTTTATAGTGCGGAGAAACTGCCTAAGAATACTGATGTCGATTTAGAGATAGTATCAGGTAAATATGATAAGGTAATAGGCGTAAAGGCAAAAGTCGGTTGGACAGAGGAACTACCGTCATTAAATGGCCATAAAACGCAATACATAATCGGGATGATTTTTAATGAGGAAGTTGCAGAACTCGGATCAATTTAAGTGTATTCCCCCCGTCCTTTATGTGCGAAAACGATACGTTTTAGTATTAGATGTATCGTTTTGAAACACAGATAATACGCGCCGTTGCCTTACTAATTGTATAATGTTATTAGCGGCAATGAGTTAAGTATATGGCAAGAATTGGCATGGTAATTGCTTATTATGCTGGTGTATGCGGGATATAACAAACCGCGAAAAGGAGGATAATTATGAGTATGGAAAATGTCAGAGAAATTATAGAAAAGGCAGAAAGGGATACGGCTTTTTATAGGCTTCTCTCCAGTAATTCCGAAGCCGCGCTGAAGGGGTATGATCTTACTTCCGAAGAAAAAGAGATGTTTAAGGTACTTGGAAGAGATATTCTAGCGATATCCCCAAACGAGCTTGAGATGAGGGTGTCGAAAGGAATGACAGGACACATCAGAGGCAGTAAGCTGTAAACAAAAAAACCCGTGTCAGGGAAAAATATGTTTACCTGACACGGGTAAAATAGCATGGGACGAATACATAATGAGGGAAAGTAGAATGCAAATATTTTTACATAGAAAATTATTTATTTCGTTATTAGTCGTATTTTGTCAGATCACATCCGCGGCCCCATCATTCGCGCTGGCGCCTCAGAGCCCGTTTACAGATGGCGCCACTTACTATTTATTTGTAAACGAAGAAGTTGCCGAGCATGTTCGCGGATTGCCAGAGGATTTTATTACGGATTTATTTTCAGCAACAAGTAACTATAGATTGCTTGGCGGTTCGAGCATGATATTTTTAACAGAGAGAATAGCGTGGTTGTGCGAAACTTATGGCATAGAGATTTCTGCCAAATCCGTGCAGACGATGGGCGAACAAATAATCGTCGAGATGTTTATTCGTATTGGTCAAAATGATGTTCAGATTGTGATATCAAACAATGCTGTCGCCGGCGAAGGATTATTGAGAGTAGGAACATATAGAGAAGATACTAACGACGAGAATTTTGGGAGATTTATGCGGGCGGGACATTCTTCTGCCGGCGGCTTGTTTGTGTTTAACGGTGATTCACATGATGCGAGAGATGTGCAGAAAGCCAAGGTGTACGCCAGAAAGGCAAGGAATAAAGGGTTCGCGGTAATTTCCGCTGAACAAACTGTGGATGAAAGAGATATTGTAAAATCTATCTTGAACTCAATATATGCCGAGAGAAACAGGGGTGCGGCGGTAAACTATAGAAACACGAGAGAGGCTTTTGACCAGTTAAGGACATTATTTAATGATGATGCTTCTGTTCATATAATTTTGCAGTATTTTGACAATAACTATGGATTTAACGTATATGGATGCACCCAAGATCCAATCAATTATATTGTTAGCAAAGTTACAGACTTAATGCATAGGCATTTGGCGGGGCATAGAAATAAATTAATGTTGGTAATTAAATGCGCGGACACAGTAAGTAGGAGAGGGGGTGTTTTTAAGGGAATCTTAGACAGAATGAGTAAGATGGATCAGGTTTATGTATGTATTTTCTCTACATTGGGGGTTGCGCGAATTGATAGATCTTTAAGAGTACAACCGGCAATCGCTAAGGCCATGACGGCGGCGAATTACGCGGTTGTTGATGATGACGGCGATCCGCTGGTTAGCATTTGGGATGTCCAAGATTTAGTAAATAATTCCATGTCGGGAATGAGTGCTGAGGATCTAGGATTAAGGTTCAGCGTAGTAAACTGGAGAAAATTACGTGAAAATATGAGCGCGCTTAGAGGCGCGATAAACGGTGATTTTTCACCCAATGGAATTATTGCGGGATGCCAAAAATTTAAGGAAGGATTAGCCGCCCAAGAGAGAGGGATATCATTTTTTATTGAGTCGTTTAGGGATAGGGGCGTAACTATTAGCAGGGAAGATGGAGAAAATATTTATAGATTATTCGGGCACCTTTTGGCTTTTGGAAATATGTTTACTACACAAAACCTTTTTTATTGTATTAAAAATATTTTTGGATGGCATAGTTTGGGGAGCAAGGATCTTGGCAAATATATTACGTTGCTTGTAAAGGGCGGGTTTATTGAAGAATATGTGGTAAAAGGAAAAGTACAGGGCTACAGGGTCACGAGACAAGAAGATAGGTCTTGGTATCTGATTGCAAATGATTCTAGAGAAGAAACAGCCGGTTTCTATAGTTTAAATCCGGAATATTTGGAAAATGAATACGCGAGGTTGATTGAATTTATCGCGGCAAATGCTGTTAGCCGCCATGGTGTCCGCGGTTATCAACACATAACAGGTGAGAATAATCAGGAGAGGCTTTCAGGTTTATATGATTATTTGTGCGGCTTAGGCGACGAATATTTTGATAAAAACGGGATTTGTCATGCCGCTAATGTGTTACATTCTTATATGGAAATGTGCGTAAGCTGTGGAAGAACGGAATTATTGTCAGACAGTTTTATCGAGTTGTATGTTTTTTTCCAAACTAAAGCCGGAGATGTGATGTGGAGTACAGATAATTCTTTCAGGCACCCCGCGGAGGCATTGAAATACTACCGCAGGAGCGTGCGCGTTTTAGAAAATAAATATGAATCAGCAAAAGGAAAAGGTGATGAAATTGATTTTAGTAAATTCAGCAGGCTTCCAAATTTATACACACAAATAGGATGGTGTTATGAAGGGTTGTCAGAATACAGTAAACAGGTGGAGTATTTAGTGAGTAAAGAGGAGACTGTGCTTGGAATATATAATGGAATTCTATTGTCGGACGGAGGCGTGGTATTTGCTGATACCGGTAATTACTATACAGCCATTGCAAACGGTATGTTAAAAACTTTTAACTATGACGGCGTTAAAAGGTTTTCAACAGCGCGTATAGAGTTTTATCGAAAAGTAAAGGATGCAAATCCTGAAATGTCGGATGAAATAAATAGATTGATAGCGCGTACATATAACATTATGGGATGGGCTTGTTTCCAGCTGGGAAAGATAAATGAAGCAATACAGAATTTTAGTAACGCGATTGATGCGGCAGTCAGAGGGAATGAAGACATCGTATCTTGGGCGAACCATGGAAAGGCAAGGTGTCAAATCTATATCGGAGCAAATGCGGATAAATCTCAACTAAAAGGAACAGCTTTGACTGTTGCAGAAAATCTTTTGAGGGATACAGTAATCCCATTGGCTCAAGCCAAGATAGATATAGGAGAGGAAGGTAGATTGACCGATCCAAGACGCGATAAAATGGACTTTCTGATTGATTATGGTGTGGCTTTGCTTGAAAACGGAAAATTGGATGATGCGGACAGTAAATTGACTGAGGCTTGGCAACTAGCGAAGGAGTTGTCTAATACAACCGGTAAGGTAGAGAGCTTGATTTTTATGGCAAAGTGTGAACTTGCTAGTGATACAATTGCTTTGGCAAAACAACATTGCGAAATGGTATTAAGAGAATTTGTTTTACTAAACGAGCATGCGGATTTGTCACGAGTAGATGTTCAGAATTTTGATAGATTATCCGAATTAGTTCAGGACCAATTTGACAGGATGGAGGCGTTTTTTATTACATATTTAAAAGCACTGCTCATGACAGGGGAACAGGCGCAATTCGATGTGGTGAGTGATGTTGCTATACGGTTTATTGATAACAGGATTGGTATGTTGAGTGGAAGGACAGGTACTGAATTTTTGTCCCATGCTCTTAATAGGCAAAAGGACGCATTAACGGACTGGCAACGCGGGTGGTTCTTATTGATAGAAGACCTAGTGCCGCAATAGAGGCATCTGTATAAAAAACCGTGGTTGTAAACTTTCCTGCAAATTAGTAAAATTTAAAATCATGAATTATTTATCTTCCATAACTCAATTACTGGATTTCTCGTTTCAGAGGCCCATAGCGGTACAGGATGTTGCCGTGTCTGAGCTTTCTGACGGGAGATACGGGATTTATTATGTCCTTAAAAATACGAGGGATAATCAGTATATACGGCTTTCGGAGAGGGAGTATTTTATTTGGGGGCTTTTGGACGGGAAAAGGCAGGTGAAAGAGATATGGGTGAGGTATTTTCTTAAATATAAAACACTTGCTTTTAGCGGGATCGCGGATTTAATAAGTATCCTTAAAAAGAAGGGATTTATTATTTCAGGCTCTAAAGATGTTTATAATATCCTCCAAAATTATTATGAAAAAAAGACTTTAGGCTATAGATTAAATAAATTAAAGGAACTATTTTTTCAGAAGACTTATCCCTTGAAAAATATAGATGGCGTACTAAACATATTACATAAAAACTTATTTTATTTTCTTTTTTCTAGGCCGGCGAAACTTTTTTATCCGGCGGTGTCTGTCGCCGGCGCGGCGATTTTTATAATCATAATACAAAGCGGAGAATACAGTTTGTTCCAAACCGGCGGCAGTTATACTTACGGTTTTCTCACATATTTTCTTATAGATATTGCCCTAGTGACAATTCATGAGCTGGCGCACGCGTTTTCCGTAAAATCATACGGGAGGGAGGTGCGTGAGGCGGGGCTTGTATTTTACTTTGGATTTCCGTGTTTTTACGCTGATACGACGGATATCTGGCTTGAAACCAGAAAGAGAAGAATGGCCGTGTCGTGGGCTGGCCCGTATTCGGAGCTTATTGTGGGTTCGATATGCGCCCTATGCGCCGCTATAATGCCGTCTTTTTATTTTAATGATCTGCTCGTTAAGGTAGCGTTCTTCTGCTACGTGGATGTATTTTTGAATTTAAATCCGTTGTGGGAGATGGACGGGTATTTTATGCTTGTTGATTATTTGGATATTCCGATGTTGAGAAAGAAGTCTTTTGATTTTTGGAAAGAAAAAGTATGGGAAAAACTAAAAAACGCTAAAGAAATGCGCAGTGAAGAAAAAATATATATTATTTTCGGAGCGCTAGCCGGGGTGTGGACCGTATTCGCGGTGTGTATGGCACTAATACTGCTGAAATGGCGAATGTGGGAGGCGATAGTTGATCTTACAAAAGGTACGGAAATACTGGCAAAGATTGCCGCGGTATTGGCGTTGCTATTATACGTTGTTCCGATGGTTGTTTCTTTTTGCGCGTTTATTTTGGAGACGATGATCGCGGCAGTAAAAGCGGTAGTAAGGAGCCGTTTTTGGAGACGAGGAGAAATACTTTTATCTGATTTTAAGTGCGCGCGTATGTATTATCCGGCTAAAAGCGACACAGAAAAACTCTTGGGCGCGCTAAAATTTATGTCAGAGTATATTTATGGTGTTGTGAGAAAAAGGCACGGAATTTTAGTGAATAAGCTGTTTGGTATAAAAAGGGATTGTTTATGTCCTGGGTCAGGTGATGTCTCGGACGCGCGCGTGGTGTCGTTGATTGAGTCAATAAGAAAAAAACTTGTTTTTATCGAAGGCAATAATTACGCGCATAAAATATTTTGCCGAGCGTATGACCTTCTTTATTGGGACGAGCGCGAGATTTTGGATAGTTTTGTCGCTAAGAAAGTAGGCGGTAAAACAAAAATGTTTTACGCGGAGAAGGAAACTTTTGACATCATTTCGTTTTTAAAGGAGATGTATATTTTTAAGTCTATGGCTGATCATGATGTTTTAGCGCTTTCAAAGAGGGTTAGGATCGAGGAGTTTAGGGAGGGAGCGGTTATTTTTAAAGAAGGCCAGAGAGGCGATAAATTTTATATGATAAAAAAAGGAGCCGTAGAGGTTTATAATGAAAATGAGCCGTTAAGGGCGCTGGCTATTTTGGGTGAGAGGGATTATTTCGGGGAACTCGCCCTTATAAATGACAAGCCGCGCAGCGCTAGTATAAGGGCGGTATTTGCTACCACAGCCCTTGTGATTAGGAAAATAGATTTCGAAAATATGTTGAAGAGTCAGGTGTTTGGGGATCGCCAGTTGCGCGTAAACATAGAAAATCTTGAGATTATTTCGAAACTGCCGTTTTTTTATGGCGTAAATCATGAGGATGTAAAAATGATAGCGAAGGATGCCGAAATACGTACATATGATAGAGGCGAATACATAATTAAGAAAGGCGAGAGGGGAGATGAATTTTATATTATGACTGAAGGAGAAGCGATAGTTTACGACGACGGAAAAGAAATAGCGCAGCTGGCGAAGGGCGAGTATTTCGGAGAGGTAGCGTTATTTATGGATACGGTAAGGATAGCGGATGTAAAGGCTGTCGTGAAAACGAAGGTGGTAGTGATAAGAAAGGATTCGTTCGACGGTTTAATCGCGAGAAACAGGGAAATTCATGCTATAATGGACAAATCGTCGTCCAGAAGGATGATGGACCTAAAGAACAAATCAGAGAGAGAGGATCGCGATGAATTGCTGGCATTGTGACAGGCCCGCCCACGGGGTTTGCGTTTTTTGCGGCAGGGCTGTTTGTAAAACTCATGTAAAAGAAATGCCTAGGGTTATATCAACCTTTAGGAGCAGAGAAAATAACCTCATGGCTATTGCGTGTCCGGACGCTCTTTACTGCGGTATTTGTAAGCCAAAAGGTGAGCCTGTTCAATTGGAAGAATAGTATTCCTTCCGCGTGTTTTGCTTTGTCATTTGCACATGTGTCAAATCCAGCAATACTTCCTTCGGCAAGATACCACAAAAACTTGTGGTGCCCTTGACAAATGAAAGATCATCATGTACATATTACTTGAGTGTGTGAGAGTGTGTTTTTTAACC
>Ga0233425_10008705_pt1 | contig 13288 bp, 5 predicted proteins | sample Watercolumn_Towu_2_FD_181712 | JGI IMG/M metagenome (GOLD analysis project Ga0233425, IMG submission 181712) | Freshwater microbial communities from Lake Towuti, South Sulawesi, Indonesia - Watercolumn_Towuti2014_140_MG | ecosystem: Environmental > Aquatic > Freshwater > Lake | place: Indonesia...
TTCATATGGTCGGGCAGCGGCGCGGTCACGTCCAGAGTCCCGCCCCTCGGATGCGGCAACACAAGACGGCGCGACAAAAGATGGAGCTTGCGGTCGAGCCCCTCGGGCATCGCCCGCAGCGGATCGCGACGGCGGACCTCATCCTCAGGCCGATGGCCATATTTCGGGTCGCCGAAAATCGGATGGCCGATCGCCTCCGCATGGGCGCGCAGCTGATGCGTGCGACCGGTGAGCGGCTTCATTGACAGCCAGGCGCAGCGCGGCGCGACCTTGTCGACGATGGCGTAATAGGTCAGCGAATGCTGCGCGTCGGACTCGCCATGTTTCGCGACGCGCATTTTCTCGAGTTCCTTGGCGCCGCCTCTTGATTTCTCCATGCCAGCGCCTTTCGCGAGATAGAGCGAAATCCGGCCCTGCGCCGGCTTCGGCACGCCTTCGACGAGCGCCCAATAGATTTTCTTCGCCTGCCGCGAGCGGAAGATCTCGCCGAGTTCGGCGGCCATCCGCCGGTTCTTGGCGACGAGCAGCACGCCAGAAGTGTCGCGATCGAGACGATGCACGAGCACTGGCCGCGTATCGCCCTTGGCGAGCGATTCCAGCATGCCGTCGATATGACGTGTCTGGCCTGAGCCTCCCTGCGTCGCAAGGCCATAGGGCTTATTGAGCGCGAGCACGTCTTTGTCTTCGAAGAGCGTCATCGCTTGTAGCGCCCGCGCGTCGTCCGGCCTCGCGCGCCGGACAGCCGGAGCCGCCGGCGCCTCGATCCTCAGGGGCGGCACGCGAACCTTTTGTCCTTCTTCGAGCCGCGTCGACGTTTCGACTCGCTTGCCGTCAACCCGAACCTCGCCCTTGCGGCAAATTTTGGCGAGATGCGAGAGGGCGAGCGCCGGATAGCGACGCTTGAACCAGCGATCGACGCGCATCCCCGCTTCGTCCTCGGTGACGACGGCGATGGAAACGCCCGACAACAGGGCGACGGGCGATTTTGAAGCTTCGGCCGGCATAGCCGCCTTATCGTTTAAAGCAAGCAGCCTGTCGAATACTCAGAAACAAGCGTTGCAATCTACTAATCGCCGTCGGTCGCAGTTTCCTGCAATTGCAATAGCTCAAAAATGAAATGTTAGTCGCCGGTTAATCGGCACGCACAGAGTGCGCGACGCCGCCGTCGCCTCGCTCATCGAAAACCTGCAAACTCTGCGGCGTCGATCCGCAGGCTGATCTCGCCGATGCGCTCAAAAAGATCGTCAATGGCCACCTCAATAGCCGGATCGACGAACTTCTCCCGAGGACCTACGGGCGACTCGTCGCGCTCAAAGACGTGGCCTTGGAACAGCGCTAACCCATGAACAGCACCGGATCCTGTTGCTCATCGGATCAACGGGTTCGTGGGTGACAGAAACAAGCTTGATCCCGTTCTTAGGAGGCCAACGGACGTAGAAGTCAAGCAGGAGCTGATTGTGGAAGAAGCGCTGGAATTATCGACAACTACGATATCGAAGGCCGGATGAAGCGTAAGCCAAGCAATTCTACAGTGGGGACAAGAATAATTATGTAAAATCGCGCGCTTAGCATACACCTTTGCCTCGCCACAAGAATAATGATGTAAAATCGTGCTCTTAGCGTGCAGTGTTGCCTTTACAATAAGAATAATCTTGTAAAATCGCGCTCTTAGCGCGCAGCCTTGCCTTTCCAAATGTACACAGTACAGTGACATTTAAGTAACATGCTGGGATTTTTGAAAGCAGTTTACATTAGTTCGAGTACTTTTAAATTTGAAAACCTTACGCCTGTAGCGCACAAAAAATATGCACGAGTTGCACAATTCGGAATGGCATTAAACGATTGGGGGGAGCATTGGGCGGGCCGAGATGGGTTGGCGCTCACATTCGGGGCGTTGATCGCGTCCGCTTAGTCTTGCTTTCAGGTCCGGCCCGTCCACTCCTGCACGGAACGGCAATCATTGCATTTGGACTGGGATGGATCACTGTCGTCAACGCGGCCGATTTGCAGTGGTACGGCAACGGCGCGACCCCAGGCGGCACGGGCTTCTGGAACACTACCCTTCTTCGTTGGCATAATGGAGTTTCATGCTGCCAGGCCTGGAATAACGCAGCACTCGACAATGCCGTGTTCGGGGGAACGGCCGGCGCCGTAACCATCAACGCGCCGGTCACCGCACATAACCTTACGTTTAATACGAGCGGCTAGACCATCAGCCGGACCGGCGCCGCCAACTTCCTCACCCTGGGAGGGATCAGCCCTACCATCGACGTATTGTCGGGCGGCGCCGCTACAATCAGTTCACCCATTGCCGGCACAGCGGGCTTGACGAAGAGCGGCGCGGGCACGCTAACGCTCAGCGGCACGAACACCTATACGGGCGGAACGACGATCAATGGCGGGACGCTTGCAATCGCCAATGACAACAATCTTGGCAGTGCGGCGGGCGGGCTCACGCTTAACGGCGGAACGCTGCAGTCTACGGCGACCCTTACCTCGAACCGCGGCGTGACGGTCAATGCCGGCGGCGGCGGCTTCAATACGTCGGCCGGGACATTGACATTAGGCGGCGTGATCAGCGGCGCCGGCTCGCTCACCAAGAGCGGCGCCGGCACGCTCACCCTCAGCGGCGCCAACACCTACACCGGCGACACGACGATCAGCGCGGGAACGCTGCAGATCGGGGCCGGCGGAACGACGGGCTCTGTCGCCGGCGACATCGTCAACAACGCTGCGTTGACATTCAACCGCAGCAACGCGCTCACTTATGCCGGCGTGATCAGCGGCGCCGGCTCGGTCACCAAGCAAGGCGCCGGCACGCTCACCCTCAGCGGCGCCAACACCTACACCGGCGGCACGACGATCAGCGCGGGAACGCTGCAGATCGGGGCCGGCGGAACGACGGGCTCTGTCGCCGGCGACATCGTCAACAACGCTGCGCTGACATTCAACCGCAGCAACGCGCTCACTTATGCCGGCGTGATCAGCGGCGCCGGCTCGGTCACCAAGCAAGGCGCCGGCACGCTCACCCTCAGCGGCGCCAACACCTACACCGGCGGCACGACGATCAGCGCGGGAACGCTGCAGATCGGGGCCGGCGGAACGACGGGTTCTGTCGCAGGCGACATCGTCAACAACGCTGCGCTGACGTTCAACCGCACTGGCGCGCTGACCTATGGCGGCGCGATCAGCGGCGCCGGCTCGGTCACCAAGAGCGGGGCGGGCACGCTCATTCTGACAGGAGCCAATACCTACAGCGGAAGCACAACGATCAGCGCCAACGGCGGCACGCTGCGGGGCGGAGCGGAGAACGCATTCTCGGCCAACAGCGCATACACGCTCAACGCGAACACAACCCTGGACCTCGCCGGCTTCAATCAGGTCATCGGCTCGCTCGCCAGCGCCGGCGGCGGCGGCCGTGTGGTGACCAACTCGGGCGCGACCGCTGCGATACTGACCACAGGCGGCAACAACACGTCGACAACATTTGCCGGGGTGATCCAGGATGGCGCGGGGGCAATCGGCCTGATCAAGGCGGGCGCGGGGACGTTCACGCTGTCGGGCGCGAACGCCTATACGGGCGGGACGACGATCAATGGCGGGACGCTTGCGATCGCCAATGACAACAATCTTGGCAATGCGGCGGGCGGGCTCACGCTTAACGGCGGGACGCTGCAGACTTCTGGAACCGTCAACTCGGCCCGCGGCGTGACGGTTAACGCCGCCGGCGGCGGCTTCAACACGACCAGCGGCACAACGACGCTGAGCGGCGTGATCAGCGGGAGCGGGCCGCTCACCAAGAGCGGCGCCGGCACGCTAACGCTTAGCGGCACGAACATCTACACGGGCGGCACGACGATCAGCGCGGGAACGCTGCAGATCGGGGCCGGCGGAACGACGGGCTCTGTCGCCGGCAATATCGTCAACAACGCTGCGCTGACGTTCAACCGCACTGGCGCGCTGACCTATGGCGGCGCGATCAGCGGCGCCGGCTCGGTCACCAAGAGCGGGGCGGGCACGCTCATTCTGACAGGAGCCAATACCTACAGCGGAAGCACAACGATCAGCGCCAACGGCGGCACGCTGCGGGGCGGAGCGGAGAACGCATTCTCGGCCAACAGCGCATACACGCTCAACGCGAACACAACCCTGGACCTCGCCGGCTTCAATCAGGTCATCGGCTCGCTCGCCAGCGCCGGCGGCGGCGGCCGTGTGGTGACCAACTCGGGCGCGACCGCTGCGATACTGACCACAGGCGGCAACAACACGTCGACAACATTTGCCGGGGTGATCCAGGATGGCGCGGGGGCAATCGGCCTGATCAAGGCGGGCGCGGGGACGTTCACGCTGTCGGGCGCGAACGCCTATACGGGCGGGACGACGATCAATGGCGGGACGCTTGCGATCGCCAATGACAACAATCTTGGCAATGCGGCGGGCGGGCTCACGCTTAACGGCGGGACGCTGCAGACTTCTGGAACCGTCAACTCGGCCCGCGGCGTGACGGTTAACGCCGCCGGCGGCGGCTTCAACACGACCAGCGGCACAACGACGCTGAGCGGCGTGATCAGCGGGAGCGGGCCGCTCACCAAGAGCGGCGCCGGCACGCTAACGCTTAGCGGCACGAACATCTACACGGGCGGGACGACGATCAACGCCGGGACGTTGCGGGCCGGATCCAGCAACGCCTTCTCGGCCAACAGCGCACACACTCTCGCCTCCGGCACATTTTTGGACCTCGCCGGCTTCAGTCAGTCAGTCGGCTCGCTGGCCGGCGCCGGCAATGTCACGCTCGGTTCGGCCACACTTACAACGGGCGGCGACGATACAAACACGACTTTCTTCGGCACGATCTCGGGAACTGGCGGCGTCACCAAGGCGGGCGCGGGGACGTTCACGCTGTCGGGCGCGAACGCCTATACGGGCGGGACGACGATCAACGCCGGGACGTTGCGGGCCGGATCCAGCAACGCCTTCTCGGCCAACAGCGCACACACTCTCGCCTCCGGCACATTTTTGGACCTCGCCGGCTTCAGTCAGTCAGTCGGCTCGCTGGCCGGCGCCGGCAATGTCACGCTCGGTTCGGCCACACTTACAACGGGCGGCGACGATACAAACACGACTTTCTTCGGCACGATCTCGGGAACTGGCGGCGTCACCAAGGCGGGCGCGGGGACGTTCACGCTGTCGGGCGCTAACGCCTATACGGGACTGACGACGATCAATGCCGGTCAGCTGATAATCGCCGGCAGTATCGTGAGCACCATCATCAACAACGGCACATTTGTGTTGGCCAACTCTGGCACGTCCACGGTCAGCGGCGTCATTTCAGGGACCGGCGCCGTCGAAAAAACCGGCGCCGGAACGACCGTTCTCTCAAACGTCAACACTTATACCGGCGCGACGTCAGTGAGTGAGGGTAAGCTCGTCGTGAATGGTTCGATCACTTCCTCTAGTGGATTGACGGTGGGGCAAGGAGCCGTGATCGGCGGCAACGGATTTCTGCCTTCGGCGACGATCAACGGTGAATTGTCGCCGGGCAATTCGATCGGCATGATCACGGTAAACGGCGACCTTACGCTGGGCGCCGGAAGCCAGTATCTCGTCGAGGTCTCGCCAGTCGCCGCCGACCGCACCAATGTGACGGGCGCGGCGACGCTCGCGGGGACGGTGCTCGCGACTTTTGCAAGAGGCGCCTACATAGTTAAGAACTATACTATCCTGCATGCTGACGGAGGATTCGCCGGCTCCAAGTTTTCCGGACTCGTCACTGCCAACGCTCCCGCGAATTTCATTACTAGTTTGAATTATACGTCAAACGACGTCTTCTTGAGCCTCACTGCTAATCTTGGCGGCGACATTCCTGGGGGCGTGAGCGCTCTTCCGCGGAATCAGCGCGGGGTCGCAAATGTGATCAACGCTTGGTTCAACGCGGGCCTTCCCTTGGCGCCAAGTTTTATCAACCTCTACAGCCTTACTGGGACTGGTCTGACAAACGCTTTGGCGAGTTCGGCGGGCGAACCAGCGACGGGCGCGCAACAGATCGGATATCGCTCATTGGGCCACTTCCTGTATCAAATGCTTGATCTCCAGGGACCAAATCGCGGCCAGGGCCAAATAGGCGACGCAGGCGGCTTCATTGCGAGTTACACGACAGATGAGCCAGCCGCGTCGAAGACAATCTCGCTTTCGCACGCGAACCTATCGCGTTCGCCCCCACCAAATGCTTCCGCACTTTACGAACCTCGCTGGTCGATCTGGGCCAGCTCTTTCGGCGGCTACGGCCATTTGGGCGGCGATTCTCTTGGCTCGGGCGCGCACGGCCTCGCCTCCAGCATCGTGGGGATGGCGACAGGTCTCGACTATCGCCTGACGCCTCAGACGGTTCTGGGCGTCTCGATGGCGGGCGGCGGAACCAATTGGGGTTTGTCGGAGGGACTCGGCGGCGGGCGGAGCGACTTCCTCCAAACCGGCGTCTATGGATTAACTTACGTGGGCCCGGCTTATGTATCGGCGGCTTTCGCCTTCGCCAATCACTGGATGTCGACCCAGCGTAGCGCGGCCTTTGGCGATGTTCTGACGGCCAACTTCAGCGCCCAGAATTATGGCGGACGCGTCGAGGGCGGCTATCGCTTTGCGACGGCGCTCGGCGGGTTGACGCCATATGCGGCTATTCAGCCACAGAGCTTCAGCACGCCGAGCTATGGTGAAACCGACAGCATTCCGGCGGGCTTCGGACTGAATTATCGCGGTCGTTCCTCAACCGACACACGCGGCGAACTAGGCGGTCGCTTCGATCACATTATTGGGATTTATCGCGACGCGCTGATTATGCTGCGAGGACGCGTCGCCTATGCTCACGATTGGGTGAGCAACGCGACCCTGGCGACGGCCTTTGCGGCCCTGCCAGGCGCGGGCTTTACGGTCGAGGGCGCCAAGCCGGTGAAAAATACGGCGCTGCTAACGACAGCTGTCGAGCTTCGGTTGCCTGGGGGCGCGGCCTTGTTCGCCAAATTCGATGGTGAATTCTCTCACCGGTCGCAGATGTACTACGGCAGTGCAGGAATGCGCTATTCCTGGTGAGGTCTAACCCCGCCGCCTATCCAGCGCTCGAAGATGGCGGGCCAAAATTAAGCGGCTGCCGGTGACGAAAGCAGAATGCAAATTTTTTCGGCTCACGCTGCATCCTTGCTGGCGGCGACCAACGCAAATGGTTCCGCGTGAATAATTCGTATGCGCGCGCCTACATCAGAGAACGCCCCGAAGACACTATCGTTTGAGCAACTCAACGATCCCTCGCCCACAGCTTCGCTGTAGGTGGCGCCCGGATTGCATCCATAACCGCGAAGGCGTCGTTCGCGACGTCACACGGTCCATAGAGGGGCCCCCAGCATCGCCGCTGTCCTGAACGTCTGCTACGCAGGCGCTCAGGCGGCGGTTTTTTTGTTTTCAGGGCGCATAGGCGAGGCGTAAATGAGATTCGCGATGAAGAGAGAACAGCCGCGGCGATCAACGCTCCGACAGTCGCAAGGCGCGCTGGCGATGGCGATGGCGGCCGCGATCGTCGCGGCCGACGCGAACGCCGCACCCCGCAAGGCCGTATCTGCGGAAGCCCCTTCGATACAGACTCAGCCAGTGACGGCGCAGCCCGCGCCCCCGCCGCCGGCGCCCATGGGAGTCTTCGGCGCCGATATGCCCGCCGCCGGCAAGCTCGTTCTCTCCATTACCCCCATCTTCGCCAATCTGTCGGGTATCAAGATGGGGACGCGCACGGTCTCAAACGAATATATCGTCACGACCGTGCCGTTCTTTCTCAATCCCAGACAGACCGTGCGCATCATCCCGCAAAATATCGCGGTTGCGACGCAAATTGTCGGGCTCAGCTACGGCGTCACGAAAGATTTCGCGGTGGTGCTCACGGCCGGCATGGTCGAGAAAAATCTCAACGCCCTAACCTGGAAGGGCACTTCAGGAATTCTGCCGCTTGGCAGGAGTTTGCCGGGAACGACGAGCCTTGCCGATGTCACTTTGTCGGGCGTCTATCGCATCTATCAGGACGACATCCACCGCATTCAGCTCTCGCTTGGCTTCTCTTTCCCCGCCGGCAGCTACACGGCGACGTTCAAGGACTTTCTGCTGCCCGACGGAATCCGCCGCAACGTCCGCGCATTTTATGGAATGCAGCCCGGCACGGGCACGTTCGATTTCCTCCCCGGCGTCGTCTATGCGGGCTATCTGGGACCGTGGTCCTGGGGCCTGACCTATCGCGGGCGTTTCCCATTGGCCCCAAATTCACTGGGTTATTCCTGGGACGAATTGCTCAATTATCGCCTGACTTTCCCGCTCGGCCCCAATCCTTCGGGAGGCTACCGCTGGGGCGATCTGCATGAATTCAACGGCTGGGTCGGCTACACTTGGACGGCGGGGCTGACGACCACCTTTCGCGCGAGCGGTTCGACGCAGGGCCCGATTCGCGGCTTCGATCCGGAAATCCGCGGCCCGGCCGTGCCGGCAAATCCAGCCTTTTATGGCGGGCAGCGGGTCGAACTCTTCGGCGGCGCGACGATCAGCGGCAAGTTCATCGGTTACGAAAACACGATGCTCGCCATCGAGGCCGGTCTGCCCGTTTATCAGAATCTCAACGGTCCGCAGATTATGAAGAACTGGCAAGCAGGCATGTCGTTGCGGTTCAAGATATAAGCGTCGGTCGCTCTGGCGGCGGGTCGTGGAGATTTACCGCTCTCCGATACGCCGCTGCAGACGCGACCGTATATGCGCGCATCGGACATCCGTGAATTGAAAATCGTCATCGTCGACGAAAGCCCCATCCGCTCGCTGATCCTTCAGGAAGGACTGCGTGAAGCCGGCTTCACGCAAGTCGAGCGCATCGGCGAAATGCACAATCTGCTGAAGCAGATTTACGCGATCGACCCCGACGTCATTCTGATCGATCTCGAAAATCCGTCACGCGACACGCTCGAACAGATGTTTCAGGTCAGCCGCGCCGTGCGCCGGCCGATCGCGATGTTCGTCGATCAGAGCGATGCGGACTCAATCCAAGCCTCGGTAGACGCCGGCGTCTCCGCCTATATCGTCGACGGGCTGAAAAAGGAGCGCATCAAATCAATTCTCGACCTGTGCGTGTCGCGCTTCAAGGCGTTTTCGAAACTTCAGGATGATCTCGAGCGGGCGAAATCCGATCTCGAGGAGCGAAAGACAATCGAGCGCGCCAAGGGCATATTGATGAAGGCGAAGAAGCTTTCCGAAGAAGACGCCTACAAGTTGATGCGCGGCGCGGCCATGCGCGAAAACAAGAAAATCATTGAGATAGCGCGCTCGGTCATCACTGCGGCGGAGATGTTTAAATGACCGGCGAAGCGCATGTGAAAATCGGCTTCATTCCGCTTGTCGACGCAGCGGCGCTGCTGATTGCGACGCATAAGGGCTTCGCCAAGGCGGAAGGTCTCGATGTCGAACTGATCCGCGAAGTTTCTTGGGCGAATGTTCGGGACAAGCTCGCCATCGGCCGCTTCGATGCGGCCCATCTTCTGGCGCCGATGGCGGTCGCATCTACGCTCGGACTGGGCCACGTGCGCGTGCCTCTTATCGCCCCGATCAATCTCGCGATGAACGGCAACGCCATTGCAGTGTCGACGGCGCTTCACGCGGAATTGGCTGCCGAAAGCGAAGTCGCGCATCCGGCGCAAACCGCGCGTGCGCTGGCGAAGCTCGTCGCTCGCCGCCGCGCCGAAGGACGAGAGCCCTTGACCTTCGGCATGACCTTCCCGTTTTCCATGCATAATTATCAGTTGCGCTTCTGGATGGCGGAAGGCGGAATCGATCCAGATGAAGATTTGCGGCTGATCGTTTTGCCGCCGCCTTACATGGTGGAAAATCTCGCGCGCGGTCAGCTCGACGGCTTTTGCGTCGGCGCGCCATGGAGTTCTGTCGCCGTCGACGCCGGCGTCGGCGTCATTCTGCATTTTGGCTGCGAGATTTTCGCGCGCGCGCCAGAGAAGGTCCTCGCGCTACGCGAAAGCGTCGCCGACGACGACCCCAATCTCGTGGCCGCGCTGCTCCGCGCCCTGCATAAGGGCGCCGCTTTCGTCGACGACCCACAAAACCTGGACGAAGTTTCACAGATGTTGTCGCGTCCGGAATATGTCGGCGTCGACGCCGAGATCATCCGCCGCGTTCTGACGGGACATTTGCGCATCAAGGCGCGTGAGGAGCGCGCCGACGCCGATTACCTCATCATCTCAAAAGACGGCGCAATGCGGCCCGATCCTTGGCAAGCCGAATGGATCTATGCGCAGATGCTCCGCTGGGGGCAGACACGCTATTCATCGGAGATGGCTGATCGCGCGAAGGGCGTCCTACGCCCGGATCTTTTCGACGCCGCTATCGATGGCGCGCATAGTCAACGGGAAATTGGGGCCTTTGCGGGACCGTCTCTCGACGGGCGAAACTATGCGGACTATCTCGCAAGCTTCGCCATCGGACAGCGAGTCTAGGCGCTGAACCGCTGCTCAAAAGCGCTAGGCGTTAGGCGCCTTTCGCCTAAGCATTTGGCGCCGAAAGGCGGATGAGCGACCCTCGACAAGCGCGGAGCGCTCGGATTTTCCTCGAAAAATCGCCTTCGGCGCGCCTGGCCCGAAATCTGCATTTCCTTAATCGGTCAACGACGACCGCCGGTCCGCCGGAAAGAGCCCGAAGGAGGGCTCCGTCACAGAAGCAGTTCGCATTAGTGCGCCCCGCTTCGGTCGTCTTGCCCTTTCCATCTTGTCTAAGGCGAAGCGACCTGTGACCGGACCGTTCGGCCGTTCAACAGAGTCGACGCATGACTGGATTGCAGGAGTGTAAAGGCCGCGAAAAGCTCGTCGTCGTCGGCGCAGGCATGGCCGCCACGCGTTTCGTCGAGGAACTGACAAACCTTGCGCCGGATCGTTACGACATCCTGGTGATCGGAGACGAACCGCGGCTTGCCTATAACCGCGTGCTGCTGTCCTCGGTGCTTGCCGGAGATTTGTCGCTCGACGATATCGAACTCAAGCCCTCACATTGGTGGCGAGCCGCTAGCGTTCAGATGATGAGCGGCTGCAAGGTTGTTGAGATTAACGCCGCGACGCGACGCCTTGTTCTCGATATCGGCGAAACGATCGACTATTCGAAGCTCCTGCTCGCCACGGGTTCGCGCGCAATAAGACTGCCGATCGAAGGCGCCGATTTATGCGGCGTTCATGCGTTTCGTGACGTGCAGGACGTCGAGGCGCTGTCGCAGCTCGGGGGTAGGGCGAAGCGCGCGGTCGTTATCGGCGGCGGTCTTCTTGGACTTGAAGCGGCCTATGGCCTGGCGCGCCGCGGCGTCGACGTGACGCTGGCGCATGTCATGGACCGGCTGATGGAGCGCCAACTCGATGCGGCCGGCGCCGACATCCTGCGCCGCCTCGTCGAAGAGAAGGGCGTGCGGATTCTGCTCAACGCCAATACGACACGTATCGGCGGATCGGACCGAGTCGAAGAAGTTGAGTTCGCCGACGGCCGAACGATTCCAGCCGACGCCGTAATATTCGCTGTCGGCATTCGACCCAACGCCGACCTCGCTAAAAACGCCGACATTTGCGTCGGACGCGGCGTGATTGTCGATGATGGCCTCGAGACGAGCGCGCCCGGCGTCTTCGCCATTGGCGAATGCGCTGAACATGACGGCGTTTGTTATGGGCTCGTCGAGCCTGCCTATGAGCAGGCCCGCGTCCTCGCCGCAAGGCTTGCCGGACAGGACGCCTCCTATTGCGGCAGCGTTGTCTCCACCAATCTCAAGGTCTCTGGCGTGCGCGTTTTCTCGGCCGGCGATTATCTCGGCGAAGGCGATGCGCGTCGTATCGTCTGCCAGGACCCGCGCATGGGAATTTACCGCAAGCTCGTCATTCGTGACGACAGGCTCGTGGGCGCGATCCTTATCGGAGATACGAACGGCGCGGCCGATCTCCTCGATCTCATCCGTTCAGGCGCGGACGTTTCGTCCATGTGCGACGAACTGATGTTCGGACCGCCGATGCAAGAGGCCGCCTGAAATGTCCGTCGATTTCACGCTCGATCAGAAGCGCTATCTCGAAGGATTTGCCGCCGGCTTCTCCGCGCGCGGCGGACAAAACGCGCCGCCCGCGCAAGCGCAGCCGATGGGGCCCGACGCCGCGCATATTTCAGCGCAGGATCGCGTTACAGCCGCAGGCGGCAAGCTGGCCGATCAGGAAAAATGGAAGCGCGAGGAGCATCCCTTCGACGCCTGGCCGCGCCTTGTCGCTCAAGCCAAGGAGAATGCGCCGCCAAAGCCCGCCGACAATTTCCGCTGGCGATACTATGGCCTCTTCTACGTTGCGCCGGCGCAGAACGCCTATATGTGCCGCCTGCGCATTCCCAATGGCGCGCTCACACATTGGCAGTTCGCCGGCCTTGCTGATCTCGCGCAAAATTACGGCGGCGGCTATCTGCATGTGACGACACGCGCCAATATCCAGATCCGCGAGGTCGAGCCGAAAAACGCCACGAATATTATCGAGGCGATTCAGGACCTCGGTCTGTGGAGCAAGGGCTCTGGCGCCGACAATATCCGCAACATCACCGGCACGCCGACCGCAGGCGTCGATCCGCAGGAACTCATCGACACGCGCCCCTATGCGCGCGCCATGCATCATCACATCCTGAACGATCGCTCGCTTTACGGCCTGCCGCGCAAGTTCAACATCGCCTTTGACGGCGCGGGACTGATCGGCGCGCTCGAAGACACGAACGACATCGGCTTTCAGGCCGTCATCGTGAAAGATGGCCATGGCGTCGCGCCGGGCGTCTATTTCCGTCTCGCGCTCGGCGGGATCACCGGCCACAAGGATTTCGCCCGCGATACGGGCGTGATTGTGCCGCCCGACGAAGCTGTGGAGGTCGCCGACAAGGTTCTGCGAGTCTTCATCGAACATGGCGACCGCACTAACCGCGCCAAAGCGCGGCTCAAATATGTGCTCGACGCATGGGGCTTCGACAAATTCCTCGCCGCCGTCGAAGGAAAGCTGGGACGCAAACTGCTTCGCGTCGCGGCCGACGCGATCGCTGTGCGCCCGCGTCAGGATCGCGCCGCCCATATTGGCGTACATGAGCAGAAGCAGACGGGCTTCAATTGGATCGGCGTCGCGCTGCCGGTCGGTCGCCTTTCCCCCGAGCAGGCGCGCGGTCTTTCCGAGATCGCGCGCCAATTCGGCGACGGCGGCCTGCGTCTCACTGTTTGGCAAAATGT
>Ga0233425_10008706_pt1 | contig 13287 bp, 7 predicted proteins | sample Watercolumn_Towu_2_FD_181712 | JGI IMG/M metagenome (GOLD analysis project Ga0233425, IMG submission 181712) | Freshwater microbial communities from Lake Towuti, South Sulawesi, Indonesia - Watercolumn_Towuti2014_140_MG | ecosystem: Environmental > Aquatic > Freshwater > Lake | place: Indonesia...
CCCCGCAGCCTGCTCGAGTTCTTCGCCGATGCCCGCGGGCTGACGGGAGAGCGGAAGAAGGCCCGGGTGGACGCGGTCGTCAAACAGTGTGAGCTCGGCAGCGTGATCGGCAAGGCGATCGGCAAGCTCTCGAAGGGCTACCGTCAGCGTGTGGGCATGGCGCAGGTGCTCCTCCATGAACCCGACGTGCTGATTCTCGACGAGCCCACCAGCGGCCTCGATCCGAACCAGATCCGCGAGGTGCGCGACACGATCCGCCGGCTCGGCGAGAGCAAGACGATCCTCCTCTCGACCCACATCCTCCAGGAGGTCGAGGCGATGGCCGACCGCGTGATCCTCATCGCGGAGGGCCGCGTGCGGTTCGACGGGACGCCGGCGGATCTCCGCCGCGACGGCCGCAGCCTCGACGAGCGGTTCCGGGAACTCACCCGCTCCGCGTGAGCCGTCCCGCGAGGCCCGGTCGATCCGACGCGGCCGGGCCGCCGGGGAACTTCCCCAGACCATCACCCGATCCACCCACCACCAGACACGTTTGCACGAGGGACCGACAACGATGAAGTGGCACGTCCTCGACGCCGTCTTCAAGCGGAATTTCGTCGCCTATTTCTCCAATCCCACCGGCTACGTCTTCATCTGCGTGTTCGTGCTGCTCGGTTCGCTGGCGGCGTTCTGGCCTCCCGAGTTCTTCAACGCGAACCTCGCGAACCTCGACCAGCTCAACCGCTATCTGCCCTATATCCTCCTCGTGTTCGTGCCGGCGATCACGATGAGCGTGTGGGCCGACGAGCGGCGCCAGGGCACCGACGAGCTCCTGCTGACGATTCCCGCGAGCGACTGGGAGGTCGTGTTCGGCAAGTACCTCGCGGCCGTCGGCATCTACACGGTGGCCCTCGTCTTCTCCTGCATCTGCAACCTCGTGATCCTGCTGAGCTGGGGCACGCCGGATGCGGGCCTGTTCCTGGCCAACTACCTTGGCTACTGGTTCGTGGGGCTCGCGATGCTCGCGGTCGGGATGGTGGCGAGTTTCCTCACGAGCAACCTCACGGTCGGTTTCATCCTCGGTCTTTTGTTCAACGCTCCGCTGGCCGTGGCCGAGCAGGCGGGGGCGGTGATGGGCCCGACGGCCGCCAGTCGGGTGAAGGCCTGGAGCCTCGCCGAGAACTTCTCCGACTTCGGCCGCGGCGTGGTGAGCCTGTCGTCGGTGGCCTACTTCCTCGGGATCGTCGCGGTCTGTCTCTATCTGGCGATGGTGCTGATCGGTCGGCGGCACTGGGTCGGTCGTCGCGACGGCAGCCCGATGGGCCTGCACTACCTCGTGCGTACCGGGGCGCTCGTCGCCGCGGCGATCGGCACGGTGCTCGTGTTCCGCTCCATCGACGCGCGGGCCGATCTCTCGAACGAGCAGATCAGTTCGCTCTCCTCCGACACGCGTCGGCTGCTTTCCTCGCTCGACACCTCGCGTCCGATCGCGATCAAGGCCTACGTCAGCCCGAACGTCCCGGAAGACTATGCCCAGACACGGCTCAATCTCCTGAACACGCTGCGGCAGTTCGAGCAGCTCGGTCGTGGCAAGGTGAGCGTGGAGGTGATCCCCACGGAGCCCAAGACCGAGGAGGCGGCGCTCGCCAGTCAGCAGTTCGGCATCGAGCCGCAGCGGGTGATGTCAAGGGTGCGCGGCACCTACCGCAACGACCAGGAGATCTTCCTCGGCTGCGCGTTCACCAGCGGCCTCGAGAAGGTGGTGGTGCCGTTCTTCGACCGCGGCACGCCGGTGGAATATGAACTCGTTCGGTCGATCTGCACGGCGGCCCAGCAGAAGCGACGCCGGCTCGGCATCCTCAGCACCGACGCCGATCTTCAGGGTGGCTTCGACATGATGAGCGGCCAGCAGCGGCCGCGGCAGGCGATCGTCGAGGAGCTCGAGAAGCAGTATGACGTCGTGCAGGTCGATGCCACCGCGCCGATCACCGAGACGTTCGACGTGCTCCTCGCGGTGCAGCCGTCATCGCTCGGCCCCGAGCAGATGACGAACTTCGTCGCCGCGGTGCGGGCGGGCCAGCCCGTGGCGATCTTCGAGGACCCGCTGCCGGTGATGATGCAGGGGGTGCCGGGCACGTCGCAGCCGCGCCGCAATCCGATGGGCCCGATGGCGATGTTCGGCGGGCCCCAGGGGCAGCCCAAGGGCGACCTTGGCCAGCTCTGGGAGACGCTCGGCGTGAAGCTCTCGGCGGGCAGCGGCCGCCCGGCGATGGGGGCGATGGGTTCCTCGCCGTTCATCGTCTGGCAGGACTACAACCCGCATCCCAAGCTGCCGCTCGAGGACGAGTTCGTGTTCATCGACGCGGCCCTGGCGACGGAGATCAAGGGGGCCGGTTTCAGCGCCGAGCAGCCGATCACCCACGGCCTGCAGGAGGTTCTCTTTCCGTTCCCCGGCGGCATCGAGAAGGCCGGTGACGCCGACGTGGCGATGACGCCGCTGGCCCGCACCGGCAAGCGATCGGGCACGATCGAGGTGGAGCGGGTCGAGCAGGCCCTGCAGGGGGGCGACACGAGGCTCCTCCGGGCCTTCGAGAAGCCCGGCGACGAGATGATGAACCTCGCCGTCGCCGTGGAGCGGAAACTGCCGCCTGCCAAGGAGGGGGAGCCCGCGCCGAAGCCGATTCGGGCGGTGCTGGTGGCCGACATCGACCTGCTCTCGAACGTGTTCTTCGGGCTCCGCAACCGGCGCGACGACATGTTCAACTTCGACTTCGACAACGTCACCTTCGCCCTCAACGTGCTCGACTGGCTCTCGGGCGACGACCGGTTCGTGGAGATCCGCAAGCGGAAGCCGAAGCACCGCACGCTCGAGCGGATCGAGGACGCCGTGGCCAGTTCCCGCGAGGATGCCGAGAAGCAGCGGGGCGCCTTCATCGCCGAGTTCGACAAGGCCGAGCGCGAGGCCAGCGAGGCGATGCAGAAGGAGGTCGGTGCGTTCGAGAAGAAGATCAAGGAGATGGAGGAGCAGGGCGACACGAATCCCCAGGCCGCGATGCAGGCGATCCAGCAGCTCGCCAGCAGCCAGCGGCTCGCCCAGCGGAAGCTCGACACGAAGATCGAGCAGCTGCGGCGGAAGCGGGACGCGGAGGTGGAGGCGGTGGAGCGGAAGCTCGAGGCGACGATCCGCCGTGAGCAGGACTGGCAGAAGTGGCTGGCGGTGATCCTGCCGCCGATTCCGCCGTTGGTCGTCGCGTTTCTCGTCTTCTTCAGGCGGCGGTCGCTCGAGCGCGAGGGCGTCGCGAAGTCACGGCTCAGATGAACGGGAGGATCATGCGGATGCACGCAGACGACGAGACCACGGCGGGCGGGCTCTCCCCCGCGATGCGGCGGACGACCGCCTTCCTGGCGGCCGGGGCGGGGCTGCTCCTGCTCGGAGGCTGGCTCACCGTGCGGCCCACGCTCAAGCAGCGCGCCCCGGCGGCCGGCACGGAGGGGCCGCAGGTGCTCTTTCCGGAGCTGGCCGACGCCGGCAAGGCGGCGAGCCTCGAGATCGTGTCGTTCGACGACGAGACCGCCACGCTCAAGCCGTTCAGGGTGGTGCGGTCGGGCGGCGTGTGGGTGCTGCCGTCGCACGAGAACTACCCGGCCGACGCCAAGGACCAGCTCGCGGCCGCGGCGACGGAGCTCATCGATCGGCCCGTGCTCGACGTGGTGAGCGACTCACCCGGTGACCACGAGACCTACGGCGTGATCGAGCCCGATCCCGACAAGATCAAGGTGGGCATGACGGGCGTCGGCCAGCTCGTCGAGATCCGCGACGCGTCGGGCAACAAGCTCGCGAGGCTCGTCGTCGGCAAGGAGGACAAGCGTCCGGCCGGCGCCGGGGCGGCGGGTGGCCGGCAGCTGCGGTTCGTGCGCCGGGCCGGGCAGGATCGCGTGTACCGTGTCGAGCTCGACACGACGAAGTTCACGACCAAGTTCGACGACTGGATCGAGAAGGACCTCCTCAAACTCTCGCCCTGGGACGTTCGCCGGCTCACGCTCGACGACTCATCGTGCACGTTCGGCGCCGACGAGGCCACGGGGCGGTTCGTGATCACGCTCGACCGCCGGAGCCGGATGGAGCTCGCCTACGACGACAAGGATGCGGCGTGGACGCTCGTGAAGCTCGAGGGCTTCGACGACAAGAACCAGCCCAAGGAGGAGTCGCTCGCGGCCGACGAGGAACTCGCCTCGGCGAAGCTCAACGATCTCCGCAACGCCCTCGGCGACCTGAAGATCGTGGACGTCGTCCGCAAGCCGTCGGGGTTGAGCGCCGACCTCAAGGCGGAGGAGAAGTTCGCCGGCGACCGGGAGGCGGTGACCTCGTTGGCCCAGCGGGGTTTCTTCGCGTTCCAGCAGGGCGAGATCCGCTCGAGCGACGGCGAGACCGTGGTCGGCATGAAGGACGGCGTCGAGTACCTGTTGCGGTTCGGCAACGGCACGACCGTCGGCGGTGGGGACGCCGCCGGGAAAGGTGACGACAAGGACAAGGCGGCGGGCCAGACAACGGGCCGCTACCTGTTCGTGTCGGCACGGTTCAACGAGTCGCTGCTCGAGAAGCCGAAGCTCGAACCCGTACCCGAAGTGCCGGCGAACAGCGCCGAGGGAGAGAAGGCCGGCGACGCGCCGAAGCCGGGTGACAAGGCTGCCAAGGATGATTCGAACGACGCGAAGCCGTCCGGCGATGGCGAGCCGAAGGACGCCAAGGCCGAGGGCGCCGCCGACGAGCTCAAGAAGGCCGAGGAGGCCGAGGCCAAGGCCCAGGCCGCGATCGAGGAGCGGCGGCGCGTGGAGGCAGAGAACCGTCGCCGTCAGGAACGCTATGACGAGCAGGTGAAGGCGGCCCAGAAGCGGGTGCGCGAGCTCAACAACCGGTTCGCCGACTGGTACTACGTCGTCTCCGACAAGGAGTACGACAAGATCCACCTCGGCCGTGACGAGGTCGTGAAGAAGAAGGAGCCGGCCGCCGAACCGGCGAAGTGATCGCGTCCGGGGTGCCGGCGGGTTTCCGCCAGCGCGACCGCCCCGTTACGATACGCGTTCCCGACGCAGCATTCCCCGGCGGCTCCCGATGTCCGAGATCCTCACCTCGCCGCGTCCCTCGCGTTTCGGACGTGCCGTGGGGTTCCGGCTCGCCGGCGTCGGCGGGGCCGTGCCGCCGCATGTCGTCACGAATGCCGACCTCGCCCGGCTCGGCTGTGATCCGGAGTGGATCATCGCCCGGTCGGGAATCCGCGAGCGTCGGCACGCCGCGCCGGACGTCGCCACGAGCGACCTCGCAGCGGAGGCGGGTCGGGCGGCGATCACGCGGTCGGGCCGTGCGGCGGCCGACGTCGACCTCCTCGTGCTCGGCACGTTCACGCCCGACATGTCGATCCCGTCCACGGCCTGCGTGGTGCAGGAGGCGATCGGCCTCGACGCGCCGGCGATGGACGTCACCGCCGCCTGCGCCGGCTTCGCCTACGCCGTGATCACCGCCGCCAACTTCGTGGCCGCGGGCTCGGCCCGGCTGCCGCTCGTGATCGGCGCCGACACCAACTCCCGGATCGTCGATCCCGAGGACGTCCGCACCTGGCCCCTGTTCGGCGACGGGGCGGGTGCCGTGCTCCTCGAGCCCTGCGATCCCGACGCCTCCGGCCGCGAGCACGGCCTCCTCGCCTACGCGCTCGGCAGCGACGGCCGCGGCGCGGGCCTCCTCGCCTGCCCGATGAGCGGCTCGCGTCGGCCGCCGACGGCCGAGGGGCTCGCGCGCCGCGAGCACTTCATGCAGATGGATGGCCGGGCGGTGTTCAAGTGGGCGATCCGCCTCGCCGAGGACAACATCCGCGCGGTGGTCGATCGCTCCGGTGTGCCGCTCGAGCACATCGACCTGTTCGTGCTCCATCAGGCCAATGCCCGGATCATCGAGGGCGTGCGCGACTCGCTCGGCCTCGCGGCCGACAAGGTGATCGTGAACATCGACCGGTACGGCAACACCTCGAGCGGGTCGATCCCGCTGGCGATCGACGAGGCCTGGACGACCGGGCGCATCGGGCCGGGAAGCACGATCGTGATCTGCGGGTTCGGCGGCGGCCTCGCCTGGGGCACCGCGGTGTGGAGGCTCTAGGCTATGGCTGACGGCGAGGTGAAGTCGCTCCCGGCGCGCAAGGACGTGCCGATCGGCGACACGTGGGATCTGTCGACCCTGTTCCGCTCCGACGCCGAGTGGGAGGAGGCGCTCGCGGCGTGGGAGCGGCGGATCCCGGAGTTCACCGCGTTCCAGGGCACGCTCGGCTCGTCACCCGAGCGGCTCGCCGCCTGCCTCGCGCACGATCTCACCTACGACCGCGAAGGGGACCGACTCGGGAGCTACGCCCATCTGCGGGCGAGCGAGGATCAGGCCGCCCCTGAGGCCCAACGGATGGTGGGCCGCTTTCAGCATGTTTCCACTCGGGCGGGTGAGGCGGCGAGCTTCATGCGGCCCGAGATCATGGCGATCCCGGCCGACACGCTCTCCGCGTGGATGGACCTGCCCACCCTCGCGCCCTACCGCCTGCTCCTCGAGCGGCTCGTGCGCACGCGGTCGCACACGCTCTCCGAACCCGAGGAGAAGCTGCTGGCGATGCAGGGCACGTTCGCGGGGACCGCCGCGAAGGTGTTTCGCCAGCTCACTGACGCCGACCTGAAGTTCGGCAGCGTGGCCACGGGAACGGGCGAGCGAATCGAGCTCTCGAACGCCACCTTCACGACGCTCCTCCACGACCCCTCGCGCGACGTGCGGCGGACGACCTTCCATCAGTTCTACGCCCAGTACGAGGCCCACGCGAACACGCTGGCCGCCACGCTCTCCGGCTCCAACGAGCGCGACGTGTTCGCGGCCCGCGTGCGCCGCTATCCATCCGCGGTCGAGGCGGCGCTGTTCGCCGACAACGTGCCGCCGGCGGTCTACGACCAGCTCATCGCCGCGGTCCGCGGCCACCTGCCGGCGCTCCACCGCTACTACGACCTGCGGAAGCGGGTGCTCGGCCTCGACGAGATCCACCACTACGACTGCTACGTGCCCCTCGTGCCCGAGCTCGAACAGCGGCATTCCTGGGACGAGGCGGTGGACGTCGTGATCGAGTCGCTCGCGCCGCTCGGTCCCGAGTACGTCACGCGGCTGGAGAAGGGCCTGCGCGGGCGGTGGTGCGACCGCTATCCGAACGCGGGCAAGCAGTCGGGCGCCTTCAGTTCGGGCACCTACGACTCCGACCCCTACATCCTCATGAACTTCCAGCCCGACGTGGTCGAGCACGTCTTCACGCTGGCGCACGAGGCGGGGCACTCGATGCACACGCGACTCTCGGCGGAGGCGCAGCCCTATCAGTACGCCTCCTACACGATCTTCGTGGCCGAGGTGGCGAGCACGTTCAACGAACAGCTGCTCGCGCGGCTCCTGCTCCAGCGGTCCGCGTCGCCCAAGGAGCGGGCCGCGATCCTCGCCCGCGAGATCGACGCCATCCGCAACACGATCGTCCGGCAGACGATGTTCGCCGAGTTCGAGCGGCGGAGCCACGCCTCGGCGGAGGCCGGCGAGCCGCTCACGCTTGAGCGGATCCGCGGCATGTACCGCGAGCTGCTGGACGCCTACTTCGGCCCGCGGTTCGTCGTCGATCCGCAACTCGAACTCGAGTGCCTCCGCATCCCGCACTTCTACAACGCGTTCTACGTCTACAAGTACGCCACCGGCCTGGCCGCGGCGATCACGCTGGCCAAGGGCGTCGCCGAGGGCGCGGCCGGGGCGCTCGACCGCTACCTCGGTTTCCTCCGTGGCGGCGCGTCGAAGTGGCCGCTCGATCTCCTCCGGGATGCCGGCGTCGACCTCGAGAAGCCCAAGCCCGTCGCCACCGCCCTCGACCGCTTCGCGACGCTCGTCGATGAACTGGACACGCTGGTCTGACCCGGTCGCGGCGCGAAGCGGCGCAGGCGGGGCAAACCTTGCGGATCGGACTGGGGAAACCTGGTTGAGAATGACGATTCTGCGATCGAGCGCCGACCGTCCGGCGTTCGCCTCGCGAGGGCCGCATGCGTCTGGTTCGTGTCGCGGCGTTGGCCGTGGCGATCGTCGCCTCGCCGTTGTCCGCGGAGGATCGCATCCTCCCCGTCGATCTCGCTGCGCGCGGCCCACGAAAGCTGCTCGAGTGGAGCGGCCATCCGGACGACGACGCCTCGGCGGGCGAGGAGGGGCTGTATGGCGACCGGATCGTCACCGACCGACCCCATATCGCGGAGGCGGCCTCGACCGTGGGCCTCGGTCGCGTCCAGGTCGAGACGGGCTACACCTACTATTCCGACACCGCCGGCGGCACGCGGGTCCAGACGCAGTCGTTTCCGGAGCCACTCTTCCGCATCGGCCTGTTTCGGGAATGGTTCGAGTTCCGCGTCCAATACAACTATCTCCACGAACAGACCGACACCGCCACCACGCGGAGCGTGGTGCAGGGCAGCGACGATCTCTACCTTGGCGCGAAGCTCGGCCTCGTCGAGCAGTCGGGCCTGCTCCCGGAACTGACGATCTTCCCGCAGATGCGCGTGCCCACGGGCAGTCCGGGCTTCAACGCCGAGGAAGTGCTGCCCGGTATGAACTTCGTCTACGCCTGGCGGGTCGGCGAACGGCTCGAGATCGAGTGCAATACGAACGTCAACAAGCGCCGCGACCCGAACCTCGGCGGCTTCTACACGGAGTACCTGCAGACCTTCAACTTCGAGTACGACCTCATCGAGCAGATCATGCTGTTCAACGAGTTCGTGATCTTCTCGCCGGTGGGGTCGCAGGCGGTGCCGGGCCAGGCCTACTCCCACGCAGGCCTCCACTATTTCGTGCTCCCGAACCTGCAGATCGACGTGCACGCGGCCGTCGGGCTCAATGAGGCCGCCGACGATTTCTTCGGCGGGTCGGGCGTGTCGGCTCGGTGGTGAGGCGGCGGGCGCCGCGGCTCACGTCGCCGCCTGCCGCGCGAGTTCGACGAGCGGCCGCACCATCGACCCCGTCGCTCCGCCGTCGGTCCAGGCGCGAGGCTTCTCCGCGAACGCCGGGCCGGCGATGTCGACGTGCGTCCAGGGCACGTCGCCCACGAACCGCTCGAGGAACTTTGCCGCCGTGATCGCGCCCCCCCAACGGCCGTCCCCCACGTTCTTGATGTCGGCGACCTCGCTCTTGATCTGCTCGTCGTACTCCGGATACATCGGCAGCTGCCAGACCGGCTCACCCACCGAGCGGGCGGCGGCGGCCACGGCATCGCACCACGGCTGGTCGTTCGTGAACAGGCCCGCCACGTCGGTGCCCAGCGCCACGACGCAGGCGCCGGTGAGCGTGGCCAGGTCGACGATCCGCCCGGGCTTCAGGCCGCGGATGACGTCGAGCACGTCGGCCAGCACGATGCGGCCCTCCGCGTCGGTGTTGTGGACCTCGATCGTCGTGCCGCTGCGGGCGGTGATCACGTCGCCGAGCTTGTAGGCGGCCGGGCCCGTCATGTTCTCGACCAGGCCGATCCCCGCGACGAGGTTGATCGGCAGCCGCAGGGCCGCGATCGTGGCTGCCGCGCCAAGCACCGCGGCCGCGCCCGACATGTCGCACTTCATCGTGAGCATCGACTCCGAGGGCTTGAGCGACAGCCCGCCCGAGTCGAACGTCACGCCCTTGCCCACGAGCGCGAGGTCGGGGGCGTCGTCGGCCACGGCGGGATGGTGGCCGAGCCGTCCCGCACCGCGATAGCGGAGAAGCACCAGCCGCGGCGGCCGCGAGCTTCCCCGACCCACGGCGAGGATCGCCTGGCAGCGCTCGCGGGCGAGACGCTCCTCGTCCCAGATCTCGATCTCGAGGCCGGTGCGGCCCGCCACGGCGGCGCACTCGTCGGCGAACGTCTGCGGGTAGATGTCGTCGGGGGACGTGTTCACGAGTCGCCGCGCGAGATTCACGCCGTCGGCGATCGTGGCGCCGCGTTCCACCGCCTCGACGGGGGCCGACACCCAGAGGGTCGTGCCAAACCGCGTGCGACGGGGCTCGCGGCGGTAGAGATCTTGTCCCACCATCCCCACCGCGGCGCCGGCGACGGCCTGCTCCACCTGTCGCGTGGTCCAGGCTCCGTCAGCCACGAACACAACCCGGCTGCGCGGCCGTGCCGCGAGGTGCCGGGCCGCGGTGGCGGCCGCGCGGTAGAGCACGCCCGCATCGACGTCCTCACGGCGGCCCACACCGACGACGACCAGCTGGCCCGCCCGCAGCCCTGGCGCCGCCAGGATCGGTACGCACTCGAACCGCCGTCCCGCGATCTCCCCGGCCGCTGCCAGCCGCGCGAGCAGGCCGCCGGTCGCGGCATCGACCTCGGCTGCGGCGCCGGAGCCGACGTCGCCCTCCGCAAGGAACACGACGACCGCGTCGGCCTCGATCGTGTGGAGACGGGCGGCGGGCTCGCAGACGATGCCGCCGGCACCGGCGACCGGCATGAACTCTCGACTCATGATGACATGCTCCCGGGGAGGTCGTGTTGTACCCGTTTCCCCGTGGTCGGGGAGGACGGGCGAATCCACGGCGTCAGTACGGCGAGGAGCACCGGTAGCACGACGAGATTCCCGACGAGGCCGCCCAGGAGCGTGAGGCAGGAGAGCCAGCCGAACGACACCGTCGGCATGAAGCCGCTGGTCGTCAGCGCGAGGAATCCCGTGGCCAGGGCGAGCGTGGAAAAGATCATCGCCCGGCCGGCGGTCTGGTGGGCCGTCTCGAGGGCCGCGGCGGGGCCTCCCTCGTCGAGCCGACGGCGGAACGCGGTGATGTAGTGGATGGAACTGTCCACGGAGAGCCCCATCGACACGGCGGCGATCATCGCGGTGCCCATGTTGATCGGCTCCCCCGCCCAGCCGAGCAGCCCGAGCACGACGAAGATCGGCAGGCCGTTGGGCACGAGGGCCACGGCGGCCACGAGCGCACTTCGGAAACCGATCGCGAGGAGCGCGAAGATACCGACGGCCGCGAGGGCGAACGTGAGCCACTGGTCCGAGAGCAGCCGCTCGACGAGCTGCGCGAGGAGCACGAAGAAGCCCGTCACCTCCGCGCCCCGGCGGCCTTCGGCGGCAGGGTATTCCTCGGCCGCGATCCGACGGACGTGGGCGATGATCGCCTGTTTGGCCGCCGCGGGCTGTCGTTCGTGGGCCCGGAGCATCATCCGCAGCCAGGTTCCACCGTCGGCCGGATCGCGGCCGACGAGGGCCCGCACGAACTCGGGCTGCTCGTCGCCTTGGCGGCGCAGAAGCGCGTTGACGGCCACCGCCTGGAGGCGACGGGGCAGGAGGGGCGCGGCCGCCATCGCGTCGGCGATGCTCATCACCTTCGTGAGGCCTGGGGCGGCGGGGCCGGTGCCGGACGTGACCACGACCTCGGTGCGGAGTCGTTCGGCGAAACGGTCGAGGGCATCGAGCTGGTCGGCGTCGATCGGCTCGTGGGCCGGTACGAGAACGTCCCACACGCCCGCTCCGCCGAGCCGCGATTCCACCATCTCGTACGCTGCCACGGTGGGGCTCGAGGCGCGGAAGTTCCGCGTGAAGTCGGTCTCCACGGTCAGCCAGCGCATCCCCGTGATGGCGATCGCCACGACCGTCGTCGAGACGGCGAGGATCGGCCATGGGTGTCGCACGAGCCGCTTGACCATGCGGTCGAGGCCGCGCTCGAGCGATCCCTCCCCCCAGGCCATCCGTGGGTCGGTGTCGAATCGTCCCGCGAGCGCGAGGAAGGGTACGGCAAGCGCCGTCGCGACGAGCACCATCACGGCGCCGGTGGCCGTCATGATCCCGAAGTCGTGCACCGGCCCGACGGCGCTGGCCACGAGCGAGCCGAAGCCGATCACGTCGGTGGCGATGGCCCCCACGATCGGCCAGAAGAGGTGCGTGATCGATGCACGCAGCGCGTCGTCGGGCGCGAGGCCGAGCGCCCGCTGACGGCGGAACTCCACGATCAGGTGGGTGACCGTGCCGATGCCCACGACGGTGACCATCGCCGAGAGCATCGTCGAGACCATCGTGAGTTGGAGGCCTGCCACGGCCAGGGCGCCGCGGGTCGTCCAGAGCGCGAGGAGCACGACGGCCAGCGGCACGAGCAGCCAGCGGACACTGCGGAAGCAGGCCAGGAGCACGGCGCCTGCGAGCAGCCCGCTGCCCGTGCCGAGCAGATTGCCGTCGCGCTCGAGCATCGCGAAGCCGTCGCGGAGCATCGCCGGCTCACCCGCGACGGTGCCCTGAGGCAGCCGCCACATGCGTTCCCGCAGCCGATCGATCGTGCCGGCCCGCGACACCGCCTGGTCGCGGGCCGCCGTCACGCCCGCCGCATGCGGCGCGAGCACGCAGGCGATGGCCGCGGTGCGGTGGTCGGCTCCCACGACGTAGCCCTCGAAAAGCGTCACCAGGCGGCGGGCCCAGGCGCCGGTGAGCGGGGCGTCGAAGTCGATGATGCGGGCGCCAAGCGGCGTGTCGGCGAGGCAGGTGGTCGATTCGACACCCGGCATCTCACCAAGCTCGGTGGCCAGCCCCCCGAGCCGCGCGATCCCTTCGGGTGTGAAGAGTTCCGGGTCGTCATAGACGGCGAGCACCACCTCGCTCGAGCCGAAGGTGCGCGTCATCCGCGCGTAGGGCACGAGCGCGGGATCGCTGCGGTCGAACATTGCGTCGATCGACCGCGAGAACTCCAGGTGCCGCGACCGTTCGACGCCGAGGGCCGCAAACGCCACGGCGAGGATGGCCAGCGGCACCCGCCGAGCCACGAGCCAACCGGCCACACGGGAGGCGAACGTGGCGTGGGGCAGGGGCGGAGCCGCGGCCGTCTGGGACGGGGTGAGAGGCTGCGGCGGTCCGGACAAGGTCGGAAACTCGCTCGGGGAGGTGGGCTGCGCGGGATGGCCGTACGACCACGGGCATCTTACCGGGATCACCGACGTGACCGTGCATTTCGCCCCGCTCGCCACGTCGCGGCCTGCGCACGTTGCTCGATCCCCGTGGGCGATGACCGTGGACGCCGCCGCATGCGTCGCAGGACGGGCACCGAGCGGCATGCCGACGGTCGGGGCTAACCCTTCTCGCCACCACGATTTGCGCCCGCCGATGGCCGCCCGCGATGCCTTGACCCGTGTGCGCGGCGCTTCCTATAAACCCGCGATTTTCCCGGCCCGGACGGCCCTCCGACCCCGAGCGAACGCCCCCGCGTGCAGCCCCGCGCCACCACCACGGCACCCGATCGACGCGTTCCGCGCCTGCGCGCGGGAC
>Ga0233425_10008708_pt1 | contig 13285 bp, 2 predicted proteins | sample Watercolumn_Towu_2_FD_181712 | JGI IMG/M metagenome (GOLD analysis project Ga0233425, IMG submission 181712) | Freshwater microbial communities from Lake Towuti, South Sulawesi, Indonesia - Watercolumn_Towuti2014_140_MG | ecosystem: Environmental > Aquatic > Freshwater > Lake | place: Indonesia...
GTGTTGAGCTGTTCGGATTTTATTTATCCGTTTGCACCGATCACGGCCAGTGGACCGAAAAAATACATTGTGTCGTATTGGGTAAAAGAACAACCTACTGTTGTATCAGCCATACCGGTAATTACCTATCCGAATTCGTCCATCGGCATTTCGTTTTCAGGGCCTGGTTCGGTAACGATGGGAATCCTGAAGAAAAGCGAGATCATCGACGGGTGGCAGCGCGTGGAGCAGGATTTTACGATTGCCGCATTATCCAGCGGAACCCTGAATGTGACGCTTCAGAACACAGCCTGGTCTACCAGCTATTTCGACGACATCCGGATCCATCCGTTCAACAGCAACATGAAATCATTTGTGTACGACCCGGTGACCCTGAAATATGTAGCCGAGCTGGATGCCAACAATTTTGCCACTTTTTATGAATATGATGAAGAGGGAAGCCTGGTACGCGTGAAAAAAGAAACCGAGAGAGGCATTATGACGATTAAGGAAACGAAAACTCATACCAAACAAAAGAACTAGTCATGATTCATTTCACAGTAAGTGCAATAAGTGCCGCATTTTTTTCGAAGTCACCAACGTTTTGGAAGCTGTTTATTGCCTTCCTGCTCCTGACATCCCTGGCAGGAGCTACCAATACGCCGCTCGAGAAGGCGCAAACAGACTTTAAAAAAGTAAACGACCTGTATAAAGCAACGACATCCTATTCTCTTGATATCCGCTACTCGGTGTTCGATAGTCACACAGGCGGGAACTTGGTAGAACAGAAGTCGGGGAAATACCTGAAGCATGGGGCCATGAGCTATTCCAAAGTACTGGATGTGGAAACGATCATCAATCCGAAGCGGACATTGATCGTCAATCATGAAGATAAATTCATGGTGATTACCGATACCCGGAAAATAGAGCTTTCTCCCCTGCAGGCAGATGCCGCGACCCTGCTTAAGCTCTGCACCAGCATTGAGGTAGAAGAGCAGGGAACGTCGGCAAGGCATTACACCCTGAACTTTTCGGAGGAAGAGGAACATGAGTTTTCGAAAATAGAGATTTTCATCAACCTTTCGGATTACAGCCTTAACAAGATGATCCTTTACTACAACCAGGAAATGCCACTGGATGCGAACGATTATTATGCCAAAGAAAAAAAGCCTCGCCTGGAGATCGTTTACAAATCCTTTACACCGGTAGCATCTTTTAACCCTGCCGTTTTTGAAGAGTCTACCTACCTCAGCGAAACCCCGGCCTCACGACCTGTTGTGACAGAAGCCAACACTATTTACAAAGGGAAAGGCAAATGCGCCACGTACGAGATCATTAATCAATTGCAGTCTGTGAGATTCAGAAAAAAATAAACATATTATGGCAACAAAACCTACCATCCGTTTACGCTTAGCACTCATCATGGTGCTGTTCATCGCCGGCTTTGCCAATACCGTCAGGGCTACGCATGAAATTGGAACCACGAGGTTGTCAGGCTCCTCAGCATCGGTCAATGCCGTTCTGTTTATCCAGGACAACAAGTATGATGACATTGCTACGCTGCCGGCTATGAATACCTGGGGCTTTTATGACAAGTCTTTCCGGAACAAGCTGACGCTCGGCATCAACCGCTACAGCACCGTTGCTCTGGCTGACTTTGTGGCTACTGTAACCCTACAGGTGACATCGACCGCGCCACAGGCATTAGGTGGCGCCATGACCGTGCTTACCAAAACCCTCTCGGTGAGTTATGAAGGAAGGAACGATCACCAGTCCTCATCTCCACATGTGTCTATCGATCAGGATGTCTGCACCTTTAACGATGGCTACAGAGTGGCGACAAAAATTACGGGGATCGTCGTCACCTCTTCGGATCCTGCTCTCAACGGCTCGGTATTGCCTGCCAATGTCTACCTGGAGTCGGAGATCGACGCCGACCGCTATTACCCGATGAGGGTGGACGTAGCGCCCTATACCAATGAGAAAGATGTGTTGATCTATTACATTCCGTCATCCGATGAATTTGAGATTTGCTGGAAACGCATTCACGGCGCGGAAGAATACGACCTGGAATGGCTTTGGCTCGATGGAGCAAAGAACAGCTACTGGGCAAACAATCCACAAATCGACTTCCGGAATAATTCCACCCGCGTGCGCACCAGCCAGCAGTCGTACAGGGTGAGCAACATCTTTGAGAAGGGACAGCTCTGTGTGCGGCTCCGGGGAGTGGGCAGAACAAGCTCCAGCCCTAACGCCTGGGATAAAACCATCTATTCACAATGGTCGTGGCAGGATAAAACCACGCTGCTTTCTACCGGACTTCCGGCAAGTGATACTTATACAAGCACAGCGGCGCCTAGCTCCGGAACGGATTTCCTGTTTTACGTGACCCTCGACGGATCAACGGCGGTTCGAACATCTGCCCTGGGTACATCACAGATCCCCCCGGTGCATGAATTTGATAAGAACTGGCAGTACCAGGCTACTTATGCAGAGGAAGGAAAAAAGAAAGAAGTGATTAGCTATTTCGACGGCACCCTGAGAGGGCGGCAAATGGTAACACGCATCAATTCGGATAACAATGCCATTGTGGGAGAAAGCTATTACGACTATAACGGTCGTATGGCGGTGCAGGCTATGCCGGTTCCGGTAGAAGACGCCACCATTAAGTTTTATCAATACAATGTATCAGGCCAGCTCGGCTTTAATTTCGACGACATTACCCATAAGCCTTACACAAAAAAATTCTTTGATGAAGAGAGTGCGACAGGTAGCAGCACCACCTGCGTGGCCTCAGCTAGCGGGCTCGACCCCGCTTATGGCTCTTCCAGGTATTACTCCGCCAATAATCTCAACCAGCCATTTGCCCAGGGTTATGTGCCTGATGCGGAGAAGCTGCCGATCAGCCAAACCGTATTTACCAATGATAACACCAGCCGCCTGGCAGCACAGGGTGGGGTAGGAAAGACCTTCCAGATCGGAAGCGGGCATGAAACCAAATACTTTTACGGCAGCCCGGAGCAGATTGAGCTCGACAGGCTGTTCGGTTCGGAAGTAGGCTACAACCAGCATTACCAAAAGAATATGGTGGTGGATGCCAATGGCCAGGTATCCCTGAGCTACCTCGACCAGGCGGGAAGAGTGATTGCCACAGCTCTTTCAGGGCAGAGTCCGGCTAATTTATCGCCGCTCACAGATGGAGAAGGAAATCTTCTCTTTCCCGCGCCTACAGCCTCCAACGTAATCAACGCCGATTTGTTGAATAAGGTGAATCCCGGGGATACGGATACAGAACTGGATAATAATCACCTGATTGGAGACGAGCTCAGCTTCAGTAAAAAAATACTCGTTCCATCCGCGGCAACCTACACCATCAGCTATGATCTTAATGGGACGTCATTCACGTATAGCTGTCTGCCTGCCAATGTTTGCTACGATTGCGTCTATGATTTGGAGATTGACATCGTCGATAATTGCCAGAACAATCCTCCGGGCTTTACGAAAATTACCCAGACACTCGGGCATATCATTCCTCCTGCAGATGAAAACTCTTCTGCCACTACGGCTTACGAACTTGACCTTGACTGTAACGACGAGGTCCATTTTTCGACCTCGCAACTGAGTTATTCCGGAAATCACCTGCTGGTGGATCTACAGCAGGGAGAATATACGATTACGAAAACCCTCAAGGTCAACCAGGAAGCCTTATCCTATTATCTGGGGGAGTATTTAAAAAGCGATTGTGTGAAACAACGCGAGGATTTTGCACCGTTCAGCGTTCCGGATACCAGCGGCTGTAACCTCACCTGCGACGCCTGTGTGGCGTCCCTTGGCACACTCACCTCCTATACAGCTTCCGGAAAAGGAACCGCGGAAGACTGGCAGCGGGAATACGACATTTGCCGCGAGCCTTGCGAATATGTGAGCCTGTGTGATGCCGCTTACATCACCATGCTGGCGGATGTATCGCCCGGCGGGCAGTACGGCGATTGGGAAGATGAGCAGGGGGATTGCAATCCTTCGCTGTATACCCTGTCTGTATATAACAGTGCCAACCAATTACCGAAGATCAAAAATTTTACCATAGGCACCCGCGTTTCAACCTGGGAGAATCCTTTTTTCAGAAACAGTGTGCAGTCAGGTAATTCATTGTCGGATTTTACAGAGAAGTATTTCGATGACAACGGGCAGGAATCGAAAGTCATGGTGACCAAAATAGCTACTGGCCCCGATGTGTATTTCCCTGCGGTAAAAGCTGCTGTGACGCCGACTGCTGTTGGCTCTGCAACCGGTGTGGGTGAACAGTACTATGTGAGGCCACAACAGCTGGCCAATGTGGCGGATTTTATCTCCAACTGGCAAAACAGCTGGGCAAAGTCACTCGTGTTCTACCATCCTGAATATCCGTATTACGACTGGTGCCTGAAAAACAGCACGAACACCGTAACGCCTTATTCAGTAACTACCGGAACAGGAACCGCCGTTACCATCAATACCATTTCATGCAGCGACGATTACGATGCCCTGCTGCTGGAAACAGACGATGTGCTGGGATTAGCAAGCGGTGATCTGAACAGCCTGTGTCTTCCTTTGGACAACGATCCGTATTGGTCTGCCAACGGAATATACTACGATTATATCAATATTGCGAACAACAGTTACCCTGTTACAGCAGTTGGTCCTACCTGTCCGCAAAAAACGGGAGGAACGACCTATACGACTCTGAGCTATCCATGGAAGACACACTTTCCTTCCATCGATGAGCGTTATACCAATTACCAAGGCTCGGGAACCGGTCTACCGGCCTTTGCCGCGCTGATCACTACCAGCTGTGCCATTCAGTATGGTCAGCCTATGTCCAACCAGCTGGCATGCCTTGGCGCCATGCTCTCTCCGCCGATGAGTTCTTCTGCCGTAAGTAGTGCAGATGCACAGACAATCCTGGCGGGATTGCCGGTACATCTCAGAAATGCTTACTGGAACAGGTTTAAGACCATGTACCTGTCACTGAAACAGGAAATGCAAATGGAAGCCGCTGAGTCTTATGCGATGAACGGAGAGTACAGGGGAGTGAATGATGGTATCGGAAGTCCTGACTTCGACCCTCATGCGCTGACGGTGCCTTTTACCAAATACAGGGTGTTCGACCCCTTTGGTTCTTTCCTCGACATTTTGAGGCAATGGTATTACCCTTTTGCTCCGGTTAACTATCCTCAGTATTGTGGCGTTTTCACTCAAAACCTTTATGTCAATAAGATCAAGCGCTTCCCGAATGCCAACGATGCCAGAAGCCTCGGAAACAGTATGCCGAACGGCGACCCGGGAGCGAATATTTATGCCAGCACCGGCTTGTGCCCGAATGCCTTCTATTTCCAGAATTTCCTGAACACACTGGCTACCAACGATGAGTTGACGGCGTCTACCCTCAACCTGTCTACGATTCCGGAGTTCAATCCCGATCTGTACGAGGTGGTGGCAGGCGGTGTGATTCCTGCAACCTTTACGCCGGCCAACTGGACGGCCAGTAATACCTCCAATGCCCTGACGGCTGCAATACAAATCGGTACTAACCCTGCCTGCGGCCTCAGCCTCAACTTTCCGGGCGGCTATCCCTTTGATTTTTCAAATACCGGCAACGGAGGCGCTTACGTCTTTTTGAATGTGTATCAGCTGGTGCCTGGAGCAGTGTCGGGTTCTAGCTATAACTTTACGGTGAAAGCCGATGTGGCCCTGGCCAGCGGCGCTTCTCAAACCTTCACCACGGTGACCCTCAGTGGCAGTACCTGCATCCCACTAACGGGTTGCAGCTTTACGCCGCCCTGTGAGCCTACGCCTAACGCCGTTGCCCTCCAGAAGCTGATGAATGCCATTGCCGCTACGGGCAATATGTGCTCTCCTTCCGGAGTAGCGATGAGCGAGGTCAGCATCCAGCCTTCTTTTGTCAATTCGCTTGGAGTGCTGCTCGGAAACGGCACCTGGGAATGGCAGGTCAATGGCTTCGTCCCGAACTTTAAGATCGTGAATACCAGCGGCAGCATCGTTAACACCAACAGCCTGACGGTCAGCTTCGCTTCTTCGCCATGTGCCGGTGGCAGCCAGTTTAACTTTAGCCATATCAACGGAAGCAATAGTAATCCACACGTGTTCAATGCGGTATTGACTAATATCACCACATCCGGCTCAACCATTACAACGGCTACAAGCGTTGCTACAGGAAGCGTGAGCCTGAACGGACAACCGCTTATCATGGGCAACTGTGGCTTCGACCTGTCGGCTTGCAATACGAATGAGCACCAGGTGAAAAAAGACCTGGAAGCTTTCCTGCTGGATCCTAACACCCGCGCCAGGTTGCAGGCAACAACCTATAGCCTGACTCCCGTACTAAGCTTTTCGCCTCATTTGAGAGATCAGCTGGCGGATAGCTACCAGACTTACAACAGCAGTACCCAGGCAACCGACCCTCTGTTCTTCTATTGGAAACGGAATGCAGCCAGCACAGCAACCCTGCTCACCGGTGCCTTCATGGCTTCAACACTCACTACGGTACCATCGACACTTCAGCCTGGGGTTTGCACCTTCTCCCTCAGCTTTGCTGATCCATCAGGCCTTTCCGGGCAAAACCTGCTTAGCTCCTCTTATACCCTCAGTAATTTTATCCTGGCACCGGATCCTTTAATCAATGCCAGTGTGCGCGACTTCAGTGTGACGGCCACATTCGGTAGTACATCGTTTGTGTTGAACGGAAGCTCCGCCTGTTTTGGCATGAGGCCCTGTGAGGTGGAGTGCCAGCCTGCTCCTGGTGACTCATCCTCAACACTTCCCTGCAACGTAGTAGCCAATGAGTTTAACTGCTCAGGAAATAATGCATTTACGGTAACGAACTATTCAGGAAGTACAGTGACCGGCTTAACTCCCAACACGACTACCTGTTCGAGCCCGGAGGTTATTGGTTATGCTCATTATGGGATATCCGATTCTGTTTCAATAGTGGGTACGGGAAATTATTCAGGTTATAATGGGTCTTCGTTATTTGTGAATACAGCCGTGTACGCCTATGGGACGACTAAAACGGTGTATTCCCAGACCCTGACGACATCCTGCCCAAATTGCAATACATTTTTTGTCAAGTTTATGGCCTCAGGACAAATAAGCAGCACCTGTACGGTTTCTGGTGGCGGGGGACCTGTTACAACTATTGGTAGCGGTCCTTTGATTTTTCGTGTAAAAGTCAATAATGTCAATTCACTGACTACCTATTCCGTTGCCACAAGCAGCCCGGGTTGGGTAGAATATACCTGTGGGCCTTTTACCAACAATCCATCCACTCCCAACGTGATTAATATTGAAACCTCTTCCTTTAACCCGGATGCTTGCAGTTATCGAAGGTATTTTGGTTTAGATGACATTCGCTTACAATTTCAATGTGAGGCGCCGCCTTTGCCTTGTGTCACGATCAGTACGTCGACGCTAACCCCTTTCCCGGAAGTGGAGTATGAAGACCCTTGTGTGCAATACGCCCTGGATGCCGCGCAAAATGAAGGCGACGAGCTCTTCAATGCCTACCTCGACTCGGCAAAAAATGCCTTTATACAAGCCTATGTGAAAAAATGCATCGGCTCGGCGGTAGAAACATTTTACATGAAGTATAATAGTGGTGATTACCATTATACCTTATATTATTACGATCAGGCGGGGAACCTGGTACGTACCGTGCCTCCGCAGGGCGTTTCGGTGATTACCAACAGCACTTCGCTGGCTGCCATCAGCGCCGAACGTGCCGCCAAAACACCTTATGGGTCAAAAACAGTTTATACCACTCATACGCTGGCTACGACCTACACTTACAACTCGCTTAATCAATTGGTGAAAGACACAACGCCGGATGGCGGCAGATCTCAGTTCTGGTACGATGCGCTGGGGCGGATCGTGGCCTCCCAAAATGCCAGGCAAGAGGCGGCAAGCACTGCAGGAAACAATGTTTACAGTTATAGCAGGTATGATTATTTGGGTCGTTTGGTACAGGCGGGGGAGATGAAGATCAACCAAAACCTTTCGGTAATGACAACAACAGCTGTAGCCGCCCTTGCCTCTGCGAGCAATTATCCGGATAACCTGACCCCGGTGAAAAGAGAAGTGACCACCTCGCACTACGGTGACGATCCTGCCTTTGTGCCTTTGGTTACGGGAACAGCTTTCAGCAATGGTAGCCAGGAGAATCTGCGTACACGGATCGCAGCCGTTACTTTTGAGGATGTAGACGATCATTCGATAAGCACTTATAACCACGCCACGCATTACAGCTACGATGTACATGGCAATGTGCAGGAGCTGATCCAGGAGAATAAAGACATTACGTTATTTACGTACCAGCAACAGAAAAAGCTGAGCTATCGCTACGACCTCTTGAGTGGCAATGTAAACGAAGTGGCTTACCAGAAAGGCCTGGCCGATATGTTCCTGCACCACTATGAGTATGATGCGGATAACCGGATCACGGTAGCCTACACCAGCAAGGACGATATGCTCTGGGAGCGGGATGCCAAGTATTTTTACTACCTGCATGGCCCTCTGGCCCGTATAGAAACAGGGCACGACAAGGTACAGGGAACGGATTATGCCTACACCCTGCAGGGCTGGATCAAGGGTATGAACAGTAATATTCTGAAAGAAAAAAACGATATCGGCAAAGATGGGAACGGTAGCCTGACAGCTTCTACTTCCGGAGCACCTTTCATCGCCAACAAATTCAGCGGGCGTGATGTATACGGCTATTCGCTCACCTATTTTCAGAACAATAGCGAAAAAGATTATATCTCTATCAATGGATTCAGCGGAAGCAGCACCGACTTCGTCGCTGCGGCGCCGGCTGTGCAAACGCCGGATCTGTACAACGGAAATATCCGGCAGATGACAGCTTCTTACCTGGATGCCAGCGCTCCTGCCAAAAGCTACGGGCTGAAAGCCCTGCTCCGGAACTTTACGTATGACCAGCTGAACCGGATTGGAACGGCGACAGCCAATGCTAACCTGAATGCTGCCACAAATAGCTGGGGAGCTGCTGCAGCGGCTACTTACAGCGAAGCCTTCAGCTATGACCAGAATGGCAATATCCGAAATGCGAAACGGAACGGCGACCAGTCCGGCAGCCTGGCCATGGATGATCTGAGCTACAATTATATTGCAGGTACCAATAAGCTCGACCATGTGACGGATGCCATCGCGGGAGATCCTTACAGCTCCGATATTGGTACCCAAAGCACCGGCAATTACGATTATGATGCCAGCGGGAACCTCATTAAAGATGCCGCCGAGGGCATCAGTCAGATCGACTGGATGGTAAGCGGTAAGGTGAAAGGCATCACCTTCAACAATGGTAAACCGAACCTCTTGTTCCGATACGATGCCATGGGCCACCGCATTAGCAAAACCGTTTACGATGGAGCTACGGTCACGAGCACGGCTACGGTCACCTATTACGTGCTGGATGCCAGCGGCAATGTCATGGCGACCTACGAGCAAAGGCAGGGCGCGACCAGAGACCCGAACTTTAGCCTGAAGGAACGTCATATCTACGGCAGCAAGCGTTTGGGGCTAAACAATCAGGAACTGAATTTAAACGGGTATACCAATACGCCAATCAATACAACATCCCTCAACCGGGCGCTTGGATTCCGCTCTTATGAGCTGAGCAATCACCTGGGGAATGTGATGGCGGTAGTAAGTGACCGCAAAATAACGGTAGATGGAAACAGTGATGGAACCGCCGATTATTTTACCGGGGAAGTGCTCAATGCCAGCGACTATTATGCTTTCGGCGCTCAAATGCCGGGAAGGAATTTTACAAGTGAGGCTTATCGTTATGGATTCCAGGGACAAGAAAAAGATGACGAAGTTAAAGGTGAAGGAAATTCTTTAAATTTTGAGTATAGGATGCATGATGCGAGAATTGGTAGGTTCTTTGCAGTTGACCCGTTGGCTAATGATTATCCGTGGAATAGTCCGTATGCGTTTAGTGAGAACACTGTCATTAATGCTGTAGAATTAGAAGGGTTAGAGAGGAATTATGTTTTTAACTCGGCTTACTTATCTGCACAGGCATTAACTAAGATTGAAACTTCTTCATACAATGAAATAAAGAAGTATATGGATGATTTGGTCGGAACCAAATTCAGTACAACAGAGAATCTGGAATATGCAAAAAAGAAATTAGGTCGTAATTTTGATGATGCTGCAGGTTATGGTAGTGATGGAACTGTACCATTATCATCTGGAAACAGAGCAGTAAGAGGGGGATATGGCGATAATTCGAAATATTTCTATGCTCGTTTAGTAATTGACAATGGAGATGGAACATGGCAAACTAAAGAAATACTTGTCATAGACTACTCAGATAGGCTAAATAAAATCGAAAATAAGCTAGAAAAATTAAACGAAAAAATCGCAAAAAGAATTGATCATTTGCAAAAATATGCAGAAAAGGTTGCTGCACAAGAGCAAGAAATGGCTGCAAATCGTGAAATGGGAAATAATGATACTCCTGGTAATATCGGAGGTTTTGGTTCCGCTGGAGTTATAGGAGGATTAATTGATTTGGGAAAAGCTTTGTATGATGCACAAACCCCTCATGCAGATACTGGAGATGATGCATTAAATAGTATGCTGAATAGAAAGTATAAATTAAACCAGGAGAAAAAACAACTCATTAAAAACACTATAAAATTAGCTAATGAATTTAAGACTGAAGACACTAATAATTTAATCATTAAATAATTCTATGACTAGAAGAATCTCGCTCCGCAGGATTTGTAATCCTGCGGCAGTAATTACAAGGTTGTGGTCATAGAGTAATTGTTTATTGCTTAGTGTCTTATAATTGTTTGTGCATAAAAAGAGTTTATGCTAAAGCGTCATCACACTACCGTGATGGCGCTTTTCTTGTTTAAATAACCGGGTAAACCCGGATGCGGATTTAAAACCATTGCCTGCACTTATGGAAATTCTGCCAGCGGATTTGAATGCGTTTGTGCATCCATTGATCTGAGTGGCTTCAAAAAAGGTATCTACCTTGTTAGCATTAAATCCGGTGATGTTTCTGCTACTAAAACCATCATCCTGGAATAATAAAATAATACAGAGTATTGAAAGGCTATCCACAGAGGATAGCCTTTTTTTTGCGCATTATTTTTTTTGCGCGAGAGAATAATAGTGGCATACTATATCATCTATTGGATGATACCACGCTGTTTTTCTGAAATACCTCTCTTGCAAAAACCTCTTAAAAGCCCGTGAATACGTAGTTTTACGTGATTTTGCTCTGAGTGGCGGATTTAAATAAACTATCTGCAGTTATCGATATTTCGCCGGCGGATTTCAAAATTCCCCGGAAAACATCTTTTAAATTGATACGTTTGCTTCAACCTGTATCAAGAGGTAGCAGCCACAGCCGATCGCGTATCGGTATCCTGCAAAAGCGGAATCCGAAAAGCTTTTAACAGAGTAGGAAAACTAAAACTTACAGTTATGAACACACAAAAATTACGCTTATCAAAAGTCGTGGCGGGCCTGGCTCTGCTGGCTTCGGGAACAGCCATGGCACAAGTTCCTTTTCCATTCTATGGAACCGCCCATAACGTCGTTACCTCCGAAAACTGCACTACGGGAATAGCACGTGTTACTACCACATTTACGCTTGGAAGTCTTGTGGATCCGGGAACTTACAGGATGCATGTAGAGCTATATCGTGGCGAATGGGTCAGCTATGGGCTGGCAGGCCATAAAGTGGAGGATGAAGTATTGGTTGCCACCAAAAATTCAGGGTCGATCGTTGAAACAGGCTCGTATGGAGCGGAATACCATACCATCGATTTTTTCAACCCGGTATCATCCCTGTATTTTGATGTAACTAAAAATGGGACATACCGTGCCAAAGTATTTTTACAAAAATTTGTGTCACCTAATTGGGAGCCGGTCCATAACACTTCTCTTTCCAATAGCTACGGGGCACTCGATGTTCCTCCGTTTACAGTTTGGGGAGATATGGATGAAATTGCCTTTGTGGAAAATCTCAAAATAGGCTCTAATCTTAATTATTCCGTTAATGGCCTTTACCAGCCGGTACCTGCGCCTCTTGTGGTTACTACCTGTACCGCTTCGCCACTCACCATCAAAGACATTGTTGGGACGATGGGCAGCCCTGGAACGAGTACGGTTACGGTGGAAAAAGGAATTTTGAGCGGAAATAACTTTACACCTTTAACTTCTACGGTGACTACCTTTTATGAGGTAGATGCTCATCATGACATTAACCTGACAGCAGCTCCATTTTATCTAAATAATTATGCCGGAGGCTTAAGGATCACTTATAAAATGCCGGACGACGAATGTAATGGTGTTTATACCCCGGTAGTAAAAACCACAACCCTTTCCGTTTTAACAGCGAGCTTCCTGAACGACTATAAGGCGCGTACAGGTTTTGGTGTTGTATCCGGTTGCGCATCTTCTTCTTTTACGAAAAATGTATCCAGCACCTGGGTTATCTCTGACGGTACCATGCCATCCAGCACCGTTGCCAATACCTTCAAATGTCAGAATAAAACGGCGATCGGCTGGCAGGGTGCAGCTTCTGTGGGAATTTCCGATTTATATTATTCTGGCGATTATACCATCGATGTTTATGAAGTCAGCCCATCCACAGGTGACAGATTAGCAGGCGCCCCTTCCTTATTCTTAAAAAGTGGCAGCTCATTAGCAGGCGATGATGTGACATTTAATGATTATGGTAGTTCCGCGGGCTTTGATCCTTTAAATGGGCCTTATTATGTGGATGCTGATGCTCCTGCAAATGCCACCGGTACCGGTGATGGGTATAATTATTTTACTCAATTTTATGAAGCGGCAAGAACTACACCCGGAGTTGTCGGAACTCTGACGCAATTTAGCGCAAGGGTATTTTGTGTGGATGTGAGTCAGTATCCTGCGGGTGGATGTGTTGTGTCTAAAAAAAGTTATTTCAGAATTGCCAATAATGGTGCTTTTTCCGGATCTACTTTCCGCACAGCTACAGATAGTGAGGAAACAGAAGAAGCCCCTGAATACATGTCTTTAGATGTATTCCCTAACCCAACGACAGGCATCATCACCATCCCTGTAGGCGCCGACGACAAAAATGTACAGGTAACCATTACCGACAACCTCGGTAAACAAGTGATCAAAACAGACAACCTGGAATCCAATCACGGCGAACTGAACATGGAAACATTACCGGCCGGTATTTATTTCTATAACGTCATCAAAAACAACACTTCCT
>Ga0233425_10008709_pt1 | contig 13284 bp, 15 predicted proteins | sample Watercolumn_Towu_2_FD_181712 | JGI IMG/M metagenome (GOLD analysis project Ga0233425, IMG submission 181712) | Freshwater microbial communities from Lake Towuti, South Sulawesi, Indonesia - Watercolumn_Towuti2014_140_MG | ecosystem: Environmental > Aquatic > Freshwater > Lake | place...
ATTCACCGCTGCCCGCCAGGGAGAACTCCACGAACTGCCCGGGCAACCAGGAAAACCGCTCCATCAGGTTTTCTTCTTTGAATTTCAACCGGTATGTCCTGATGTCGGGTGTCTCCTGGACGATCCTTTCAATGGTGCAAAGGGTTGGGACTAAGAGTTGTTCCATATATCAGATGGTGAAATGATGAAATAGCGAAATGGTGAAATTACTATTCATATAATTCTTCATTACTACATTACTGCATTGAAGCAGCCACCCTGTTTGCTACCTCGAAAATGCTGATATTCACCGGGCATGAAACCGTGCATTTTCCGCATCCGACGCAAAGGTTCAGGTCAAACCGTTCCTTGTAGTAAACAAACTTATGCATCGCACGCTGCCGCCAGCGCCGGTATTTCACTGGCCTCGGATTGTGACCTCCGGCCATCAGCGTAAAATAAATGTTGTTGCAGGAATCATAGCTCTTGTAACGTACTCCTTCATCACGGATCCGTTCATCGGAGATCTTGAAACAGTGACAGGTCGGGCAAACGAAGGCACACGTGTTGCAACTGATGCAGGTGGAAGAGGCCTCTTCGAATGCAGGCGATTCGAACTTGTTCTGCATTTGCCCGTTGATCTCTTTGTAGTTCATTTTCAGCCGGAACGAGTTCTCAAATGTGACATATTGCTTCCTGAGCTGTTCCGCCGATGTTCCGGCGGCGTCGGCCGGGCCCGGAGGATGCTGCTTCAGGAATTGCTCTCCTTTTTCTGTCCTGGCCTGCAGATAGATCTTACCGTCGGTTCCCCTGACGATCGCCACATCCAGTGCATCCAGGTGCTCCACATCGTAATCGAGAGAGGTGCAGAAACAATGGGCGGCTGCCTGGTCGCAACGGGTTGAGATCAGCACGGTATTTGCTCTTCTGTTGAGGTAATCGGTATCGATATAATCCCATTTATACACCCGATCAAGCACCTCGAGAGCCCTTGCATCACAGTGCCTCACACCCAGTATGACCCGTTTGCCGGCAAGCGGATCTTCCGCAGTGTCGCTGAGTTCGGTCCCGGAACTGGTTGTGCGGTACCTGAGTACTTTCGCCGATCTCGGAAAGAACAGGGCCTTGACGCTCATTGACGAGAGGATTGGGGGATCCGGATTACAACCGGCCAGCGAGGTGATCTTCCTGAACTCGAATTTTCCAAAAGTTTCAACCGGACCATAGGTTTCATAAGCACCGATGACAGCCGAATAAAATTGTTCAAGTCCGGCCGGGTCTGTGATATAGGTTGTCAGATTCATCTCGTTTGTATTCGTGTTAGAGGATAAAATCATCCGGATCGTTCAGGTTGTATTTGTAGAAAGCTCCGCGGTCCTGGGCAACCATGCCTGCAAGGTGCCCCTGGAAATGCTCGTGGATCACCTGTTCATTCTGCTTGTGGAGCAAGTGCAGCGGGAGGTGACTCGGGCAGGCTTTTTCGCAGTTCCGGCAGTCGACACAGCGGCCGGCCAGGTGAAGTGACCAGGTCATAAGGGCATGAAAGGCACTGGAGGTTGTATTCGCTCCGTGGTAGAGGGTGGAGGTTTCCTGGTCGATGCAGCATTTGGCACAATAACACAGTGGGCAGGAGTGACGGCAGGCATTGCACCGGATGCAGCTTTCGAACACCTCTTCAAAGAACCGGCTGCGTTCCGCAAGGTCCTTCTGCCAGAGTTCCTTCACATCGGAGTTCGCCTGATAATCCCGCTTGCCGGAAGGCACGCCCAGTATTTCATCATGAACAACCGGGTCGGGCATAACACACTCAAGGCAATTCTGCGCCTTTTCCCCCTGTTCGTTCACCACCCCTTCACAGGCAATCCCAACAATGTATATATGATCGCGTTTAACCTGGTTCTCGGTGAGCATCAGGTTCAGTGCACGGCTGTCACATCCCTTGACGACCAGTCCCACCCGTTTATTCCGTGTGTGCTCAAACTTCAGGTAATTTGTGAGATTGAATCCCGACTTTTCCGTAAACACAAGATCTCCGGTGGCGTTGGGATGAGTAATGAACGCCGGCAGATGGTTTTCATCAAATCCCGTTTTGCGGTATCCGATGAAAACATCGATCCTGTTTTCCGACAATAACCGTGCGGCAATCTCCCGGATTTGGTTTGTATAGTCCATTATTGGCTCCTGTTTTCTTTTTTATACAGATGAAGCGGTCCGAGTTTCCGGATGGCTCCGGTGACTTTGGCCACGACCTGGGCAAATTTTGCTCCTTCCGCAGCCGACACCCAGGAAAACTGTACCCGGTCCTCATGCAGGCCCACGAAATTCAGCAGTTTCTTTGTAACCAGGAATCTCCTGCGGGCATAATAGTTCCCGGTGATATAATGGCAATCGCCCGGATGGCATCCCGAGACCAGTACCCCGTCGGCGGTGGTTTGCAGCGATTTAATGATAAACCACGGATCCACCCGGGAGGAACAGGGCACCCGGATAATCCGGATATTGGGCGGATACTGGGTCCGGCTGGTACCGGTAAGGTCGGAACCGGCGTATGAGCACCAGTTGCACAGGATCCCCATGATGACGGGTTGCCATCCCGGAGGAGCTTCCAGTTGAGGTTTTTCTGCGCTGACGACTTGATCTTTTACAGTTGCTTCCATCAGATAGCCACTACTTCGTTAATGATTTGCATATCGGTAAATCCGGCCAGGCTTATTGCCATGCTCCGGCAGATAGCCACGCAGGAACCGCATCCCTGACAGACACCTTCGTTGATCCTGGCAACAGTCCGGAGTTCCTTTGATCCATGTCCCAGGGGAATATCTTCTGTTACAATGGCCTGGTAGGGACAAACATTGATGCAGTTCTGGCACCCCGAACAGAACTCGGGGTTGACCACCGAGATCATCGGATCTTTTTTCAGGGTGGTGTCGGCAAACAAGCCGCATACCTTTGCGGCCGCTGCAGATGCCTGGGCCACCGTGTCGGGTATGTCTTTCGGGGCTTGTGTGCAACCTGCCAGGAAGATCCCCGCTTTGGCGGTCTCCACCGGCCGAAGTTTGGGGTGGGCTTCGGAAAGAAATCCGTACTGGTCGTATGAAATTCCCAGGAGTCTCGCCAGGTCGGGATTATCTTTGTAAGGATAGATGGCGGTAGCCAGCACCACCATGTCGGCTTCCACCTCCACTACCTGGCCAAGCTGCCCGTCTTCCCCACGCACCATCAGCTTCTCCCCTTTCTGGTAAATCTTTGAAACACGCCCCCGCAGGTAGGTCACACCGGTTTCGACCTGGGCTCGCTTCACAAATTCTTCGTACCCCTTGCCCGCTGCCCGGATGTCCATATAAAACACGTAGGCATGTGAATCATGGACCTTGTGATGCAGCAGGATGGCATGTTTGGCCGTGTACATGCAGCAAATCTTGGAGCAATATTCGATCCCTTTGGCTTCGTCACGGGAACCGATGCATTTGATGAATACCACGCTTTTGGGGACCTTTCCGTCCGACGGCCTCACCGGAACCCCTCCTGTTGGGCCGTTGGCCGACACCATCCGCTCAAATTCCAGGGAGGTAATGATATCCCTGAAACGGCCCACCCCGTATTCTTCATAGGGTTTCGGATCCCACAGGTCATATCCCGTGGCCACAACCACCGCTCCGATCTCCCGTTCCACAATTTCGTCCTTCATCGTATAATCGATCGAGCCCTTTTCGCATACCTTGGCGCAGATCCCGCACTTTCCCTTCAGCAGCATCGTGCAATGCTCGGCATCGATGACAGGTTTGTTCGGGACGGCCTGCGGGAACGGACTGTAGATGGCTTTTCGCTTGTCAATACCCATATTGAACTCGTTGGGTACCTTCACCGGACATTTCTGCCAGCAAGCGCCGCATCCGGTGCAGGAGCTGAAATTCACGTAGGAGGCTTTCCGGCGGATCCTGGCCTTGTAATTCCCCACATACCCGTCGAGTTGCAGCACTTCGGAGTAGGGAAGCAGCTCGATGAACGGATGGCTGGCGACATCCACCATCTTGGGGGTCAGGATGCACTGGGAGCAATCCAGAGTGGGGAAGGTTTCATCCAACTGTGCCATCCGCCCTCCGATGGAAGGACTTTTCTCCACCAGCACCACCGGGATCCGCGCATCCGCGATATCCAGTGCGGCCTGAATGCCTGCAATCCCGCCTCCGATCACAAGGGCGCGCTTGGTCACCGGGACCGAGATCTCATGCAACTGCTCATTGGCTATGGATTTGGCAACCGCCATGCGGATCAGATCACAGGATTTTTCCGTGGCCGCTTTCTTGTCTTTCTGATGAACCCAGGAGGAATGTTCCCGGATGTTCGCAACCTCCAGGAGATAGGGATTCATCCCGGCATCGGACAGTGCCTTCCGGAAGGTTTTCTCATGCATCCGGGGTGAACAGGCTGCCACAACAACGGATGTGAGCCGGTGCTGGACGATCGCGTCCCGGATCATTTGCTGCCCCGGATCCGAGCACATATACTTGTACTCTACCGAGATCTTGACTTCCTTGATCTTCTTTGCCTCCGCGACCACGGCGGGAACATCGACAAAATCGGCGATGTTGGCGCCGCAAAAACAAACGAATACACCTACTCGGGCCATTATTCTACCTCGCTTTCTGCTTCAACAGCTTTTTTGGATTTGGGTGTTTTCTGAGGAGATTCAATTTCTTCCCCGATATGGGCAAGCGCCGGCTCAATGGGCACGATATGTTTGGCCGGTTTCAGATCTTTCAGCGGATAACCGAATGCCAGCGCCATCAGCTGGGTGATATACAGCACCGGTATCCTGTAAGTGATCCCGCTTTTCTTTTCAATGTCGGGCTGGCGCATGTCGAGGTTCGACTGACAGAGCGGACAGGCAACCACGATGGCATGCGCCCCGCTTTCCCTGGCCATCTCCAGCAAAATCCCGCTCAGCGAAAGCACGACTTCGGTATTGCTGATGGAGAAGGAAGCGCCGCAGCATTCGGTCTTGAAGTCAAAGGGAGTGGCCGTAGCTCCCAGGGCTTCCATGATATGGTCCATCGACATCGGGTATTCAGGGGAGTCGAACCGGGTGATGCGTTGCGGACGGGTGAGCAGGCACCCGTAATAACAGGCCACTTTCAGGCCTTTCAGGGGATAGGTGACTTTGGCCTTGATCTGCCCGGTCCCGATATCTTCATAGAAGAACTGAAGCATCGATTTGACTTCCACATTCCCCTTGTAGGTTCCTTCCTCAACGATCGTGGAATTGATCTTTTGCGCAAGGGCGGGGTGGGCATCCATCTCTGCTTTGGTTGCTTTCATCCGGGAATAACAGGAGGCGCAAGCGATCCCCATGGTTTTGTGGGGAAGACGCTCAGCCAGCACCAGGTTCCTCAGGGGTAATGCCAGAGCCAGGTTCTCGGTCATCACATGTGCAGAGGTGGCCCCGCAGCAATTCCAGTCGGGCAGCTCTTCCAGTTGCACGCCGAGGGTTTTCATCACCAGCTTCAGGGTGCTGTCGAACTCTTCGCTGGTCCCATGTGCCGAGCAACCCGGGAAATAGGTTAGTGTGGTCATGTACAGGGATTATTTTGTTTCTTCCAGTTTTTCCGCCATCCTGAACATCCGCTGGATGGCTTTTGTACGCCCGACCCGCTCATGCCCGAGCGGGATCTTCCCCTTGAGAAGGGCCTTGGGCGCAAGGTGCATGTCCTTAAACAGGTTGCGTGTGCGGATGTTGAACTCGGCCATCATCCGCAACTCGTAATTTCTGCCGTACCGCTTGATCATATCCAGGAATATTTCGTGGAATTTCCGGATCTGCTTCACTCTCGGATTATCGGGATCTGCATTTTCCCCGATAGCCAGATGCCTGATAGCTTCCATCACACGGGGAATGTCTATTTCGCGGGGGCAACGACCCGAACATGCTGCGCAGGTCAGGCAAAACCACATTGAGTTGGCCATGTAGGTTTCCTCCTTTAAGCCCAGCTTGACCATCTGCATAATTTCCCGCGGTGGGAAGTCCATATAATTGCTGACCGGACAAGTGGAAACGCATTTCCCGCACTGATAGCATTCCAGCACATTGCTGCCGCTTTTCCGGTTGACCTCCTCTAAAAAGTGATTTTCGATTTGTTGGCCGAGTAATATCATGTTATCTGAGATTCCTATTGTTAATTTATTAACAATACAAAGTTACAAAAAGTTTTTCAAGTATCAATTATTGCCAATTCATGATTCCTGCCGATTCAAAATACACTTGTGTTGTTGCCCTGTCGGGCGGATACCTTATAAAAAGGCCATCTGTCCGGATCATCATCGCCGTGTTGGTGAGTATAATTTCTCTTTATGGCTTTTTAGAATTTTCGGTAGTCTCGGGATGATCGTTCTGGTAGTTGGTTTCATTGCACTGACCGATTATCTGTTTATGTCCGCCCACTGATCACCATCGTGACCAGATAGAACGCATCCGGAGATCAGAACCGATCCGGGGTGATGTTGTCCATTGCCGATCTCTGTTGGGGCAGGAACGGTATCTGGAGGTGTTTACCAGAGCACTGAAGTGGGAAAATTCATTGATGTCAATCCGGATCTGTTGGATACCGTAATCAGAAACCTGGTTACTAATGCTATAAAATTCACACAACACCACAAGGAGGTCACCGTAATGGTCACTCCGCAGGAGCATCAGATAGAAGTTTCGGTTCATGATACCGGGACAGGAATCCCGGCCGGGCACCTGTCGAAACTTTTCCGGATCGACAGCAAATACAGCCTTCCCGGGACCGACCAGGAAAAACGCAGCGGTCTGGGATTAATTCTCAGCAAGGAGTTCGTGGAAAAACACGATGGAAAGATCTGGGTTGAAAGTGTACCGGGAACCGGAAGCACCTTCAGGTTTACGTTGCCGCTGTAAGATTATTACCGGGGTTAGTTCAGGGTAAATTTGATCGGCAGGTTGTAAGACACGCGTACAGGTATCCCGCGTTGTTTCCCGGGGGTCCAGCGTGGCATGCTCTTCACTACGCGGATAGCTTCTTCGTCGCATCCGCCACCGATCCCACGGAGTACCTTTACATTGCTGACGCTGCCGTCGGTTTCCACCACAAAATTGACAAATACCCTTCCCTGAATGCCGAGTTCTTTGGCTTCTTCGGGGTACTTGATGCTCTCGTGCAGGAATTTGTAAAGCTCGGCATCTCCGCCCGGGAACTGGGGATTCTCCTCCACAACAGTGAAGATCTCTGCTTCCTTGGGCTGTTCGATGACCTGCGGCTTATCATCCTTGATATCAATTTCCGGCTCTTCCGAAGGTACCTCCGTGTTGGATTTCTCGGCCAGCAGATCCTGTTTCCCGAAATCGGATTCCACTGCAGTGTCTTCCACCACGACCGGGGCCGTGAACTTCACTTTTTCCTGTAATGCTTCAGGCGGAGGGGGAGGCGGAGGAGGGGGGGGCGCTTCTTCCTGAGGTATGTCCAGCAACTGGGCGCCAACACTTCGCTCTTCCTTGATGATCCGTCCTTTGTTCACTACTGCAGTGATGATGGGATAGGCCACCACCGCAGTCATGATGAAAAAGGCCACGATCAGGGAAACCGTCATGTATTTCCTGTATTTTTTCCTGAGGAAGTAAGCTCCATAGGCCTTGTTCCGGTTCTTAAAGACAATTTCTTCGAGCGACTCAACACGCTGATGTTCTTTTGTCATAGTCCTTTGCTTTTACTTCATGAAACGTAGCCTATTGCTGTACTTTTACAACGATCCTCGGAAACTCCGTCAGTGGCGCACCGGCCTTGTAGGCATTGAGCATCATCTCTTCCACCTGGGCGATATCCACCACCGCATAACTTGCGATGTTGCAGATAGCCATTTCATCGATGATGTTCACGATATCCTTGTACCGGGCGGCGGTGTCGGCCTTGATCAGCACGATCGGGCCTTTCTGGTCCTCTTTTTTCATCTCCTTGATGGTCTCATCAAATGTGGAATCGGCCACCACGATCTGACCGGTCAGCCGCTTGTCACGGTATTCCGCGATCTTTTTAAAGAGTTCCCGGTTGCGGTCGAGGAGCATTTTCCGGATACCGTCTTTGCTGAAGTCACTCTGAACAATCCTGGGCATAGGCTTCCCTGGTGCGGCCTGGCCGGTGTAATAAAAAACTTCATCTTTCCCCGACAGGAGGATATTCAGGGTTCTGACTTCCGAAATCTTGGGTTGTTCCTTCTGCTCCTTGTTGTCCTTTTCGGGCATGGTGATCACCATGACTTTAGGTTTGCTGAATGCGGTAGTGAGCATGAAGAAGGTGATGAGGAGGCACATGAGGTCGACCATTGGCGTCATGTCGATCTCAGTCGGGTGCTTTTTCGCCCGTTTCTTTTTGCTTCCCTTTTTTACGGCTTTTTCTTCAGTCTGTATCTGAGCCATATCTGTTCGTTTTAACGTGCAAATTCACCGCTATTGCTCCGGGGGAAGGTCTTTGATGCCGACTTCCTCTTTCTGCATATTGGTGATGAGATTGAACTTGTTGACTTTGTTGTCCTGCAGCAGATCCATGACTTTCTTCACCACAGTGTAGTGGGCATCGGCGTCTCCCTTAATGGCAACTTCCGCCTGGGGATTCACAATGCGTGAATAGAGGATCCAGTACCCGAGTTGGTTGTCGGTCGAATCCATCGGCATTCCCACCTGGAGTTTGTCCCGGTCTTTGGAATCTTTGGTATTGATCCATTCCCGTAGATCTTTCAGCGGCATCCCGAACGAAGAGAGCCGGCCAAAGAGATCATATTCCTTGTCGGTGAACGTCATGCTGTACCGTTCGGCCATTTTCTTCAGGATCTCCGTACGGTAATGGGTGGATGTGTCCATCCCGTTATCGATATTGAAGAAAACCTTCCCTTCCTTGTCGATGAAAATGGTCATCAGGTTAAAGTCAGGGGCCTGCTTTTCGGAAATCGACGAAGGGCTGTCGATGACGGCAGCTTCCTGCGGGCGGAAGGAGGTGGTCAGCATGAAGAAAGTCAGGAGCAGTGCGAACAGGTCCACCATAGGCGTCATGTCTATGCGTGGTGTTTTAACCGGTGGTTTTATCTTTGGCATTTACGTAAAAGTTAACGGTGGAACACAAGTCGGCACCACATGTTTATTTTGTTGTTGCGGCAAAGGACTGAACCAGGCTGAATCCGGCTTCATCGATCTTATATGTGAAGTTATCGATGCGGGTGGAAAAGTAGTTGTAAAACACGATGGCAAGCAATGATCCGATAATCCCAAATGCCGTGTTGATAAGGGCTTCCGAAATACCTGTCGCAAGAGCCAGTGCGTCGGGAGCTCCGGCGGTGGCCAGTGCAGCGAACGCCCTGATCATCCCCAGCACCGTTCCGAACAGACCGGTTAACACGGAGATAGTGGCGATGGTTGACAGGATCACCAGGTTCCTTGAAAGAAGCGGGAGTTCCAGGGCTGTTGCTTCTTCAAATTCCTTTTGTAAGGCAACCAGTTTCTGGTCTTTTTCCAGGGTTTGATCGTCTTTTAGCGCTTTGTAACGCAGCAGTCCGGCCCGCATGACGTTGGCGAGAGATCCCCGTTGTTTGTCACAGGCATCCACCGCATCATCGATCTGGCTGGAGTCCAGGTAGCCCTGCAGCTTTTTAACGAATACATTGATCCGTCCTTTACCTTTGGCCTTGGTGAGGGTGATCAACCGTTCAACCGAGAAGATCAGCAATACCAGGTTGATGGTCATCAGCACAGGGACAACCCAACCTCCCTTATAAACGATCCCCAGGTAGTTGCCTGGCAGGGGAGCACCGGCCGGATTCCCCCCTTCAAAGTTGATGGAAGCTCCCATCACGAGTTGGTAGATGAGGAGTGAGATGATAAAAGCCACAATGATTGCTCCGGATGTGAAAATGGACCGTAAAGAGTCGCCAAGTCCTTCTCCGCCTTGTTTATTCTTCTTGCTCATTTTGGTAATTTTTAGGTTTATAATTTATTGATTACAAGATTTCTTCCATTTTTGAGGAACGGCAAAATTATAAAAAAAACCAGAACGCCAAAGACTTATTTGACCACTTTCTTCAATTCATCGACCATCATCCTGGCTTTGGCGTTTTCGGGATCAATGGCAAGTACATCCTGGTTATACATAAGGGAATTCCTGGCATTGTCAAGGTTTTTCTTGTCCAGTACCCACTGGTGATAAAAATAATAGGCGAGGTAGTAATATGACTCGAGCCGGTCTTTTTTATTGGCTACCGTATCGTCCCTGGTTATGTCAAGGATTTTTTCATAGACCGGTTTTGCCAGCCCGCTGTCGCTCTCAGGATCCAGGAAGAACAGGGTTCTGGCCCACCATACATACCCCGGGACATAACTGGGTTGCAGGCTTGTGAACCTCTCGAACACCTGTGCCGCTTTTTCATAATCCTGGATGTTATAGTAATTCTTGGCCAGATTGAAGATATCGAGTACATTGGCCTGTCCCAGCAGGTCCTTTTTCTCATAGATCCGGATGGCTTCAGAATATTCCTTTTCACGGTTGTAGCACATTGCCACCTCCGAGAGCAGGTCCGTCTGGGTGGTATCCATATGGTAGGCATGGCACAGGGCAATAGCGGAAAGGGAATCCTGTTTGTTCTTGGCAAGCAGTCTCCCCAGGTAGATATAGTCGGAGACCCGCAGCTTTTCTTCGGGCGTTTTGGCGAAGAACTTTTGCATGGCCTTCAAACCCTCTTCATAGTTCCCGTTTTCAAACTGGGAGTATGCCAGCGCGCGGAAAAGGTCCACGATCGTCGTATCGGTGCTTAGAATACTGTTGATCTCGACAATGGCTTCCTTGTAGTCCTGCAACGTGATCAGGGTATTGATATACTGGAGACGCGCTGAGACGTTTCCTGCAGAAAGTTCCAGGTATTTCTTGAACATTTTCTTCGCCTCGGTATTGCGTCCGGCCTTGGAAAGCAAAAATCCCAGCTCCCGGTACGCAGGGGCAAAGGTGGAATCGATCCGGATCCCTTCCTCATAATAGTTCAGCGCCATCTGGTACTGCTTGGCTTTCATCCATAACTGGCCGATGCGGAGCTTGGCCATCGGGGATTTCGGATTCAGCGACTGGGCGATGTTGTAATTGGCGATGGCCCTGGAGCCGTTGTTCAGCAGGAAAATAAAGGCATCGCCTTCCACAAGGTACAGTTCAAAGTCTTTCGGATTCAGCCTTTCCGCTTCCCGGAGGTAGGTAAATATGGTCGCGGTGTCGTTCACATCCGCCTGTACAAAGGCATCTGCCATCTTCACAAGAGCTGTTTCATGCTTCTCGAGGGGTAGGATAATTTTGTTCTTCTTGGTCGGCAGCAGAGAATTGGCTTTATCCAGGTATGCCTGGGCTTCTTGCCGGTTTTTCTTCAGAAGGGATATCTCTGCCAGTCCTGCATAATTCACCGGATTGGAGGGTTCTTTCTGGATTCCCTGAATGAACAGTGCCTGCGCAGCGTCGGTCATTTCCTGGAAGGAGATATTCATGGTGTCGGCAAAATACTGCTTCAGGTAATTGTCGCCATAGTAGAAATACACATCGCCGTCATTTGGCCGATGCTGGACCAATTTCTGGAACAGCTTGTCGGCTGCTGCGAATTGTTCGCTTCTGGTCAGACTGATCGCATCCCTGAGTTCCTGGGCAGAACTCTGGAAAATCAAGCAAATCAGCCCAAAACCTAATAAAATAAAAGGTTTTTTCGAATGGACTGCCATAAAATATCTTGTTGAATTAATGTTTTATTTCCACAATCCGGATAGGTTGTGTTGCCGGTACCAGTCCCGAATGAAGAATGATCAGTTGCCCCTTGTCACTGGCTATATAGGCAGATAATCCGAATGCCAGGCCGGCATAGGTCTGCCGGTTGATACAATACACTTCCCGGGTGAACGGGTAAAATCCTTCGGCAATATACGCCTGATAAGGGCGGTAAAACGTTGCCGACGGATCATTGTCTCCTTCCGGACTGATCCCAGCCACTTTCACCCGTTTCAGGAAATTGTTCGATACCGAATCCCGGGAATCACTGACCCAATTTACACTGAGGATGCCGATTGCATTGACATGGGTCTCCACATAATTCACCACTTCCTCATTCGAATGAACCGCATAGCACGCCGGGGGAAGGCTGTCGAGGTCGAATTTCTCCTTGAAATACCTTGGATTGCCCGATTTGAAATGATCAAAAACCACCGCCAGTGCGCCAAGGTCTGCTGCACCATGGATCTGCTTCCATTGCGTGACCTTTCCGGTGAAAATATCCCGGATCTGGTCGTAGAAGAGGTTATCCTGGTTGTTGGTGTTGTTTACGATAAAGACAACGGCATCATAAGCAATCCGGGTGGTCTTGGGGACGAACAAACCGGCTTTCAGGATTTCATTCTCCCGCTCGGTCAGTTTCCGGTTTACCACGATCAGGGGTACTGAGTCATTCATAAAGGCTTCAAACACATCGGATTCGGGACCGTAAATGGTGTCGATCCGGGCATATTTATAGATGGTTTCAAAAGCATAGATCTCCGATTCCATCAGCAACCGGTACGAATCGTCAATGGCAACTTTAAGCTTACCCCTTGTAGGTGTATCGGTTTGTTTCAGGGGATCTCCGCCGCAGGAGGTGACAAGCAGGGCGATAATGAAACCAATGCAGATCAGCCACTTTCCCATGGTATACCTGGTTTTCATACCTGTTAACTAACGAACACAAAAATAAAAAATTTTCTACGGATCGTTCTTTCTCCGGCTTTTCAGGAACACCCTGACAAGCCGGAACAACCCGTAAAGGTAAAGAAAAACGGAAAAAATGATCCGGATTTCTTTGTTCAGGTAGGAAAAATAAGGGCTGACCAGCAGAAAAGTGGCCAGGAAGAAAAACCCCAGGACGATCAGGAGGGAAAAATAGAGGTTGAATTTATCCATTTTCATGGGCAGGTCTTACCTGCCAGTAAGGAATATCGGTATCCTTTGATTTCTGCTCCCACCAGGCAGGAGTAACTTCCTTTCCGTCGTTTCGGAAGAGTTTACGCTGGTAAATCGCAATCACCGGATTGAACAGTATATCGGTAACACCGAGAACAAAGGTGCCCAGAGCTTTTCCTTCCTTGTCTTTTTCTTCTTCCGATCTTACCTGGAATCCATTTCCAACCAGGAGATCTTCCAGGAATTTCTTCCGGTCTTCCGTGAGGCCGCTTTCGACCACCGAACACCGGATGCCGGCGATCTCAGTCACTAGATGCTTTCCTTTCAACGCCATACAAATGGGATCCTATGT
>Ga0233425_10008710_pt1 | contig 13284 bp, 8 predicted proteins | sample Watercolumn_Towu_2_FD_181712 | JGI IMG/M metagenome (GOLD analysis project Ga0233425, IMG submission 181712) | Freshwater microbial communities from Lake Towuti, South Sulawesi, Indonesia - Watercolumn_Towuti2014_140_MG | ecosystem: Environmental > Aquatic > Freshwater > Lake | place: Indonesia...
CAGCGCCTCGGCGACATGGAACCGCTGGACTTCGCTTGCGCCGGCGAGGTCGGCGATGGTCCGGGCGACGCGCAGCACTCGGTGATAGCCGCGCGCCGTGAGCTTGAGACGCTCGGCGGCCTCGGTCAGGAGCGCTCGGCCCTTGGCATCGGGGGCCGCGAAACTGGCGAGGGTCTCGCCGTCGATGTCGGCGTTCACCCGGACTTTGCGTCCGCCTTGGTCGAGCCCGGCGTAGCGTTCGGCCTGGACGCGGCGGGCTGTCGCGACGCGGGCGGCGACCTCGGCCGAGTTCTCCGCGGGCGGCGGCAAGCCGAGATCGCTCGCCGCGACCGCCGGCACGTCGACATGAATGTCGATCCGGTCGTAAAGCGGCCCCGAAATCCGCGACTGGTAGTCCTGGGCGCAGCGCGGCGCCTTGCCGCAAGCCTGGGCGGGATCGTCGAGATGGCCGCAGCGGCACGGGTTCATTGCCGCGACGAGCTGGGCGTTCGCTGGATAGACAATGTGGTGATTGGCGCGGGCGACCGTCGCGCGCTTGGTCTCGAGCGGCTGGCGAAGCGAGTCGAGAACCTGCCGACCGAACTCGGGCAATTCGTCGAGAAACAGCACCCCGTTATGGGCGAGCGAGACCTCTCCCGGGCGCGCGCGCAAGCCGCCGCCGACCAGCGCCGGGATCGAGGCCGAGTGATGCGGATCGCGAAAGGGCCGCCGGCGCGTCAGTCGCCCGCCCGCGAGCTCGCCCGCGACCGACTGGATCATCGAGACCTCGAGCACTTCGCTCGCATCCATCGGCGGCAGGATGCCGCCGAGGCGCTGGGCGAGCATCGACTTGCCGGCGCCGGGCGGGCCGATCATCAGGAGGTTGTGGCCGCCGGCCGCGGCGATTTCGAGGGCACGCTTGGCCGTCTCTTGGCCCTTGATGTCGGCGAGATCGAGTCCGCTGGCCGGCCCCTCCGCCGCGAGCGAAGCGACGGGCGGCGAGAGGACCGACGTGCCTTTGACATGATTGACCAGGGCGAGCAGCGACGGCGCGGCAATGACGCCCGGCCCGTCGGCCCAGGCCGCTTCGCCGCCGCAATCCGCCGGCACGACAATGCCGAGGCCGCGCGCCGCCGCGCCGACCGCCGCAGGCAACGCGCCGGCGACCGCGGTCAGGCGACCGTCGAGCGCAAGCTCGCCGAGCGCCACCTTGTCGTCGAAGGCATCGGCCGGCAGCACACCCATGGCCGTGAGTAGGCCGAGCGCGATCGGCAAATCGAAGTGGCTGCCCTCCTTGAGCACGTCGGCCGGAGCCAGGTTGACCGTGATGCGCTGGGGCGGCAGGCCGAGGCCGAGGGCACCAAGCGCGGCGCGGACCCGCTCGCGGCTTTCGGCAACCGCCTTGTCGGGCAAGCCGACGATGGTGAAGGCGGCAAGCCCGCCTCCCATATGCACCTGCACGTCGATGTCGAGAACGTCGATGCCCTGAAAGGCGACCGTCCTGATGCGCGCAACCATGCCGTCTCCGGACCTCGATTCCGAGGCATGGTAGCAAAATTTACGGCGAACGCAACCAGAGTTATTGGCCAGGCGTCCGGCGTCTTGTTGCCGGCCGGCCGACAGGCGAAGCGTTCGTTGCTTGCTTTCGAATCAGCGACGGCGCCGTCCGTCGCCAGCTGTTCGGCATGAATTGCGGTTTCAAGGTCCCGTGATTTTTTCGGACACAAGAAATGTCGCGAACGCCTCGGCAAATTTGGACGCACCTTTGCTATTCCAGTGCTGGTCGTTCACCAAAAAATAATCCGGGACGCGGTCGTAGTCCAAATCCAGGAAGGCCTGCGCGCCGTCGAAGAAGCGAAGGCCGAAATGCTCCGCGACTAATTTTGGTGCAATCGCCGTGGGCTGAATGGCTCCCGTCTTCATCATCTTCCTGACCTCGTGCCTGTCGGGCAGCGCGGCCATGACAACTTCGATCTTGTGTTCTCTACAGTATTCCAACACCTGCATGAGCCGCTGGATGTTCGGTTTTCCGATGCCGGTCGCCTCCAATCGATCATCGAGGCTCGCGTTCTGCTCCGCCGAATCATATGCTCGTCGCGCTTTGTCGATTTGCGTCGGCCTCCGGGAAATGATGTTCCGATATACATATCGGATCGCCATCTTGATGCCCGGAAATTCTAAGACATCGTATTTCCAGAACCGCCCATTGACGGCATCTCTAATCGCCGATTCGATCCGGGCCTCGTCTACGACGTGACCGAAAGTTATGAATCCTGTCCGTTCCGGGTAACTAAAAATGCCTGGCAAAAAATTCTCTTGGAAATCGGCCTCGTCCTTCGGCTTTATGGGCATTCGTCGGCCCATATAGACCTTGTCTCCGCCGATCAAGCGTCCGGTCACAGTGGTCGATGCGCTGTACTCCCGAACAAAGTCGTCCGCCCAGATGGCGAAAATGACGCCGTCGAATTCGTAATTCGGCAGGACTTCGCCAAAAAAAATCGAATGCCAATTCGCCATGCCGAAGGCGGGCTGCGAAAAGGAAAGCAACTCGATGTTGCCAGCGCTCGGCCGGTTCTTTCGGATCGACGCTTCGGCCAAATCGGGCCAAGGAGGCGAGAATTCGATCGAGCCCGTATAGGAATCCCCGAAAACGACATATCGCCGACCGTCGCCCGACCGCTTCGGGCGATAGTCTTTCGTCGAAATCCATCCTTGTTGGTTGATCGCGATTTTCGCGTCATACGAGACCACGCCGCCTGAAATACGCGCGACGCGGATTGTCCCCGGGTTCCATCGGTAACCACGAACCTTGTCGTAGTGTAGCGGTGGCCTATCGAAATACATCCGATTGGTGCTTGAGATCACGACGTCTTTCCCGCCCAAAAGGACATAGAGAAACACCGTGCCCTCGGCTGCGACCACGCAAAGAAAGACGGCAATCACGGCAGTCAGGCAAACAAAGACAAACTTCTTGTTTCGACGACCACGCACCGCTTTGAGCCTTTCTTCGTCCGACCTGTCAATACGCAACGATCGAGTTAGCGATCCCTTCAGCAAAAAACTGATGGCCGAAGATATCAAATCCGTCGATTGCCGCTAGTCCCGAAGCCGCGCGTCGACTACCCTATTCCGAGTGTCGGAACGCGTCAGCAAGAAACCAAGCGCGATCCGGAACCGGATGCGCGTCGGATTGGACATCGTATCCTGATCTGGAAGAGTCGCGCGTTCGCCGACCCCGCGCGCGCTCTCGCCTATTGCGGCTTGTTCATCGGCCGATTGGCGGTCCAGTCGAAGGTGCCGAGGTCGCGTTCGCGCACCGCCTGCTTCCAGCCGACCTCCTCCGCTCGGTGCTTGAAGTTGAAGCCTTCGGGCGAATGGCGCGTGATGCCGTCGAATAGGGTCGCGAACATCTGGGTCGTCCTGAGGCCCATGTTCTCGACCGCCTGATTGATCATGAGTTTTTGCATCATCAATTGATTTTGCGGCACGCCGGCGATGCGCAACGCGAGTTCGTCGGTCGCCGCGTCGAGTTCCGCTTTCGGCACGGCCCTGAGCGCGAGACCGAGGCGCTCGGCTTCGCGCCCGTCGATCTTGTCGCCGGTGAAAAGCATGCGCTTGGCGCGCTCGAGACCGAGCCGGTAGAGCCACATCGCCGTCGTCGGACAGCCCCAGACCCGGACCGGCATGTAGCCGATTCGCGCCTCGTCCTCGATCACGATCAGGTCGCAGCAGAGCGCGATGTCGGATCCGCCAGCCACGGCGTAGCCGTGGATCTTGGCGATGGTCGGCTTGTAGGAGCGCCAAAGCGACATGAACTTCTCGGTATTCGCCATCATGAAGGCGTAGTCCTTCATGGGATCCCAGGGCATGTCCTGGGTCGCGGCATTGGTGCCCTTGCGCTCGGCGTAGTAGGTCAGGTCGTAGCCGCCGCAAAAACCCGGCCCCGCGCCCGACAGCACGATGACATGAACATCGGGATCGGCGTTGGCCCGCTCGACCGCCGCCTGGATCGCGCCCGGCATCTCGTCGTCGATCGCGTTCATGACGTCCGGCCGATTGAGCGTCAGGCGCGCGATCCGGCCGTCGCGGGCATAGAGGACTTTGGGCTGGCTCATGTCACGCTCCCGAGTTGCTTGGCGCCTTGGGCCGCGGAAACGGCCTCGGCATTGCCTTTGACGCTGCCTTCGAGGCAATGCCAGGCGAACAAGAGGCCACGGTGATCGGCGCGTCCCGCCAGGTGGTCGGCGTGGGCGCGCCCGAGCCAGCCGGCGTCGAGCCCGAGCTCCTCGGCGAAGCCGAGATCGGGTCCGGGGAGCGCGCGCAGCCAATCGATCAAAGGCACGCTGAAGCCCTGCTTGGGCTTGTGCAGGACGTCGGCCGGCAAGAGCGGCGCCATCGCCTTCTTGAGCAGCCATTTCCGCGTTCCGCCCCGAAGCTTCACGTCATGGGGCAGCGTCGCGCAAAAATCGGCGAGATCGCGGTCGAGAAACGGCGCGCGCACTTCGAGCGAGCAGAGCATGCTCGCCGTGTCGACCTTGGGCATCAAATCGTCCTGGAGATAGAAACGCGCCAGGAACTCGAGAGAGCGATCGACCAGATGCGGGCTCGCCGCGCTATCCCACAGATCTCGCGCATCGGCGAAGATCGTTTCTGCGTCCTGGCGCTGGCGCGTCATCGCGCTCAAATCCTCGAGGCCCATCGCTCCGATCCACAAAGGATTCCAAAAAGCCGGTTCCTCGGAAAGCCCACGGAGCGCCCGGCGTAACTTGAAGTCGAAGGCCAAACGTCGCGACGACATCGGCAGGCGATCGGCGACCGCACGGACCAGCCGATGCAGCCACCTTGGAACCAAGCGATGATAGGACTGCGCGAGGCCGAGCACGCCGAAAGTGTCGTAGCCGGCGAACATCTCGTCGCCGCCGTCGCCCGCGAGCGCGACGGTGACGTGTTCGCGGGCCATCCCCGAAAGCAGATAGGTCGGCACGATGGCATCGTCGGCGACCGGCTCGTGCACCTGGCGCAGGAGCCGCGGCACCAGATCGACGGCCGCAACGATGTCGAGCACCTTGACATGATGCTCGGTCCGACAGAGTTCTGCGACCCGTCGCGCGTCCGCGCTTTCGTCGTAACTCGGCTCGGTGAAGCCGATGGCGAAAGTCTTGAGCGTCTGGTCGCCGACGATCTCGCGCGCGAGCGCCACGATCGAAGACGAGTCGATGCCGCCCGAGAGGAAAAAGCCGAGCGGCACGTCGCTCTGCAGGCGCTTCTCGACCGCCGCCTTGAGCAAGCGCCGGAGTTCCACCGCCCAGTCCTCTTCGCTGCCCGACGGCCGCGCGTCGGGCCGAATGCGATAGCGCCAATAGGCGCGCGAGCTCAGCGTCTCGGCCCTGAGATCGTAGACCGCGAGATGCCCGCCCTGGAGCTTGTCGATGCCGTGATAGAGCGTGCGGGGCGCCGGGACGTAGTCCCAGGCGAAATACCGCGCGACCGATTCTCGGTCGAGACGCGACGAGACCGCAGGATGCAGCAGCATGGCACGGAGCTCGGAGCCGAAGACCAGACCGCCCGGGATACGCGCGAGGAACAGAGGTTTCTTGGCGAACGGATCGCGTGCGAGCAGCAGGCGCTCGCCCGTCGTGTCGATCAGCGCGAAGGCGAACATGCCGCGCAACCGATCGACCACCTCCTCGCCCCATTGCCGGTAGCCGTGGATCAGGACTTCGGTATCGGCATGATCCGTCCGAAAGACATGGCCGAGCGCTTCGAGCTCGCGGCGAAGCGCGCGGAAATTGTAGATCTCGCCGTTGTGCAGGACGACGATCCGCCCGTCGGCCGAAGCCATGGGCTGGGCGCCGCCGCCGATATCGAGGATGGAAAGCCTACGGAAGCCGAAACGGACGATCTTGCCGGCGACCGTCCCGGACCAGGCGCCCTCGTCGTCAGGACCGCGATGATGGACGGCCTCGCGCATCGCGGCCAAATCCGTTGCGTCTCCCGGTCCAATGAATCCGACGATTCCGCACATACCAGCAGGCTCCCGTTCGTGCCTTACCAGTCGCATCGGCGCCGGAAAAGCCAAATCGCGATGCGACCCTTGCTAAGGCTGCCTTCGCGCCTTATGAGGCTGCATGTCGCCGAGAATTTTTGCGCTCGCGGTATTCGCCGTTGCCTTTCTATTGCGCGTCGCCTTAGCGCTCCTCTGGCCCGACGGCGGCGGCGACTCCAAGATCTACCTCAAGGTCGCCGAGAATATTTTGTCCAATGGTTGCGTATCGCTGTCCGACCCGGCAAGCGGCGCTTGCGAGCCCCATTGGGGCGGCAACCAACTGCCGGGCTATCCGGCCTTCGTCGCGGCGATTTGGGCGTTGGATGGGCATTCGAACAACGCTGTGCTGATCGTGCAATCGGCGGCCAATGCGCTGGCAATCGCCTATCTCGGCCTGGTGCTGCTCGGTTGGCTTGGCGAAACGCGACGCGCGTCTTGGGCGATTGCGATCGTCGTCTTTTCGCCCATCGGATTGCCCTGGTCACGTTATCTCCTGACAGAGTCCCTGAGCGTGACGCTGACGATTTGGGTCGCCGCCGAGATTTTTCGAAGCGTGATCGAGCGGCGCCTGCGCGCGGTCATGCTCGGCGTTGCTTATGCCGCGGCGGTCTTTGTCCGATACGACAATGCGGTGCTGGCGCTGCCGATCGCTTGCGCAGCCTTTTCGATCCACGGCCTGGCTGCCGGCTTGCGCGTTGGCCTGATTTCGGCTCTGGTCGCCGCCACCCCCCTCGGCGTCTGGTGGGGACGAGGCGTGGCCGCGGGCTTGCCTTCCCTCCCCCTGACTCAGACTTTGCCCGACGGCGCCCGGCCGCCGAGCGGCTACATCGACTGGGGCCATAGTTGGATGGTCCTCGAATTCGAATATCCGCTTTGGATCTACCAAGTCTACAATCGCTGTTATTCCTGCATCAAATTGCCCGCGGCAGCGTTCGGCGGCGCGAAAGAAGCCGCCATAGTGCAAGGCCTGATGGCGGATCTCGCAACCCATGACGGCCGGCCATTTCCTCGGGATATCGACGATGCGTTTGGAAAACTGGCGGCAAAGCGGGCAGCGGAAGATCCGGTGCGCCACTATCTGCTGCTGCCGGCCAAACGGCTTGGTTGGCTCCTATTTTCGCCGTTCAACAGCCTGGGCTGGCCGGTCGCGGTTCGCGGTGAGAGCTTGGGGGCCGATCCAGATACTGCCGACCTGATTTCGAGGATTCTTCAAGATCCGCACCTCTTCGCCGTCAAGGCCGGAGTGAACGGCTACCGTATCATGTTGCTCTTTGCGGTCCTGGCGATGTGGCGCCAATGGAACCGCTCGAGAGCCCTGCTGCAGCGAGACCTCGCAACCGCTGGCCTCGTCTATTTTGTCGGGACCTTGGCCTTGCACTTGATTTTCGTGCTGATCGAGGTTCGGTATCTGATTTCGGCCTATGCGTTCCTCGACACCGTGGCGGCGGTCGCGCTGGCACGCAAATCTGGCAGGCCCTAGCGTGACGGCACAAGACGATCTTCTGGCTTTCGCCGATCACGATGATGCGTTTTGGTGGACCCATGCGCAGCGCGATCTGATTGCCGCCTTGATCGGAAAATTCGATCCCAGGGCGAAGCGGATCGCTGCCGATATCGGCTGCGGCGTCGGCGGCAATTTGGCGATCTTCGAAACACTCGGATATCCGAAACTGATTGCTCTTGACCTCAGCGAAACCGCGCTCGCCGTGGCAAGGCGCCGACATGATCGGGTCTTCGCCGTCAAGGCCGACATCGGCAAAGGATTGCCGGTCGCGCTGGACAGCGTCGATACCGTTGCCATGCTCGGCGTGACCTGCCATCAAGCCATCGCAGATCCTTCCGCGGCCTACGCCAACGCCGCGTCGATCTTGGCACCCGGCGGCCTGTTCATCGTCACCGATCCGGCCTTTTCCATTTTGTCACGCGCCAAGGATCGGCGCGTGTTTGCAGCGCGCCGCTTCAGTGTCGGCGATGTCGAGCGCTTCGGCCGATCCGTCGGGCTAGAGCCACTTTACGTCGGCTATTTTACGTTCTTTGCGTTCCTGCCGGCGCTTGTGCTCGCGGCGTTCGACCGCATCTTTGGCGTCGTCGGAGGTTCCGCCATGGGTTTGGAAACGGCGATGCCTTGGCGCTGGCTCAATGCCCTGCTTTACCGGATTTCGGCAATTGAGGCCAAGGCCATCCGGGCCGGAATTCGATTTCCGGTCGGGGTCGAAGTCATCGGCGTGTTCCGAAAGCCGATAGCCGGCGCCTAGCTCCGCTAATTTGCGACGCGCTTGCGACCGATCATGTCGCGGAGCCGATGTTCGAGCACCGTGTCCGCGCTGGTGGAACCGGGCTGGAGATTACGGATCGTCCGAATGATGCGCGAGGGATAGAGCAGGTAGCCGATGACATAGCCGAGCAATACGAAGGCTAGGCGATAGAACGCCAGCTCGCGCGCGCCCAGGACCGGATTGACGCTCATCGGATTGACCGAGGTGTAATCCGAATTGAGTGAGGTCAGCCCGAGAAAATACGCATCGTTCAGCGTGACCTTGCCGGCCTTGAACAATTCGTTGAAAATCTCGGTGCCGGGATAAGGCGAAAAGATATTGATGACGACTTCGTCGATGCCCTTGGCCGCCATCTTCAGGCCGTAACGCAGCGTGTCGAAGACGTGGCTTCGATCTTCATGCGGAAATCCGATGATCAGATTGGTCCGCAGCGTCATACCGAGGCGTTTGGCTTCGAGCGCGCTCGCCGTGATGTTCTTGAGCGAGAGCTTTTTCTTGATCTTGACCAGGGTCTCTTCCGAGCCCGATTCCGGAATGAAGGCGAGATAGTCGCAGCCTGTCGCCTTGAGGTGGGCGAGCGTTTCGGCGTCGAGCGCCTCGCTCCGCGTCCCCGACGGCAGCGACCATTTGAGCTTGATGCCGCGCTCGACCAGACGGCGGCAGAATTCGATGGTCCAGCGCTTCTTGGTGATCGCGGTCAGGTCGTAGAATTGCAGGCTGGTGATCCGATATTTGGCGATGTAGTGCTCGATCTCGGCGATCACCTCGTCGACTTCGCGCAGAATGTAACGCGTCGTCCACATCTGCGCGCTCGAACAGAAGGTGCAGCGATAAGGGCAGCCGCGCGACGCCATGATCGGCATGTCGCGCTCGGACAAGGTGCCGTAGGACTTTCCGGCGGCCCAGAACTTCTCGAGATAACCCTCTGGCCAATGAGGCCAGGGAATGGTCGAAACGTCCCGAATGCGCGGCAGGCCGCCATTGGCGATCGTGCAGCCGTCGGCGCCGCGATAAGCGACGCCTGAAATCGCGGCGAACCCGACGCCGCTCCGCCAAGCCTCGATCGTCTCGAATAGGCTGTGCTCGCCCTCGCCGCTGACCACCACGTCGAGCGCCTGGCAATCCGCCAGGCTATATTCGGCGAGACAGGTCGCATGTTCGCCACCCGCGACAAAAAGCGCCTTCGGAAATCTCCGCCTGACATGGCGAATCAGATCGCGATGGACCGGCCATTCGCCGGAGAACATGGTCGAAAAGCCGATCACGTCGACATCGGGCGGGATCGCCGCGACGGTTTCGTCGAAATTCAAGCCCTGGCAGTGATACCCGCCATAACCCTCAGGGGCCCACATCCGATTCAGGCCCTCAGCGACGGCGTCGACGATGCTGACGCGATAGCCCTTCTTGATCAGATAGCCGGCGAGATAGGCAATGCCGAGCGCGGGCGTCGCCTCGTTGTTCAGCGCGTTGAGCGACGATACAATTGGCCCGCGAACCAACGCGACATGCGGCAACTCAACGGTCATCTAGCGCAATAACCACAATGATTTCAAGGAAGACGTGGCGAGTCTAACAGCTTGACGCTCGATGATCCAGGTTGAGGGACCCGATCAGGCGCCCAGCATTGCGTCGCAAGCGATGCGCCAGGCATTGGCCATCGCCGTCAGCGTCGGCGGAGTCGCAGGGATGCTGGGAAAGACCGTCGAATCGACGACGTGGATGCGCTTGAGGCCGGCCGGTCGACCGAGCGGGTCGCTCGCGAGGCGCGAACGCGGCTCGGCGCTCATCGGAAAACTGCCGCCGAAATGACCGCCGTTTCCCGGCTCGGCAATGCTCGCCGCCGGCAGAACGGCGAGTGCGCCGCCTTTGGCAAGCGCGGCGCGCAACAATTTTCCAGCCTGGGCGAAGTTCCGAGCTTCGTCCTTGTGCCGGACCGGCCGCGCGACCAGGATTGCCGGCCCGCTCGCCTGTCTTCTCAGGGTCAAGGCTATCTCGGCCGAGTGATCGGAATGAAGCCCGGCCCAGCAGACCATCAAGCGTTCGACCAGTGGCCGTAGCATCTGTCCGCGCCAGCCGGGATCCGCGGCATCGATGCCAAGTCGACCGAGCACCAGATCGTTCAGGCCCGAGACCTGGACATGCATCCAATTGTTGCCGAGGCCGGGCAAAGGCGCCTCGAGAAAGGCGGCCGCCAGCGTCGGCACTTTCTCGCTCATCGCACCGTCGCCGCGCCACAGCGAGATCACGGGAACCAGCATCTTCTGGGAATTCTTCAGGCGAACTTCGCTCTCGTAGAGATCGAGCGATTCGAGCAGGACGCGCGTCGTGCCGAGCGCGCCGGCCGCGAGAAAGATCGCATCAAACACCATGGAGCCGTCCGCAGTTTCGGCTCGAACGTCGCTCGCGTTCTCGGTAACGCGCCGGACCAGCGCCGGCGCGCGATAGTCGACATCGCCCGACTTGATCATCCGCGCGAGCTCGTCATTGGCGGACCAGATCGCGGCCTTTGGGCAACCCGAGAGACAAAGCCCGCAGGAAACACAGCCAGATCCGTCCGGCCCGTCTTTGGCGCGCACCAGAAGGCGCGCGCGGCCATGAACCACGTTGATGGCTTCTAGGGCGGCGCTCCGCGCGTCCAGCCTGTCGAGCAGGTGTCGACCCTGAACACCACAGGGAATAGTCGCGGCGCGGCCCCGTAGCGCAAATTGCCGGTCGAGCCTACTCGGCTCGGTCGCCAAAGGCGCGAAACCCAGCACCGCCTCGTAGCCGGCCTCGAGATCCTTGCGCCTAATCGGCCAAGCCGTGAGATCGTCGTCATGCGCGGGCTGGATCGCCGCGCCCCAAACGGCGGAGTAGCCGCCGCGAGCAAAGCTCGGCCATAGTCCGACACCCTCGGCATCGTAGGGCGAGTGAGGGCGATCGCGTCCATAGACATAGTCCGAGCCGAAGGCCAGCTTGAGCGGCACGCCGCGGCCCCTGGCGGTCGGGTTCTCGGTGAGCTTCGCGACATCGCCGCGAGACCAGCGCTCCGGTGGCAGCGCGCGCAAACGCTCGACGATCGCCCGGCGTTCCGGATCGAGCATTTCGCCGGCATCGAGGATCGTCGGCCTGATACCCCTGCGGTTCAACGCCTTGGCGCAGGCAATGCCCGACGGCCCGGAACCGACGATTGCGACGCGCATCAGGCCAAATCGCGGAAATAGCCGCGGACGGCGGCGATAGTCTTCTCGATTTCGTCCCGTCCATAGCCGGGATAGGTCGGAAGGTAGACCACCGACGCGGCCGCCGCCCGAGCACGCGGGCAATCGCGCGCCCATTCCCGAAAGCAGGCCATGTCGGCGCAGTTTTTGTGGTGGCTTTCGGTCAGGTCGCGGCCCTGACGGAGCGCGTGGCGGACCAGGGCCTCGCGGTCAGGCACCTGGATGCAATAGTAGGAATAGGTGTGCGAACCGTCCGTCCTGAGCGGCGGCAAGACGATGCCATTGAGGTCTTTGAGCCCGGCGTGATAGAGCTCCGCCGCCGCGATCCGCGCCTTGGTGTCCGCCGTGACGCGCGGCAATTGGTCGAGCGCGATCCGGGCCTGGGTTTCGGTCATGCGGCCCTGATATTCCGGCGGCAGATCCCGGCGCAACACCGGATCGAGGTCAACCTTGACCTTGTTGTTCAGCGCCTCGACATCGTTGAGATAGGCCCAACGAAACAGCCAATAGGTAAAGAGGTCGAAGATCGGCGTGGAGGTCAGAACATCCGTCGCGAGACCTGAGGCGACCTTTGGCAGAAAGTGACCGAGGGTCTCGGGCGGCATCGTCCTCATTGCATCGCGAATCTTCGCCGCGATGTCGCCGCAATCGGTGACGACTATGCCGCCGAAGAACGTGTTGACGTTCTTGTACATGCCGAAACTGAATACGCCGACATCGCCAAATGTACCGGCATGGCGTCCGCCGATCTCGGACGAAAACGCCTGCGCGGCATCTTCGATTAGCGCGATGCCGCGCTCGCGGCACAACGCGCCGATGCGCGCGACGTCGCAAGCGAGACCATAGAAATGGGTTGCCAGAACGGCGTCGGTCTTGTCGTCGACCAGTCTTTCGACCTCCGCCGCATCGATATTCAACGTGTCGGTCTGTATATCGGCGAAGACCGGAACGGCGCCCGCGGCGATCACCATGTTGACGACATCGGAAATGGTGTAGGGCGACAACACGATCTTGCGGCCGGGCCTGACCAGGGCTTTGGTCGCGAGATGAATGCCGGTCCGGGCCATCGGTACCGCAATGGCGTGGCGCTTGCCGGTCCAAGCCGCGATCGCCGCCTCGAAGGTCTCTACCGCCGGACCGACCTCGAAATTTCCGGACAATACGTCGCGGGCGATCGCCCGGTACATCGCCAGCGTCGTGTAGAGCTTGGATCGCGGTTTGGGGGCGCCGAACACCGAAGTCCTCAAGAAAGGGCGTCGATCATAGTTGGTTGCTCCGGCGCGCGCCAAGCGCTTTGACCGTCCGGGCGACGCCCTCTATGTTCGCAACGTTGCCCGAAAGGATCGTCGGTGAACTCCGAATCCCCTACGCCTAAGTTCGAATTGAGCGTGATCATTCCCGTCTACAACGAGGCGGGCGCGGTCGCCGATTTGATCACGAACACACTCGCCGTGCTGACCGGCCTCGGCCGGAACTACGAGATCGTCGTGGTCGACGATGGCAGCCGGGACGACGGCGCGGGAATCGTCGAGGCCCTGGCGAAGAACGAGCCGCGCCTTAAACTGATTCGCCTCCGCCGGAATTTTGGTCAGACGGCGGCGTTGATGGCCGGCTTCGATCATGCCGCGGGCAAGATCCTGATTCCGATGGACGGCGACGGCCAGAACGACCCGGCCGACATACCGGCCCTGCTCGCCAAGCTCGACGAAGGCTACGATGTCGTTTCCGGTTGGCGCCAGGACAGGCAGGACCGCGAATTCGGCCGCCGCGCGCCCTCGCGTTT
>Ga0233425_10008711_pt1 | contig 13283 bp, 14 predicted proteins | sample Watercolumn_Towu_2_FD_181712 | JGI IMG/M metagenome (GOLD analysis project Ga0233425, IMG submission 181712) | Freshwater microbial communities from Lake Towuti, South Sulawesi, Indonesia - Watercolumn_Towuti2014_140_MG | ecosystem: Environmental > Aquatic > Freshwater > Lake | place...
CTGGATGTGGTCACGCTCCACTTCTTGGAGCGCGCAGGGGCGTCGCTCGCTGACCGGTGCGGCGTGACGCAGCGCGGGCGGGAGATCCACGACGTCGATCCGATCTCGCTCGGCCATCACGACCAGGTGATGCATCAGGTTCTCCAGCTCGCGCACGTTGCCGGGCCAAGTGTGTTCTTCCAGGGCGAGCAGCGCCTCTTCCGACAGGTCCGGCGGCCGCCTGTCCTGCTCGTCGGCGAAGCGCGCGATGAAGTAGCGGGCGAGCAGGATCAGATCATCCCCCCGCTCCCGCAGCGGGGGCACCTGAATCGTGACCACGCTGAGCCGATAAAACAGGTCTTCACGGAACGAGCCGTCTCGGATCATGGCGCCGAGGTCCCGGCTCGTGGCGGCCACGATGCGCACGTCCACCCGCCTGGGGCGGGTCGCGCCCAGCATGTAGATCTGGCGGTCCTGCAGCACACGGAGCAGCTTCACCTGGAGCTTGGGTCCGAGCTCGCTGATCTCGTCCAGGAACAGGGTGCCACCGTCCGCGGCCTGGAAGAGCCCCGGGTTCTCCTGCATCGCCCCGGTGAACGCCCCGCGTGCATGCCCGAACAGCTCGCTCTCGAACAGCTCCTGGGGGATCGCCCCGCAGTTCACGGGGACCAGCGGCGCCTGACCCCGCGGGCTCTCCGCGTGGATGGCGCGCGCGACCAGCTCCTTGCCGACCCCGCTCTCCCCCGTCAGCAGCACGCCGGCGTTGCTGGGTGCGACCTTGGAGATCGCGCTGAAGACCTGGCGCATGGGCCGGGAAATGCCGACCATGCCGTGACGGGCGACATTCGCGTGCTCCGCCTCGTCGAGGCCGAGGTTCCTGCGCTTCAAGCCGCGCAGGGCCCGCTGGGAGGCGTGAATGATCTCGGACTCGGTGTAGGGCTTGGCCAGGTACTCGTCCGCGCCGAGCTTGACCGCGGAGACCGCGTTGCCCACCTCGGGGAAGCCCGTGATCACCACCACCGCCGTGCCGGAGAAGTTCTCGTGCACGTAGCGCACGAGCTCGAGGCCGCTCGTGTTGGGCATGCGCATGTCGGTGACGACCAGGTCGAAGCCCCCCTTGGCCAGGAGCGCGACCGCCTCGTCGACGCTCTGCGCCGTCTGCACGCGGTGGCCGCACGCGCCCAGGTGACGGCGCGCGAGCTCCCGCGAGTCCTCGCTGTCGTCGACGACCAGGACCGTGGCTTCAGCTGCGGCGTCCACCAGGGCCCTCCTCTCGTGAGACCCGCGCTTCGGGTGATCCGAGAGGAAGTCGCACGGTCACGCACGTCCCCACCCCCGGTGCGCTCTCCACCTCGATGCTCCCCCCATGCAGACCGACCACGTCGTGGACGATGGCCAGGCCGAGCCCCATGCCCCCGCGCGCGGACTTCGTGGTGAAGAAGGGCTCGAAGATGCGCGCCCGAACTTCGTCGCTCATCCCCACGCCATCGTCCTCGACGCGCAGCTCGAGCGCGCGCGAGCGCGCGCGTGTGCGGACCTTCAGCGTCCCGCCCTGCGGCAGCGCCTGTAGCGAGTTCCGCGCGAGGTTCACCAAGACCTGGCAGAGCTGGGTAGCGTCACCGACCAAGGCTGGCAGCCCCGGCTCGAGGTCGAGGACGAGCTCCACCCGACCGGTGCGACAACGCTGTCGAACCAGCGCCAGCGCGTCATCGACGACGCGATTCAGGTCGAGCTCTTGCCACCCCACCGGAGACCGGGTGCCGAATGACATCAAGCGACGCACGATCTCCTTGGCGTGCTGCGACGCAGTCTCGATGCGCTCGAGATCGCGCCTCCCCTGCTCGGAGAGGCCGGGCTCCTTGCGCAGAAGCTCGGCGAACCCGACGATCGCCGTGAGCGGCTCCGCCAGCTCGTGACCGACACCGGACGCCAGCCCGCCGACGGTGGAGAGGCGCTCGGCGTGGCGGAGCTTGCGGCTCGCGAGCTCCGCCTCGCGCCCGCGCGCGACCTGGCGAGGGCACGCCAGCCCGGCGTTCATGGCGTCGCACGGAACGTCGTCCGCGGTTCGACACGAGCCGCGCGCGACACGAGCCCCGGCGGCTGCCTCGCGGCGAGCGGCGACGCAGACGTACTCGTCGCCGTCCCTCACACACAGGTCGACTCCGTCCGTGCCCTTCTCGCGCAGCAAGGCCTCGCTCAGAGGTCCGAGCAGAGCTCGGTGTGGCTCACCGTGCGCGGACGAGCGGAGCAGCAGCTCAGCGATTTCGTTCACCCCTGTCACACCGAAATACCCCTTCGATTGGGTGACTACTCAATGGATAGCACGACGCGCGGAGCAGATCTCCCCATGCGGGGAAGTTCTCCCCGGTCGCTGGGGTGGGGAGAATCTCCCCAGCACGCGCACGGGACCGCCCGAGCCGTGCAAGCGGGGGCTTGCCGTTCGCGCCGCAGCTGCGGGCCGTGGCACAGCATGTGCAGCTCCCCTCGGACCGAAGGAGGGAGAACATGGAGGTGTGGATCTACATGGCCATCGCGGCCGCCGCGACGGTCGTTCCTGCCGTGGGGCTCTCGCTGCTCTGTCACACACAGCTCGATCGCAATGACGACGAGCGCCAGCCGCGCTGGGTGCGCGGGAAGGCCGCGTTGGTGGCCGCGGTGGGGGGCGCGCAGGCGGTCACGAGCCTCGGGAAGTGGCGCGCGGAGCGCGAGCTCGATCCGATGCCCGATCCCGCGGAGAGCAAGTAATGGGGGAGATGTCCAAAGCGCTCCGGGGAATGATGGCCCGCGACTACGAGGCGCGCACGGGAGCGGAGCAGCTCGAGTCTGGCTCCCGCATCGCGCCGTCCGCGTCGCCGGCCGACCACGTGCGCCTTGGCCTCCTGCAAATGCTCCTGCCGGAGTTGGTGGCTGCGGTGGAGCAGGTCATCGTGCAATCTACGGATAACGCCTCCGCGAGGGGGATGGCGGGCGGGCTGCTCAGCTACGTCTGCAACCCTCTCGACATCATCGGCGACGAGCTCCCGCTCGGCCGGGTGGACGACGCCCTGATCTGCGCGATCGGGCTCGAGCGCCTGCGCCAGCTCCATCGGGTCGAGCTCGGGCCTCGCACCGAGGCGGTCTGTCGCGCGGCGACGGACTGCCTCGGCTACCTCGCCATGGACCTTCAACACAGCATCGAGGATTTCGTCGCGGACCTGGAGCGGTCCACGCGCGTGAAGGAGACCAAGAGGTAGGCGGATGTCGGGCGGCCTCTCGGACTTCGTCACCGCGCTGAAGGAAGTACCCAAGGGCGGCCGCGGCTACCGCACCTGGATCCTGTTCCTGCTCCTGCTCATCGGCCTGGGTGTCTGGGGCTACGTCATCCAGCTTCGGGACGGGCTGGTCGTCACCAACATGCGCAACCAGGTGGGCTGGGGGTTCTACATCTCCAATTTCACCTTCCTGGTCGGCGTCGCTGCGGCCGCCGTGCTTCTGGTGATTCCGGCCTACGTCTACAACTTCAAGCCCATCAAGGAGATCGCGTTCCTGGGCGAGATGATGGCGGTGACCGCCATCGTCATGTGCATCCTCTTCGTGGCCGTCGACGTCGGCAGCCCGCAGAACCTGTGGCACCTGGTGCCCGGCATCGGGCGGCCGAACTTCCCCGTCTCGCTCCTGACCTGGGACATCCTGGTCCTGAACGGCTACCTCGGCATCAACGCGTTCGTCTTCTTCTACATCCTCTACAAGGTGGCGCACGGCCAGAAGTACTCGCGCGTCCTCCCGCTCATCCTGTTGAGCATCCCCTGGGCGGTCGGCATCCACACCGTCACGGCATTCCTCTACAACGGCCTCGTCGCGCGACCTTTCTGGAACGCGTCCATCCTGGCTCCGCGCTTCCTGGCGTCGGCGTTCTGCTCCGGCCCGGCGTTGATGATCCTGGTCCTGCAGGTCGTGGGCAAGCAGTTCCGCATCGCCATGGACGAGCGCGCGCTCTTCAAGATCGCAGAGCTGGTGTCCTGGGCCCTCGCCTTCAACCTGTTCCTGTTCGGCGCCGAAGCGTTCAAGGAGTTCTACAGCCAGAGCCACCACATGGCGCCGATCCAGTACCTGTACTTCGGCCTGCACGGGCACAACGCGCTGGTGCCGCTGATGTGGACCGCGCTCGCGCTGAACTCCACGGCGTTCCTGCTGTTCGTGAACCCGCGCACGCGGGAGAAGAAGCGCGTCCTGAACATCGGCTGCGTGCTGATCCTGATCGGCGTCTACATCGAGAAGGGCCTCGGGCTGGTCGTTCCCGGCTTCACCCCGGACGCCCTCGGGGAGATCTACGAGTACGTGCCCTCTCAGGTCGAGCTGGCCATCTCGGCGGGCATCTGGGCGAGCGGCGCACTCGTCTACACGCTGCTCGCCAAGTTCAGCATCCCGGTCTTCATCAAGGCAGGCCAGTTCGTCCAGCAGAGTGAGTCATGATCTCGCGTCGCCCGGTCGCCTGCCTCGTCGCCTTCCTGGCGCTGGGTTGTCACCAGCCCGAGCGCCACCGCGGCGACGTCGAAGGCCCCAAGCAGGACCCCGAGACCGCGAAGGTCGAGCCGCGCACGCAGTTCCTGGTGACCTATCCGTGCTCTGCGAAGTGTCATTCCAAGCGAAACACCAACGCGCAGCAGCGCCAGCTCGTCGAGTTCCACAGTCAGAGGAACAAGGAGCTGCACCACGGCGACTCCAAGGCGTGGTGCTACCAGTGCCACTCGGAGACCAACATCGACCGCTTGGTCCTCCCGAACGGCTCCCAGGTCAGCTTCGACGAAGCCCATCTGCTGTGCGGCTCCTGTCACGGGGACAAGCTCCGCGATTGGAAGCTCGCGGTGCACGGCAAGACCATGGGGCACTGGCGTGGCGAGCAGATCCGACGCTCGTGCACCGCGTGCCACAACCCTCACAACCCGCCGTTCGGCAAGCTGGAGCCCGAGCACGGCCCGGTTCCACCTCAGAAAGCTGGGAAGATGTGATGCCCTGTCGTGGAAGCGCCGGTGAGCCTGCTCGCGCCGAGGCAGAAGCGGCGGGAGCACGCCGCCAAGACTTGGTGCAGATCCGCCGGAAGCACGAGCAGTCCAGGCGCTCGTTCCTGGCCGAGGGCGCCCTCGCGGTCGCAGCCGTGGCGGGCAGCTCCGCGTGCGAAACCACCGCCAAGTTCCACGCCCACTACAAGGAGCTCAGCGACGAGGACAAGAAGCAGCTCTTCGCTCGCCTCGAGGCCGAGGTGCTGTCCCGGAGCGGGGTGAAGGTGAAGATCCGCGATCCGAAGCCCATGGACGGCGTCGAGTTCGCGTACGCGCTCGACCTCACGCTATGCAACGGAAACCGGCGCTGCGCGGAGGCCTGCGCCCGCGAGAACAACCTGCCCGACGAGCCGAAGTTCCGTTACATCCAGGTCGTCGAGATGAATCGGGGGACGATCGACTTCGAAGGCGGCAATCACTACTACGAGCACGACCAGGTGCCCGTGAAGGGCAAGGTCTACTTCCCGGTCCAGTGCCAGCACTGCGAGAACCCGCCCTGCTGCAAGGTTTGCCCCGTGGAAGCCACGTGGAAGGAGCCCGACGGGCTGGTCGTGGTGGACTACGACTGGTGCATCGGCTGCCGCTACTGCATCGCCGCCTGCCCGTACTACGGCCGCCGGTTCAACTTCGCCGAGCCGACGATTCGGCCGAGCCGCATCAACCCCGACCAGGGGTACCTGTCGAACCGCCTGCGCCCCGTAGGGGTCGTGGAGAAGTGCACCTTCTGCCTGCACCGCACGCGCGAGGGCCGTTACCCGGCCTGCCTCGAGGCCTGCCCGACCGGCGCCCGGAAGTTCGGGAACCTGCTGGATCCGAACGGGGAGGTGCGCGTGATCATCGAGCGCAAGCGCGTGTTCGTCCTGAAAGAGGAGCTCGGGACGCTGCCGCGCTTCTTCTACTTCTACGGCTGAGAGGGTGCGCTGGCCGAGGCGGAGGGGCTGGGGAGTCCCGCCCCAGTGGGGGATTCTCCCCGCCCTTCGGGGCCGGCTTCTGGCATCTGCTCGAGCGCAGGCGCGCCACGGACCGGGGCGTCGATGCGGATCGGGCAGTCGCGGGCGACGAAGCTGCCGGCGACGCAGCTGTCGAGGCCGTCGCCGAAGCACACCGATACGCTGCCTTCGAGCTTCCGGTCGACCTTCGGGGCCTCCAGCGCGATTAGCGCGGAGGCGTTGCCGTTGCCGACCCATCGGCCTTCGTCGAAGCGCTCGTAGTGTGCCGCCCACGCGCTCGGGGACTGCGGATCCGTTCGGACGACCTCGGCCTTCGGAACGCCCACGCCGGTCCACCGGAGCCAGACGCTGGTGGCGTGCAACGGTCCGAGGTCGGCGCAGGGCTCCGCAGTCTCGACGTCGGTCAGCACGATGTCCGTCTTCTCGACGCCCGGCCGGATGTCCAGGCTGTAGCGCGCACCCTTCAGGGCGAACGGCTTTCCCGCCACCTTCCCCGAGACGGGACCAGCAGGAATCGCGTCCGCGGAGGTCGGAGCGGCGCGAGGGGCGGGGTTGGGGGTGGCCTCGGTGCGACGCCCGCAGCCGAGCAGGAAGCAGAGGCAGGAAGCCGCCAAGACGGCCTGGCCGAGCGCGCACGGGCTCATGGTGGCGCGTCTCGGTGCAACCTGCGTGCCGGGAGCCGCAGCTGTGCAGGCACGCTCGACACGCGTTGCCGCGCCGTCGCCTTGTCGAACATCAGCCTGTCCACGTCACCGTGGAGGTCGGTCCAACAGGCCGCGCAGTCCAGCCCGGCGTCTCACAGGAACGCCGCCACCCACTCGTCGCTGCGCGCCTTGAGCTCGTCCTGCAGCGCGACGTCGCGGGCGAGGCGCGAGGGCTTCTTCGGTCGCTCCTCGTCGTAGTAGAGCCCAGTCTCGTTCGCGAGCTCGGGGGCGATCTCGCATCGGAGTTGGGTCTTCGTTCCCTCTTCGTTCGTGATCAGGAACGGCTTGAGCAGCGCGGCGAAGACACCCATGCGACGTTTCCAGATGTCGCTCGCCACGCCTCCCGGGTGAAGCGAGTAGGTGGTGACCTTCGTGTCCGCGAGCCTCCGCGCGAGCTCGCTCGCGTGAAGCACGTTGGCGAGCTTGCTCACGCAGTACTCCGGGAACGCGGTCAGCGTCGCGGAGGGCTTCCGCACCGCGTCCCAGTCGATGCCTCGCTTCGCGCGGTAGTGCCCCTGGCTCGCGACGATGACGATACGACCTTGCGGCGCGCGCTTCACGAGCGGCAGGAGCTTCTCGGTCCAGAGGTAGTGACCGACGTGGTTCGTGCCGAACGCCAGCTCGAAACCGTCCTTCGTCTGCCCCTGCACGCCCGCCACGCCGGCGTTGTTGATGAGCACGTCGATGGCCGCATCCTTCTCGAGGATCTGGTCCGCTGCCTTTCTCACCGACGAGAGGTCCGAGAGATCGAGCGCGACGAACTCGAGCTTGCCGTCCGGGTTCTTCGCGCGAGCCTCGGCCAAGACCGGCTCGGTGCGCTCCAGGCTCCGCGCGGCGATGATCAGTCGACCTACCCCGCGCTCGGCGAGCGCGATGGCGTTGGCGCGACCGATCCCGGTGTTGGCGCCGGTGATGACGAAGGTCTTGTCGCGGAGGTCCATTCGCGTCGCATACGCCGACGCACGCCGGCACGCCAGACCCGCCCGGGGCGGGCTGGGCGAGGCGCTTCTGCAGATCGACGTCCAACACCTCGCGTTGCTTCCACTCGACGCGCTCATCCAGGGTTCGCGCGCGGGAGCGCACGCTCTCCGCACGGAAAGACGGACGCGCGTCTGTTTCGCTAGCGGCCCGGTACTTCAGCGGCGGCCGCCGAGCCCCGGCCTGCGCCCGAGCCGCCGGCCCTCCGCTGCAGTACACTGCCGGTCGTGCGCCCGCGTTGGCCCCATTTCGTCATGCTTTGCACCGGGGCACTGGGGCTCGCCTGCTTCGACATTGCACCAGCCGAGCCCGACGACGGTACCGGCGGTGCGGGTGGTGGCCCCGCCGGGGGCGCTGCCGGATGGCCGGCCTCCGGAGGTGGCGCGGGGCTCGGCGGTGGGGCAGGCGTGGGAGGGGCGAGCTCGGGCGGAGCGGGCTCGGGCGGGGCCAGCGCGGGCGGTGCCGGCGGCTCGAGCGTGGGCGGCGCGGGCGGCACGCCCGTCTTCAGCGTGAAGGGCGTGTCCTTCGACGGGGTCCAAGATTGGCTGGAGCTCTCGACCGGGTTTCTGGGAGTCAACGACACGAAGACGGTGACGGGCTCGCTCTGGTTCAAGCGCGTGGGGCTCGGCAAGGTCCAGTGCATCGGCCCCGAAGCAGCGGGCTCGAACGCGCCGAACCAGCTGGAGTTCACCGAGTCCGACGCCTTCCGCCTGGTCTGGCGCAAGGGCGGCGGCGGCGTGGCCTGCGATCTCTCGACCGCGCCGGTGGCGGACACGACGAGCTGGCACCACGTGATGTTCAGCGTCGACTTGGTCGACGCCAACAAGAAGCACCTCTACCTCGACGGCGTGTTGTCGATGTCGACCGCGTACTACGCCAACACGACGCTCGACAACACGGGCAGCCAATGGGGCCTCTTCGCCGACAACGGCGGCAACCTGAAGTATGAAGGCGAGGTCGCGGAGCTCTGGCTGGCGATGGGGACGTATCTGGATCTCTCGCAGGCGGCGAACCGCGAGAAGTTCCGCAGCGCCGCCGGGAAGCCCGTGGATCTCGGCCAGAACGGCGCCGCTCCCACCGGGGCGGCGCCGACCCTCTACCTGACCTCGCGCCCCGGGGATCCACCCAACGCGTTCGCCCAGAACCGCGGCTCCGGCGGCGGCTTCCTGGTGCACGGCTCGCTCAGCGCGGCGGCGACCTCGCCGAGTGATTGAGCACCCAGATCAGAATCGGTAACCCAACCCCGTCGCCAGCCTGAAGTCCCACGAGCTCTGCGCGGTGACCTCGTACTTGGTGGTGGCGAGGTCGAGACGAACTCGATCCGCCCACTTGTCGTCCTGCGACAGGTTCTTGGCCGCGCGCAGGTCCACCGGGATCTCGAGGTTGTCGCCGAGGTGAATGGCGAGCCCAGCCGCCAGCGTCAGCATGGTCGAGCTCTTGCTCTTCGCGCTGATGGCGTCCTCGATCTGGCTCGCGTTGGTCACGTATTGGCGGCCCTCGGTGATCTCGTTCTTCGCGTCCACGCTCGAACCCGACACGAACTCGGGTCCGAGCCCGATCCACATGCGGCCGAACGGCGCAGCGAAGATCCCCTTCGCGAGCAAGCCCCAGCGAAGGCCGCTCGAGGTGACCTTCTCGCGCACCTTGACCACACCGTTGATGGTCACGTCGCGTTGCAGGGTCGACTGGTCGTAGCCCAGGTCGAGCTCCAGGCCGAGGTGCTGGATGAAGCGCGCCTCGTAGTAGAGCGCCCCGCCGAAGCCGAAGCCGCCGCCGTTGCCGGCGAACCCCAAGCCGTCGTAGCCCGCGGGCACCTCGCTGGGGGTGGACCAGACGTTGCCGCCGGCCAAGAGCTTCAGCCCCGCGCTGGACTCGAAGCTCCTGGGCTTCGAGGGGGCTGCAGCGGGCGGAGGCGCGGCGGGCGCAGCTCCGGGTACTTGGGCCCGGGAAGTGGCCGAAGCGAGCGTGACGGCCACGGCGAACGCGCAGGCGAGGGCAGCACGCATGACCGTCACCCGCAGCTCGTGGCGCCGCAGTAGTACATGCAGGCGTCCTTGTTGCCTGCCTTGCACTCCTTGCTCGCGGCTGCGTCGATGCTCTTGAGCATCTCCAAGTCCGGGCCCTCGGCACCTTCGGCGGGGCCAGCCTTCTTTGCCTGGCCGCCGGCCTTCCCGTAGCCCACGCCCCAATCCGAGCCGTCGCAGGGCGGTCCGTCGCCGAGCGCGATGTTCTTCGGCTTGTCGCTGCTCGGCGGCCAGCTCACGAACAGCGAGGCCCGGTTCTTCTCGCGACAGATGCGGATCTTCTGGTTGTCACCCTTCTTCAGACGGATCACGAAGGAGGCGTACTTCCCCTGCACGATCTTCTCGTAGTAGTCCGAGCCGAGGTCGCCGAAGTCTTCCTTCTTCTCGTAGCCGATGATGTCACCGGAGCAGTAGATGCGCAGCCACTCGCGAAGCACGTGCATGCTGCAGCGCTTGGCGCGCGCGTTCGCGCCCTGCGTGTTGACGGGCACGCCCTGATCCCACTCGGTGCCCTGCGGCGGGTTCGACTTCGTCGCGGGGATGTCCGGCACTTCCGAGACCTTGAAGCTCGGGCCGCTTCCCGTGGCCGCGGCGGCCGCTGGAGCGGTGGGCGTCGCCGTCGCGCCGGGCACCGGCGTGGTCGGCTTGACCTCCGTGGCCGCCGGCGACGGCTGCTCCTCCTTCTTGCAGGCCAACAGCGCGAGCGCGAGCGCCGCCGAACAGACGAACGTGTTCCGAGCCGACATGCCGATCTCCCTGGAGAGCACCGGGGAGAGTCTCACGGACGACGCGACTTCACCAGTGGCCGCCCGCGGCGGGCGCGATTGGCCAGCTTGGCCGCGGGCCGCTTCTTCGCCGTGGCGTTCTTGGTGCGCGCGGGCTTGGTCGGCTGCTCGTCGAGCGCTCGCACCAAACGCTTGGGCGCGATGATGCGGTAGCTGCCCACGATCAGCTCCTCGATCTCGGCCCAGTTGGGCTTCGAGCCCAGGCGCACGTCGATGCCGCCGTATCGGCCCGTGTACTTCGCGACGGAGAAGCGCGGGTCCGAAGCCACCAAAGTGGCCTGCAGCTCCGGTGTGGTCCGGACGCCGAGGCACATGGCCCCGGCGCGATCGCGGCTCCAGCCGACGAAGATCTTGCCGGCGACCTTGCAGTGAATGCTGCCCCAAGGCCAGGCTTCCTCGGTCTCGGGCAGCCGCTTGACGATGGCGAGCAGGCGCTCGTGGACGTCGTCGACGGCCATGCCGCGACGATACACGACAAAGGCCCGATGCGCGTATCCTGCAAGGCATGCGCACCGCGCCCTCCCTCCTGCTGGTGGCCCTCGTCGCAGCGTGCGCCGAGCCTGGGGCGCGATCCACTCCGAACCAGTCCGAGCCGGCGCGAGCTCCAGCTTCCGCCGCGCCGCCCGCGAGCGCGTCAGCTAGGGTGTTCGCCGACATGCAATCGCTCGTGGGCAAGTCCCTCGCCGAAGCCGCCACGGCGCTCGGCCTCGAAGAACGAGGCTTCCGCTACGTGGACGAACCCCCCGGCAAGCTCAAGGTCGTGACCGTCGCGCCCGAGCCGGGCGTGGACCTCGAGCTTCACCTTCACTACGACTCTGCACTCCTGTTCTCGGAGGACCGCGCGTGGCCACTCTCCCGCATCGGTGGCGCCAAGGTGCTCGGCCTGGTGGAGCGCCGGGGGGCCGAGCGCCGCGTGCTCGGTGAAATTCACGCGCGCCTTTCGCGACCGTGAGCGGCCAGGCGGCGCCAAGCTCACGGGCGACTACAGCGCAGCCGTGCGTCGCGTATCCTCGCGACCATGAGCGAGGCAACCGATCGCTGGAGGGCCTGGAAGGAGCAGACCTTCGGCAACGACTACATGATCTGGCATGACGGCCTCTACACGGCCGGCGTCGCGGCGCTCACCGGGCAGCCGCGTGACGAGGCGTTGAGCATGCTCCGCCTCGGTCTCTCGCTGGGTGACGACCACGCAGCCGAAGCACTGGCGGCCATGGGCGACGCTGCCAGCGTCGAGTCCATGCGCGCGAAGCTCGCCGACGCGCAGGGTACCGAGAAGGTTCGGCTTGCCCTGGCCATGCACGAGCTTCAGCCGGACCCGGTGCTGGCCGAGCACCTGGTCGACGTGCTTCGAGGCCCACTCCACTGGGCCCACCGGATCGACGCTGCCATGGGGCTGCGCCGCTTTTCGGGTGCCGCAGACGAGGCTGCGCTGCTGCGCGCGGTGGAGGAGGACCCCGACTACCTCGTGCGCTACCACGCGTGCGACAGCTTGCTCGTCCGCTGGGGCATCCAGCCCGCGGAGGTCACCGGGCACCGCGAGATCTTCGAGCGCGTGTGTGGCCCGAAAGACGACGCGCCGCTCGAAGCGGGCGACTTCGCCCGCTTCCGCGAGGCTCGCGCGCTGCTCGAGGGGCTGCGCGAGCGCGGGTGAGCGCTAGGCGTAGCGCCGGTCGCGCCCATGCCCCCCGAGCCCGGGTTGCCCGCGTGCGCCGAGGGCGAGCGCAAACGCAGTCGTCTCCCGCGCCTGCGCCATGCTAGGGACGCGGCTCATGATCCGGATCGAAGAGGTGAACCTTCGGCTGGCTCGGGCGCTCGACGGCGCCAGGCTACCCAGCGAGCGGGTCGCCGTGCGGCGAGCTCGCGGCAGGGTGCTCGCGGCCGACCAGGTCTCGGCCCTCGACCTCCCCCCGTTCGACAAGTCGGCGATGGACGGCTACGCCATCCTCGCCGACGACGAGAGCGAGTCGTACCGCGTGCTCGGCACGGTCGCCGCGGGGCAGAGCGCGGCCCTGACGCTCTCGCGAGGCACTGCCGTGAAGGTGATGACCGGCGCGCCTGTCCCGGCGGGCGCGGGTCGCGTGATCATGCAGGAAGAGACCGAGGAACGCGACGGATTGCTCAGGGTCCTCCGGCACGGCGCAGCCGCCCACATCTGCCGCATGGGAGAGGACGTGCAGCGCGGCGACGTGATCCTGAGGTCCGGGACGCGGGTCGGGGCCCTGGAGCTCGCCAACCTGATCGCCTGCGGCATCACCGAGGTGGAGGCGGTGCGCCCGGTCCGCGTGGCGATCATTTCGACCGGCGACGAGCTCGTCGAGCATCCGTCGGAGCTGGTGCACGGCAAGATCATCGATACCAACACCCCCCTGCTCGAAGCGTTGGCGGAGTCCCACGGCCTCCAGGTGGTGACGGTCACGCATGTCCCCGACGACCACGACGCGACGGCACAGGCGATCCGGGCGGGCGTCCTCGCGGCGGACATCGTCGTGCTCTCGGGAGGCATCTCGGTCGGTGACTTCGACTACGTGCACGACGCTCTGGCCGATCTCGGCATCCGGGAGCTCTTCGCCGGGGTGGCGCTCAAGCCGGGGCGACCGCTGACCTGTGCGCGAGCTCAGAACGGCGCCATGGTGGTCGCGCTGCCGGGTAATCCGGTGTCGGTTCACCTGATGTTCCACCTCTGCGTGCTGCGCATCGCGGCGCTCCTGTCCGGCGCCGATCCGGACTTGCCCGAGCTCGAGCTCGAGCTCGGCGAGCGCTTCACGCGCCGCCTGACCGAGCGCCAGGAGTACTTGCCGGCGCGCGTGTCGGCCGCGGGCGTCGT
>Ga0233425_10008712_pt1 | contig 13282 bp, 8 predicted proteins | sample Watercolumn_Towu_2_FD_181712 | JGI IMG/M metagenome (GOLD analysis project Ga0233425, IMG submission 181712) | Freshwater microbial communities from Lake Towuti, South Sulawesi, Indonesia - Watercolumn_Towuti2014_140_MG | ecosystem: Environmental > Aquatic > Freshwater > Lake | place: Indonesia...
GGCGGCCCATGCCTCCGCCAGCAAAGTGTCGATGTAGCGGGTTTCTTCGTCGCCGAAGGCGGCGGCGGGGTCGGCCTTGATGCGGGCGGCGGCGTCCTTGAGGAAGCGGGCGAGGCCGGACTCCCCGCCGCCATACTGGAGGGCGAGGGGCGTGGCGGTGAAGCGGAAGAAGGTGCTGAGGCGGGTCGCGAGCGCGGCGCCTTCGGCGCGCAGGTCGCTGCTGGCGCCGGCATGGAACCATTTTTCGAGCACATCGAGGGCCGCGAGGGCGGGAGGGGAGAGGTGTGCGCGGCGGGTGGCGCGCAGGTGCAGCCCGAGGCGGACGATTTCGCGTCGGGCGGGGTTGACGGTGTCGAAGTGGACGTCGAGCACGTCGGTCGGGGTGAAGGCGGCCTTTTCCGCGAGGCGCTCGCGCAGGCGCCAGGAGCGCATCGTATCGCCGAGGGAGCCCGTGCTGATGCCGAGCGGGATGCGGTAGAAGGAGGCCACGGGCCGGTGATTGGCGCTGAGGATCAGGCCGGCGGCGGGGTCGCGCAGGCGGGGCAGAAGGTCGGAGGGAACGAATCCCCGCCAGTCGTCCGCGTCACCCGTGCCGGGGGAGGCTTCGTTGCCATTCTGATCGGCGGCGGAGCGGGCCCGGATCGGAATGGCCCCGATGGTGGCATAGCCGATCCGTCCGGAGGCGTCGCCGTAAACGCAGTTGGCGGAGGGGAAGCGCCATCCGGCGAGGGCTTGCGCGAATTCATCGACCTGGGTGGCGCGCATCATGGCGAAGGCGGCCTGGATGGTGTCGCGGTCGGGTTCGCAGATGGGGATGCGCTTGAGCGCGACCTCGGGATCGCCCGGCTGGCGGAATGAGAACTCCCCGACGAGAGGGCCGAGGTGGGTCTCGCGGACGACGAGATCGACGGGCTCGTCGCCGCGCACGGCGATGCGCTCGGTGCGGGTGCGCCAGGGACGCCATCCGCCGTTCCAGCGATAGTGGCCGGGGCGGTCCGGGGAGGTTTCGAGTCGGAAGAGGTCGGCTTGATCGGCGCCGAGGGCGGTGAGGCCCCAGGCGACGCGGCGGTTGAAGCCGATGAGGAGGGCGGGGCTGCCGGGGACGCCGATGCCGCGGGCATCGATGGTTTTGCCGCTCACATGGAATTCCATCCAGAGCGACGGGTTGCGCACCGGCGTCTGCGGGTCGCTCACGAGCACGGCTGAGCCGGTGGTCGTCCGTCCGCCGCCGACGACCCAGGCGTGGCTGAATTTCGGACCTTCGGCGCCGGGGGTGTCCGCCCCCAGTCCGTGCTGGCGGCGGAAGTCCTCCACCTGCTTCAGCCAGCCGGCGTCGACCTCGCCGGGCTGGACGACGGCGGTGGCATCATCGTGCCAGCCGGTGGATGTGCGCGGCGGAGCCGGCTGGCCGGGGCGGGGGTTGGTCCGGTTGCGCCAGGCGAGCAATTCCCGCGTGCCGTCGGTGGAGAAGAACTGGGCGAGATGCCACCAGCTGAGCAGGCAGTCGGCCGGGGTCCAGGGTTCCGGGGTGAGGCCGAGTTCCCGGAAAAGCGGATGCAGCGTGCCCGCCTGTTTTTGCGCGGCGAAACCATCGTTGACGCCCTCGCAGTAGGCTTCGAGCAGGGCGCGTGTCGGGGCATCGAGGTTGGCGGCGGTGCGCGCGGCGGCGGGGGCCCAGCCGAAGGTCCGCATCTTGCGGTCGTGGTCAACGGTGGTTTCCGTGCGGGCACCGCGAGGGCGCACGCCAATGGTTTCGGCCAGGCGGCCCTGGATGATGCGCAGGCCGTAGGTCATCTGGAAGCCGCGTTCGCTGGCGGTGGCGTGGCCGAGGCCATACATCGCGCCCGGGTCGGTTTCCGAGAAGATGTGAGGGATGCCCCAGGTGTCGCGCAGCAGCTCGATCCGGCCGTAGTCGGAACGAGGTGCGGCGGGGGCAAGCGCGAGGAGGAGCGGCAGCAGGGCGAGGCCGCGTGGGGGAAGGCGGAAGCGGATGGTCACAGCCACGCAACGTGAACGTGGCCGGCGGCCGGCTCAAGCGGAAGCGGGCGCGAGGGTGCCCGCTTCCGTCGAAAGCAGCATCAGGCGCCGGCCGCCTTCTTGATGGTACGAACCGGCAGGATAGGTGACAGCAGCCAAAAGGGGCCATGGGTTGAATCTTGAAAGTTAGATCGCTCCCGTTCGCCGCAACGCGCACCCGAGCGCCCTACGTCGAGCCAAGGGGACGGGGACAGGCGTGGATGGGTGGCGCGCCCACGAGGCTCGCGGTCTGGCCCGCGTCATGGCACTGCGAAGGCGCGATCCACGGCGTCGCGTACGGCGTTGCGGAGCTTTTCGAGCATCGCGTAGTCCTGCATCTGGGCGAAGAACACGCCGACGACGCCCGTTTTGCGGTCCGCCCACACCAAGGTGCCGCTCGATCCCCAGTGGCTGAACTGGTCCTCCCGATCCAGAATCCAGCCCAAGCCATAGCCCTCGCTTTGCCGGCTCAGCATGGCGTCCACGGAGGCCCCGCTCAACACCGGCGATCGCCCTGACAGAAACGAGTTGGCGAAAACGGCGAAGTCGAGTGGCGTCGAAAACAAACCGCCGTCCGGCATCGTCATGCGCACCCGCCAGGCGGGATCGTACCGGCAGAATTCCGTGACGACGCCCTTCTCGCGCCGATAGACCACGGCCGTCCGCCCAATCTTGGATTCGGCCACCGCGAAACCCGTATCGTGCATTCCCAAGGGGCGCAGGATCTCGCTTGCCACAAACTCGCCAAACGACCGGCCGGAGCACACCTCGACGATCCGACCCATGACGTAGGGCGCCGCGTTCGAATAATTGACTTGGGTGCCAGGCACGAAATCGAGCTGCCGCGCCGCGATCGCGTCGATCACCTCCGGCAGGCCGCGCTCCAGCCAGACCGGATTGAAGAATTTGCTCTCCCGCAGAGGGACCGACGCGGGAATCCCGGACGTGTGCGACAGGAGCTGGCGCACGGTCACCGCGTAGCGCCGGCCGTCCTTCGTCGCCATGCCCGCGAGTTGCGGCAGGTAGGAAGAAACCGGCTCATCCAAGCTGAATCGGCCACGCTCCATCAGGATCATCGCGGCCGTGGCGGTAACCGGCTTCGTCAGCGAGGCGATCCAGCAAACGGTGTCGGTTTGAAATGGCCGCGCGGAGTCGGTCGCGCTGACCCCGAAGGCGCGTTGTTCGAGCACCGACCCGTGGCGCATGACCAACAGCGTGGCACCCGGGATCCTCCCATCCGACACCGCTTGCGCCACAATCCGGAAGGCCGGCGCGATATCCTGGGCGGGAACCGAAGGCAAAGAATACAGCAGACAAAATGCGGACAGGCCGGGTAAGAGTAGCGGGAGGTTTCGCATGGTGTCGCTGGCGGGCGATCGGTTGCGCCGGAGGTCCAAGGAGCCTGCCTGCTACCTCTTACTCAATCGAAATCCGGCCGGTACGAACCGGCAGGATAGGTGACAGATGATCCGGGTGATGGGTTGTACTCCGCGCGCCCTGCCGTGGAAAAACCGAGCCGAACCCGCCTGCGGCTGCCTCGTGGACGGCCGCATGTCCCGCGAAAAACCGTGACAGCTTCTTAGCTGCGCCGCAAGGACTGGTTCCGTAACCAGCGCGAAACTCTCCCGGTGCGAGATCAAGCGTTCTGCGCCATCCAACGACACCAGTTGACCATGTAAGAAGTAGGTTGGAACTCGATACCGGACACCCATCTGCGCGGGAGAAGGTCCTGTTGGCGGCGGCGATGAAGCGAGTGTCGTCCGTGTCGAACGGCTGGCTCGCCGAGCGGAGGGCCATGGGCCAACCCGCCAGCGTGAGTCAATTCGTCCGCCGCTTCCATCTGGCAGGCCACGGCAGTGAACCCGCCTTCCTTCGACTCCGGTCAAGAGTCGTGACCCCATCGGATCGGTATCCGACGCCCTCACCCTCACGTTCGCCGGCCGCCGGGACATCCGATACTGCAATCGGCGGACTGACACCGTCCGGAGGCTCCCCATCACGACTTCCGGCACCTGTTCGCGACCCGATGCATCGGGGCCGGTGTCGACATTCCGACGATCAGTCGGTGGATGGTGGATGCTGACGGCGGCGCCCTGGCGATGAAGAATTACGCGCACCTCCGGCGCGAACGCAGTGATCGGATGGCAGCCAAGGTGAGTTTTGTCGGTAGCGTGGCTTGATAGACTGTTCAGAAACGCATGTTATGCCGGGCATTGTTGTGGACAAAGTGAGATTAGTGCCCAGTTTACCGGGCGTATGGATGCCAATGCAGCCAACTCACAGACCCCATTCGTGCAAGGTGACCGCGAGGCCATCCGCGTGCTGCTGGCCCGCGTCCGCCAGCACCGCCTGAAGCGCAATTGGTCGCAGGCGGAGATGGCCCGGCGCGCCGGTCTTTCACGGACCGCGTACCAGGATTTCGAAAACGGCTACGGCAATATCACACTCGCCAATCTTGCCCGGGTGCTGGGCGTACTCGGCTTCACAAACCAGCTCGCGCAACTCGTCCCACCCCTCGCCGAAGAACCCTCCCTGGCCGCTCTACTCAAGGCGCCCCGCCAGCGCGCGCGTGCGAAGTCCTCATGAAACCACACGCTGCCGCCCTCAATGTCCGCTGGTTCGACGGCCGTCTGGTCGGCCGGGTGGTCACCACCGGCCCAACGCATTTTGCCTACGACGACGAATGGCTGGCGAACGCCCATAACCTGTCGCCGATCGCCCTGCCGTTCACCAACGCTACTTTTCGCCAGCGGGCAGACGGCTTCGATCAACTTCCCGGATTCCTCTCCGACTGCCTGCCCGACCAGTGGGGCCGGCGCCTGATGGATCGTGCCTTCAGCACCCTCCACCTCCGACCGACCCCGATGCGGATGCTCGCCTGGGTCGGCCATCGCGGCATCGGCGCCCTCAACTTCGAGCCCGCGCTTGATGACGACCACAGCCCATCGAGTTGGCAGGCAGTCACGCCGCTGCTCCTGGCCCGCGAGGCGCAGGCGGTCCTGCGCGAAGCGCCCGCCCGGGCTTTCCGCCATCTCCAGCACGCCGGCACCGCCGGCGGCGCGCTGCCCAAGGCCACGGTGGCCCTTTTGCCCGATGGCACGCTTCTCGTTGGGGGAGATGTCGCCGCCGCCACAATCGGGCATCCCCAAGCCCGCCTCGGCCTGCTCAAACTCGACAGCGAGGAAAACTCTGCCGGCCGCAATACCGATGGCCGGCTGGAACATGCCTACATGACGATGGCGCGGGCGGCTGGGATCCGAACCGCGACCACCGAGATAATGACTGACGCGTCCCGCTCCCGGAGCCGGCACCACCTTTTTGTCGAGCGCTTCGATTGCGTTCGCGGTTCGCCCCGCCGCTTTCATCTGCTCACCCTCGCCGGGGCTCTCCACACGCACCGCCTCGATTATCGCAACCTGCTTTTGACCGCCCGCCAAATCACGCAGGACCATACCGAAGTCCGCGAGGCGACGCGGCGCATGATCTTCAATGTGCGGAGTGCCAACGCCGACGACCACGGCAAGAATCACAGTTTTCTCTTCGACGATGCTGCCGGCCAGTGGACGCTTTCCCCGGCCTACGATCTCACACTAAATGCAGACGAGGGCCGCGACTACCAGGGGTTGTCTCCGAGCACTTTCGGATCATCGCCGCGCCAATCCGCCCTCGCTGCCGTCGCAGCCGACGCCGGCGTGACCCGCAGCGAGTTCGACACCATGGACGCCGAGGTCGCCGCCGCGATCGAACGCTGGCCCGAGTTCGCCCAGGCCGCCGGCCTGCCACCCGCAGCCATCGAGCACGCAGCGTCGATCCATCGCGGTCTCGCGACTCTCCTCGCGACCGAGGTGTCGGCCAAACGCGGCAAGCGCCGGAAGCTCTGGGAATGAACGCCCCGGGGGCTGGGGCGGCGTGAGCCCCAGCAAGCCTCGCCCGCGCCCGACGCGGGACGTGGCGTAGCAAAGGCTCCGGCCGCCTCTATTTGTCGCCAAACAACTCCTGCAACGCCGACAGGTGCTTGTCGTCGTGCTCCATCGGCACCTCGTGGGCCCAGGCGCATCCCGCAATCACCAGATCGGCACCTGGCACTGTCAGCCCCGAGGCGCGCGCATCGCGGGCCAGCTGACGCGCCCGCGCCCACGACTCGTCCGTCATCGGCAGGAGAATCACATCCTGCTCCAGTGCTTCCAGGTGTTTGCGCTCCACCGCCCCGCGCACGCCATGCCAGAGTTCCAGCCTGACCATGTCACACCAGGCGGCCTCGCCCGTCGCCATCAGGCGTGTCACCCGAGCGCGCACGTCCGGGTCCCCGTCGCGCCGCATCGCCTCCACCCAGCTCGAGGTGTCAATCAGGTGCATCTCAATCGCTTTCCCTCATACGCCGCAGTTCTTCGCGGGTCATCAGGTCCTTGAAGGTCCCCATCTGTCCGGCCAGTCTCGCCAGGCGCTGCCGCCGGTTGAAATCCGCCACCGCCAGATTAACGGCCTCCGTCTTGGTTTTCGCCCTGGTGTGCTTCATCACTTCCACGATTTCATTTTCGGGAAGATCGATCGTAGTTTTCATGCTTCCATCCTACGCACAAGTGGAAGGCGATTCAACTGGTTTCTCCTTCCCAGCGAGACTTTGCCCCCTGCCGGAAGAGGGCAAATGCGCTTCTGGGCCCCGCCGGCGGCGAGGTGTTTGCGAACCCAGCGGAAAAGCGCGGCACTCCCAACCGGTGACAGCCCATGCGGGTGCATCGGCCCCGCGAAACCGCTCGAGATCGGCAACTTCGACGGGGTAAGTTCAGAAGTCGATGGTCGTCGTGAGAACAAGATTCCTTCGTTGTTATAGGTGGTTTGTTGGGTGGTGATCTGTTGCCGAAGGTACAACGCGTCGGCGGCGGCCTGGGCCTGCGCCACCGGGTCCCTGGGATTGAGATCGAAGGAACTCGAGGCCTGACCGGCCGTGACTTTCTCAAGCTCGGTTGCGAAAGTGGTCCAGGTGGAAAGGCCTTCGTACTTCTTGCCGGCGTTCAGCCATTCGGCCGTCCTCACGAGGTGCTCGCCCAGGACGTTTTCGTTGCTGGTAGGAGAGTTCAGCTCGATACTGCTCGAGTTGCGTCAGCTGGCAGCGCTGCTGGGCGGTCGTCTGCGAGTACGGCACCAGGAAACCAGGATTGACCGTGCCATCCGGCAGGTAGCGGTTCACATCGACTGACACGGGATAGAAGCTATCGACGTCAAAGTCCTTGGCGAAACGCGCGACATTGCCGGCAGCCGACAGATACAGCCCCGTGGTCAGTTTCTGCTCGACTGAGAACGTGCTCCAGCGGCCGTGTTCCTTCTGGTTTGGTGTTTCCCAGTCGCCGGTATTCAGGTTGGCGTCCTTCGGCAGGCCGAGCAGCGTCCAGGGATCCTTCGAACCCGCCGCGCTTAGCCCGACGGCGGGGCCGCACTCTGTGCGGTCGCTCATTCTGCCTGACAACCCTGCCAGGCTTTCCGGGCTTTCGGCAAAACCGTCAGACGGTTTTGCTTTTAGCCCGCATTGCCTCAACGGCTGCGCCGAAGGAGAGAGTTTTGAGAAGGAAATCACGGCAATTGGGTGGAAAGAGTGTGAAAAATTCGGGCTAGGGCTGGGTCGCGCCGAGCAGGATCCGGTCGGAACTGACGCCGCGCCGGGCGGCCTCGCGCAGCCGGAAATGGCGTGCCTCCTCGAAACGGAGCTGGCCGCCCTTGAAGGCGCGCAAGCGCAACTGCATGGTTTTCCCGCCGCTGAACGGGACCTGAAAACGGCAAGGGATTTCGCGGTGTTCACCCAGGGCCACCTCGTACGCAGCCTCTCCGGCAGCCATCGCTACACCGTCAACTTCCAGAGTCAGGGCGACGCGCACGAGGGTGTCGCGGAAGTCGTCGTTGTAGATCACGAGCACCCGCTCCAGCCAGGCGCCTTCGTCCACTTCGGGCCAGGCGCCGATGAACTCGTGTCCCGCGCCCACGTAGGGCGCGATGCCGAGCTCGTCATAGGCCCGGTCGAAGACGGCCACGGGAGAGAACGCATTCCTCAGGTTGATGGCGCGGAGGCTGTGCGGTTCTTTCCTGGCCCAGCGCCAGACGGGAGGACCGATCTGAGCCCAGCCCGTGTAGCGCATGCCCCGGGTCCAGACTCCCTGCCACCAGATGGTGCGCTGTTGTTCCGGCAATGCCTCCTCCGGTGGGGGCGTCCACAGGCACTCGCCGGTCATGGTTGGGCGATCGGGCGAAACGAACTCCTGCCAGGCATAGATGCCGCGGTCGTTTCCCCAGGGCTGCGCATTCCATTTTCCACCGCGTCGAGGGTAGTGGACGCTCAAGGTGCGGTGGCCGATATCCACCGGCACGCCTATGTTCGTGAGGTCTTCCGATCCGACCGGGCGGGTCTCATCCGCGGCGCGAATCGTCTGCTCGATGGTGCGCGCGTCTTCCGGCGTTATCACCGACATCTCGTTCGACGTGCTCCACAGCACGATGGACGGGTGGTTGCGGACGGCGGGCACCCATCCGGCCACCCACTGCAAGGCATTCACCATGTAGGCGGGTTTGTTGAAACCATCGCTGAACTTCTCCGCGTTCGCCCCGTTGATCGCCGATTCGGCCATCAGGCACATGCCCAGTTCATCGGCGACGTCCATCGCGAAGCGGGGTGCGGGGTGCTTGTGCAGCCGCACGAGGTTGACGTTCATCCGCTTGACGTCCTGGAGGGCCTGCGCCCAACCCTCGGGCGTGTAGGCCTGCGCCCCCCAGTGCCGCGCGCTTCCGAACAACACCCAGTCCGACCGGAAATTCATCCGCACTCCGTTCAAGGTGAAGTGGGCGCCTTCGATGGCGATCTCCCGAAACCCGAACCGCCTCGTCTCACGATCCAGCTCGCGGCCGTTCGCCAGCACCTTGCTCTCGAGGTGGTAGAGCACAGGTTGGTCCGGCCACCACAGCTCGGCCTCCGGCCATGGCTTTCGCACGACAACGGTCTGCGTTGCTCCCGAGGTGATCTCGACCGGCGCACTGCGGAGCGAGAGCGTCGTGCGAGTCGCACCAGGCTTGGCGACCTCGCCGCCCACCACGATCGCGGCGGTTGATTGGGTTTCGTTGCGGACGCGCCAGGTAACTTCCAGTTCCCCTTTTTTGACCGAAGTGACGATGTGGGCGTCCTCGATGGCGACTTCGCCGTAGGCGCGCAGCCAGACATCGTCAACGATCCCTGCGCATGGCGTCGAATCGCCAATGGGCCACAGCATTTTGCCCCGTTCATCGGTGATCGGCGGGTGCGTCCGGTCGAGCACCTCGACCCGCAGTTCAAAGGAATTGCCTGGTCTCACCTTGTCGGTGACATCGATCGCGAAGGGCAGCCACCCGCCGATATGCTCGCCGGCCATTTCGTCGTCCACGAACACCCGGGCGATGAAGTTGACGGCGCCGAACTCGAGCCGGATGCGACGGCCTTCCCATCCCGCCGGCACGGCCACGATGCGGGCGAAGGTCTTCCGATCAAAGTTCTCGCCCGCGTACGTGGGCACCATGCCGCCCTCGCGCCAGACGCCATTGAGGCTGACCTGCTCCCGCAGGGCGGGTGCGGCGCCGGACAGCGTCGCGGCGATCAGCCCCGCCACGGCCATGAAACGTTTCCAGCGGATGCCCGGGCCGACGCCCTGATTCGCCACCGCGGCCGGCATCGGTCAGAATTTCAGCGTCGCCGTCAGGCTGTAGCTGCGCGGGGTGACGTAGCCGAACATGTTCGGCGTGGCCATGCGGGCGGGATTCGTGAGATTGCCACCGGGCGGCCGAAGCGCCGTGTTGTAATAGACGGGCTTGCTGTAGTTGGAGATATTTTCCACCCGGAAATCCGTCAGCAGCGTATAGCGGCGGCTAATCTTGTAGGAGTAGGCGAGCGTGACGGTTCCGGTGAAGTAGGCGTCCGTGAAAACCGAGTTCAGCGCCGTGAGATTGGTGTCGCGGATCGCCTGATTGGGATTCGCGGGATCGACCTTGGTGTCGGCCGACCGGTTACCGATGATGCGGCGACCGCGGAAGTTCACGCCACCGCCGAAGCGGAGGTTCCTCAGGCGGCCCTCGCGGAGGGTATAGTCGGTGAAGAGATTGGCCGTTACGACGTTGGATCCGTTGTAAGGCACCCGGTTGATGGCCTGCGACGCCAGGACGTTTTGAATGTTGTTCCAGCCGAGCACGGCGGTGTTGGCATCGAGCGACAGGTTGCCCACGGGGATGGAGGGATCGATCGCGGCCACATTCTGCGCATCCACCAGCACGCCGGCGTCCCCGAGAATGTCGCGGAGCAGCTTGTCGTTGGCCGCCAGCCACGCATGGCTCTCGGGGTTTTGGTTGCTGAAATAGCCGTGCGGCATCCCGCCGTTGAGCAGCAGACGCCACGAGCGGCTGAGGTTTGCGGTGATGTCCAATTCGTAGCCGTCGTTCTCGACTTTGCGGGAGTCATAGAAACCCGAAGGCAGCAGTTGCGCTCCCCGGGAATTGATTGCGCTCGAAGTTGTCACCCCCATGGCGCGCGCCTGCAGGATGTTGTTGATGTAGGAGGCACCGGAGTCGTTGTAGGCACCGCGACTGTAACCGACGCTCTCGCCTTTGTATTTCGTCAGGTTGGCGACGACCTTGCCTTCCAACAGCGTGAACCGCAGCCCGTAGTCCCATCCCTTGGCCTTGACGCCAGGCGCCACACTGCGGTCGAAGCGGAAGCCGGAAATCGGCGGCAGGTTGAACGTGGTGCTGTGGTTCGCGAACGCACTCAGCCAACGGTTGCCGTGGACCACGGTGCCAACGGTGTAGGAGGTGGCTTTGCCCGGGACTCGCGGAGGAGAGTAGTCATCTTGGAAGCGGTCTCCGGCGTATTGGGGCGATGGAAATCCGCTGGCGTCGCGCGGCCGAGTGAGTGCCGGAACCGAAGGGCCGGTGATCTGGCCGGTTGCACTCTTGGGGTTGTAGGCCAGCGCAAAATAATCTGCCGGGGCCTCGGGCTTGTAGACGGCCTGCTTGCCATCCCAATTCGTCGCGTTGTCCCGCAGAGGCAGGGTGGCGACGCTCCACGTCTCGTAGGAATCCCGCCGCATGGCTCCGAGCAGATTGATGCGGTCTTTCCAGATTTTGGCCGCGGTCGAGGCCTGGAAGTAGTTGTAGTCCTGATGGGAAATCGTCGCGTTGTTCAGAAAGAAGTCGGCGTTGACCTGCGTGGTCTGGCCCGCGACTGGATCGACGTAGTTCCAACTGGTTGGCAAGGGCTGGGGGCGTGAGGTGTCGTCCCAGTAATACCGGTAGCGGATGATCATCTCCGACGGCCAGAAGCGGGGATCGGCGTTTTTCGCGAGCGCGTAGTTGTAGGTGGCGTTAAAGGTGGTGAGCCGCGACATGCCGCCCACGACATTGAATTTGTAGGCGCCCCAACGCGGACTGTTCAGCACGTAGCCCAATGCGGCGCGGAGGTTTTTCGCGTCGATGTCCACCGGGAAGCGGTAGTTGCCGTTCGCCTCGCTGTAGGGCACGAGGAACTTGGGATTGGGCGCGCCGTTCGGCAGGTTCTGATTGATGTCGATGTAGGCGTCCGAAATGCCCCGGGTGGCCTGCGGGTTGCCCCACTTGTGGACCTGCGACAGGTTGGCGGACAGGTCCAAGAACAAGTTGGAGTTGAACTGATGGGTGAGACCGACCGTGTATGCACGCGAGATGTCCTGCCGCTCCGTGGCATCCGGGGCCGTGGTGAATTCCCGGCGGGGCAGCCGGAACCCGGACCCCGCGATCGCCCGGTCGAACCGGCTGGCCGGGAGATTGAAGGCGTCGAGGAGGGAATTGCCGGCGGCGTTGACGATGGCACCGGTGACGATTTGACCGCCCAGCGGGACCGCGGTGTTGGCGTTGCCGCCGAGCGTCGTGGCCATGTTTTGGTAGTTCATGAGCGTGTTGCCGCCCGACGAGAGCGTGAAAATCGGAATGTTGTTTCCGTAGCGCTGGATGCCGACGGCGTTGGCGTTGGAGGGGAGCGCTGTCAGGCGCGACGCGTAGGTCGTGATGCCGTCCCACCCCAGCAAGCGGTCCGCCAGATAGGAGAGGATGATGTTGCCGGTCTGCCTGCCGGTTTCCGCTTCGGCCCGAAGTTCGGTTTTGGATGACAGCCGCCACGTCGCGGCCAGCGCGGCCCCCTTTCGCTTGAGGAAGTCGCGTTCGCGCCAGCCGCGGTTGTCCATCCAGAGGAGATTGCCGCGCACGGCGAAGTTCTTTCCGGCCGCATAATTGAAATCGAGGGTCTCGCGGAATTGGGACCACGAGCCCACCGTGGAGCGAAGCTCGCCGAAGGTGCGCCCAATCGCCGCGCGTTTCGTGACGCTGTTGGGATTGCCGCCGAAGCCGCCGTTGCCGAAGAGCACCGCATTGGCGCCCCGCGCCAAGTCCATGCGCTCGACATTGAAATTGTCGAAGTTGTAGGCGAACGGGAAGAAGTTGCGCTGCGGGCTGTTGAGCTGGTTAGCGCGGATTTGGACGACATTCATGTCGTTGGTGGAGCCGAAGCGGGAATTGTTTTCCGCGGCCAGAAAGGTGTTCGGCATCCACTCCATCGACTTGTTCATGTCGGTGAGGTTGAGCGCATCAATGAAATCCTTGGTGAGCACCGAATACGCCACCGGAGTGTCCTTGAGTTCGCCGGCCAGGCGGCCACCGGCGAGGGAACTCGAGGCCACGAAGCCTTCATCCTTATCGGTGTTCACGGTGAAAGGCGAAAGGACGACTGTCTCCTCCGCGGTCGGCGCCGGTCTGGCGGGAACCGGAGTTGCCGCCGTCTGACCAGATAGCGGTAAAGTCGCGCACGTGGCGAGGGCGACCGACAGGAGCACGGCGGATGGCCGGGTGCGGATCTGAGATGCCGGAGAGTTCTTCATGATAGGGCTGGGTTGGGGTTTGCGGCGGCCGGCGACGGACACGCCGCGCGGTGAACTGCCGCGGGTCTTTGCGCCGCCGGGCCTTCTTCGGCAACTCCGGGGCGCTTTTACAGTATAATTGCCGGGGCGGCCGCCGTCGTCGACCGGCCGGGCACACCCGCGCATCAATCGGCGTCGAAAAGTTGGTCTGCCGCCGTGGTGATATTAGTGTCCACTCGAAAGTATGCATGCATGGTTTCGACTCGCCCGGGAGGCCGGACCAGCCGGGCCGCGCACCAGCGCGAGCGGCGCCGCACTCATTCGGAAAAAGGCCCGCCGAGCGAGGGGGAGGCTACCCGTTGACGAAGGTTCCCTCG